>Ga0265297_10003914_pt1 | contig 25588 bp, 21 predicted proteins | sample Munlanlwell13791_FD_192502 | JGI IMG/M metagenome (GOLD analysis project Ga0265297, IMG submission 192502) | Leachate microbial communities from a municipal landfill in Southern Ontario, Canada - Leachate well 137-91 | ecosystem: Engineered > Solid waste > Landfill > Unclassified | place... | reverse complement strand
TGAAATGTTTAAATTACAAAACGCCGCTGGAAGCTTTGAAAGAATGCCGTAGAAACAAAAAACAACAGTAATATTCTGTTGCATCATTCTGCTATATAGGTGTTCGGATTGGTGGGGGCGGGTAGGCATTAAGTCAGTTCAAAATATTACAATAATTTATCCAATCTGTCAACTTGACAAAATTATTTCAAAAAGCTAGGATGAAAATGAGCTTAGGCTCAACATAGCGCGAAAAGCCCGGACTGGTTCCGGGTTTTTGCCGTCTGATTTTGAAATCATATCCATTAAATCAACAAGGCGCAAAACTATTTTTTAGTTGGGCGCTTTTATTATTGAATTGTTTAATTGTTACATTGTTAAATTGTTATGGAAAAAAAATATCTACAACTAAATGACATTGCCGCCTATCATATTGCGTTTGATTTATCCAATTATATTTGGAATATCATTATTAATTGGGATTATTTAGCCAAGGATACGATCGGTAAACAGTTCATAAGAGCGATGGATTCAATCTCGGCCAATATTGCCGAGGGTTTTGGACGGTTTACCAAAAAGGATAAGATAAGATTTTATCATTTTAGCCGTGCTTCGGTTAAAGAGTCTCTGGATTGGAACGAGAAAGCCAAAATCAGAAAATTGTTAAAGGCAGATGAATACAATCATGTTTTTACTGAGCTTAAGAAGCTGCCTAAAGAAATTAATGGCCTGATTAAATTCACCAATTCACGATTAAGCACTTAACAATTTAACAATTGAGCAATGTAACAATTATTATTCTTAATTAAAACCTTATGAAAAAACTTCTACCCTTTCTCCTCTTACTCACCCCATTAATCACTACGGCCACGGGACCAACCGTGCTGATCAACGAAATCTGTTGGATGGGCACAGAAATCTCTAGTAACGATGAATGGCTTGAGCTTTATAACCCGACTGAAAATGAAATTGATTTGACTGGCTGGATTCTGGAAGCAACCGACGGCAGTCCAAAGATAGAATTAGCTGGCGTAATTTCCCCTGGCGACTATTTTTTACTGGAACGAACTGATGACGAGACGGTGCCAGGAGTTCCGGCTGACCAAATCTATACCGGCTCACTCAGCAATACCAGCGAATGGCTGAAGCTTTATGATTCCCAGAATAATCTCATTGATGAAATAAATGCCAGTGCCGGCTGGCCCGGCGGCGATAACGCCACCAAACAAACGCTGGAAAGAGCTGCTGATTTTAACTGGCAAACTAGCGTGGCAGCTGGCGGAACCCCAAAAGCCCAAAATAGCACCACGACTCCCGGGCCCGAAGAAACTCCCAATGATGAGCCGGAATCGGAATCAGACGAAGAAATGTTATCTTCGCCTCCCACAACAGCCGCCCCCGAAGCCAAAGTAAAAAAAGGTGACATTATTTTCAGCGAGGTTTTCCCAAATCCGGCCGGCCCGGATACAACCGGCGAATTCATCGAAATTAAAAATGTCAGCACCGCTAATATCGATCTAACTGATTGGCAAATTAAAAATGCGGCTAAACAAATTTTTACCATTCCGGCCTGGACGATGACGCCGCAAAGCATATTAGTTTTTTATCGGCCGGAAACGAAGCTGGCTTTGAATAATGAGAAAGAACAGCTTAAACTTTATACCCAGTCCGGCTCAATCATCAGCCAGGCGGAATATAAAGCCGCTTTGGAAGGCCAAAGTTACCAAGTAAACGCTGACAAATGGTACTGGGCGCAAGCTTCGCCGGGTGCAGAAAATATTTACCAAAACGAAACTTTACCCCAAGCAATAATTACCGGGCCCAAGGAAGCCAAGGTTGGCGAAATTATTAATTTTGACGCCTCTGATTCTTTTGATCCAAAAAATCGCCAGTTAAATTTCTTTTGGGATTTCGGCGACGGCCGGACTGATACCGGCGTTTTGGCGCGCCAAATTTATCTTCAACCCGGAAATTATGAAATTAAACTTAAAATTTCAGCCGATCAGGCAAGCAGCACGGAAAAATTTAAAATAAAAATTACTGGCGAAAAAAAGGAAGAAGAAAAAGAGAAAAAAGAGGATTCTAATTCTGCGACCACGACTTTAGCAACCACCACGCCAATAATTAGTCTGGAAGAAATCCCTTTTATTTTTATTTCCGAATTTTTACCCAACCCCCAGGGTTCTGATGACCAGGAATTCATCGAAATTTTCAGTAACCATGATAAGCCGGTTGATTTGGCGGGCTGGCAGCTTGATGATGCCCAAGGCGGCAATAAGCCTTACCAAATTCCAAGCGGGACAATTATCAAACCCAGCCAGTATTTAGCCTTTTATAAAACCGAAACTAAAATTTCCTTAAACAATAGTAATGATGCCGTTCGCCTGCTGGCGCCAGACGGCACTTTGGTTGATTATACTGAATATGAAGAAACCAAAGAAGGAATGAGCTTCGTTTTGGATGAAGAGTTTAACTGGCAGCAAAGCCAAACTCCCACGCCCGGTGAAATCAACGTCTTGGCGCCTGGCGACGAAAAACCAAAGGCAGATGCCGGAGAAACGACAACGCCAAAAATTTTAGGCGCCCAACTGGATCAAAAAAATCCAGTGGCTGAACAGCCAAAGAATAAGGCTAAATATATTTTTGCCGGGGTTTCGGCAGTTGTGGTTTTAGGTTTAGGCACAGTTTTAAAATTAAAAAAGAAAAACTGAAATATGCCAATAAAATCTAAACTCAAGCAACCTAAGGCCGCCTCTTTAATTCCGGCTGAAATAATTACTAGGTCAATTCTGTTCATCCGCGGCCAGAAAGTAATGTTTGATGAAAACTTGGCCCAACTTTACGGAGTAACGACCAAACGACTTAATGAACAAGCTAAACGAAATCGCGACCGCTTCCCTAAAGACTTTATGTTCCAACTTAATCAAAAGGAATGGGATATTTGGAAGTCGCAATTTGTGATACCTAAAAATGAATTAGTGAGGTCGCAATTTGCGACCTCAAAACCAAGGAGCGGCGGTCGGCGTTATGCTCCTTATGTTTTTACCGAACAAGGTATTGCAATGCTTTCAAGTGTTTTGAATAGTAAGCGTGCCGTTCAAGTCAACATTGAAATCATGAGAACTTTTGTCCGCTTGCGCCAAATACTGGCCACTCATGAACAACTAGCTAAAAAATTACAAGCCTTGGAAAATAAATATGACCGACGGTTTAAAATTATTTTTGATGTTATTCACCAGCTGATGGCTCCGCCAAAATTACCATCTAAACCAATCGGTTCTGAAGATCGCCAAAAAAGAAAGTAACTTAAAGCTATTGGCAATAATGAAAATAGGCTAGCCAATTATTTGACAAATTATTCAAATAAGGGTAAATAAAAAAGGGGGCTTGCCAAAACCGCACTTAAAAACAGCAAAGAAAGGAGTGGCAGTATAATGACTGACCAAAGGCAACTGCCTAAACGCCTAAGACCGGGCGATATTCTGGTTTCTCACAATGAAGAAAGGCCTATTCAGGCGGTGATTGATCACGGAGGGCCAAGCATACAGATAATACTGGCAAGCGGGCCGTCAAACCAGAAAAACAATTCCATCTTCTCTTTTAACATCAGAAGGGATGGAAATGGCGGCTTGCGCTATCCGGCAAGAATCACTGCCGTAAAGCAGTAATTGTCTTTTGGGTTCCACGACTTCGGCTCAGCCTCGCCTGGGCCCTTTATTTTTTAAAGCTTACTGCTATAATAAATGTATATGCTATTAGTTAAAGCAAATGCCAAAACCGGCTGGTTTCAGCTGGGTATAGTGGTAATAATGACGATTATTGGTTTTTATTTTATCAAAGAAGCTTTTGCCCAAACCCTGATTGAATGGCAAAACGTCAACGAGCTTCGGGCAACTGAAATCCAAAAGATGATGGAGCAATAGACTAAAAAAATCCCCCGGGAAAAATATTGTAATACCAGGTTTTGGCCGGGTATTTTTTTGTTAAAAAATAGGATTGACAAAATATAAAATAAAATGTTAATTTGAAATATCCTGGAATCAAGCAGGATATAAACCAACAAAGGATCAAAATCAGACAAGAAAGGTAAGGTGGAACTATGGAAAGAGAGAATTGCTATGCCGTTTTTAATGACGGCGCAAGAGTGGAAGAACCGGTGCTTCGGATTTTGAAGCGATATGCGCCCAACGGGCACCTGAGCGTCTTGGCCTGCGACCAGGATGCTTCCTTCAGAAAGATGCTTCGGGGGTTTTTCGCCAACTGCCGGAACGCAGGCGGTAATATCGAAGATTATCCCGCAGTTCCGCAGGACAAACACGTCGCAATTCTGAGTCGAATGTTGGCGAGAACACTCGGCCGCGGTCATCGCGCCGCCTTATTCAACCAGCTCGGCTTTACGCAGGGCGGATTCCGAGAGGACTTGGGGCCAGACACAATGCTTCTGGGCCGGCTTGAGGACACCAATCCCCTCAAAGGATCGGACGGCGGTTTGGTTGCCCAACTGGCAATCACGCCCGAAGAAGCCACCCAGTTCGTGGACGGATTCAAAATCCTGGTCAAGGTTGATCCGGAATGTCCGGAAAGCTGGGCGGCCAACATCGCTTGGCTGGAAGAAGTTGATGTCCGTTGCCGGGCTTTGGGCAAACCGCTCTTCGTTGAGACGCTTTACACGCCGGCGGATGATGTCTCTAAGCTCGAAACGGCTTCTCGTCTCCCCGGGGCGCTGCTGAAAATCGCCATGGCTTTCAGCCACTTCGGCACCTTCTATAAGACTCAGGTGCCCAAAGCGTGGGTCGAAGGGAAGGTGGTCGGCAATTCCGGCGGTATCCGCACCAACATCAGCTTCATGGCTGGCCTCATCAAGCGGCCGCTACTGATTCTATCCGCCGCAGTCGACTTCGACCAATACTTCTTGCAGTTTGCGGCCGTGGCCGATCTGGCCGTCGGCCCGATGTGCGGCCGCGCCTATTTCCAGGATCCTTTCAGTGATCCGAAAATCACGAGCTGGGATGCTTTGGCAGAGGCTGTTGCCGCCACCGCTTTGCCGCGGATGAAGCATATCCAGGGTATAATGGAACGGCTGGGTCAGCCTTGGTGGGCCTGCTTCAAGGAGATTTCGCCGGAAGCAAAAGAACTGCTTGGCCTCAACTAGGCCGTCCGGGAGGGAATGACAATTACGACAACGCCGCATCGGCTTTCCGATGCGGCTCTTTTTTTAATGTGATTAGCTTGTTTTACGGCCCGCAGCTGGTCGGTACAAAACAACCGGAATCAGCGCAAGCGGCACGAGTTTCAAGCGAATAATATAGAAAATAAGGATGGGTACTGTCCCAATCAGTAATAGTATCTTCAAAAACATCATAATTTGGTGGCTCGACGGCAAACTTGCCATAAACCCGAAGGTAATAAGTTCCGGCATTAACTTCATAATTGAGTGACGTTGATTCTACTTGGTTATCGGTTCGCTGAAGAAAATTTCCCTGGGAATCAAATAAAGCCAGGCGATAAACTCGACTATTGGGACTTTGCAAACTGAATTTTAATTTGCTGGTGTCAACCGTGAATTTATACCAATCTTCACCAAAAGTCGGGCAAAGGTAAGGAGACACATACTGACGAGAGGCGGTCAGAGTTAACTCTTTGGCAGTAAACGGACTGTCATGAATATCCTCTTGACTCTCCTTTTGGGGACAGGACCAGCCAACATGGCATCTGGTAGCACTGCACAGATTAAATAATTTAGCATGGCTCATTGGGCATTGAAAATCAGAAAAAATTACCGAACCGTCACATCTGGTCGCAAAATGAAGCTGATTAATGGTCACCACGCCTGTTTCGCAATTTTCATTAGGACACCCGTTCCAAGATTCATTGCAACTACAGCCATCTTTGTATTCATCAAGGGCGTTAAAAGCATGGCCCAATTCATGAGAAATCGGCGAAGCCAGAAGCGTCCAGATTGGACCGCCAGCCCAAAAATCTAAATTATTTTGGTCATAGCTGATTACCATCGGTCCGCCGGCTACATAGGTATATGGTCTGCCACTATCGGCAAACAATTCATCCGGATCATTAGTAGAATTAACCACGAAAATTGTATACATCTGATCAAGCTGAATGCCCTGATTATTCTTTTCCTGCATCAGATATATGTAATGCGCTTTAAGCCGTTCATAAATAAAGCCGCTGGTACTTCGGCCATAATAGCTGTCCAAATTATCAATTACCTGACCAGCCCAGACATCTTCAGAACAACCGGTTTCCAGATTCGCATTGCAATTTATCGGTTCACTGCTAATAGTAACCAGCTCGGGATGATTAAAAGGGGTAATAAATTCAAAATCAAAATCTAAATTCACCGGCGGGTTGTTCTGTGCCGCCCGGGTTTGCCAAAAGTCATGGCCAAAGACAATCCGGGAAATTATTTCATTTATTTTAAGATGCTGCCAGTCTTCGGCGTGCCCGCTGCTCTCGACAAAGATTACCTGGACTCCTATTTTACCTCTCATGGCATTAGCCCAGGAAGCAGTGGTATTGTGGTCGAAATCAAATGGCAATTGAGGGCCGGCTTTTGCCGGTTGAACCTTTGGCTTCTTGGCTAGTCCATAAATTGGGATATCATCAGATTCCGAAGCTGTTGGTTCCTCGCCGGATTCTATTGCCATTTTCACCGAGTCCTTGCCCATAATTGAATTATTCCAATACTCAACTAGCCAATCAAGTTCCTGGCCAAAAAAATCATTCAACTCGGCTTTGTTCAGACTGTCTTTAGCAATTTTGAACACCTTAGGCTGAATCTGCCGCTGCCAAGCTGGATTACTTTTGACCGATTGTCTGGCAATAATTACGTACGGCCTGATGGTCATATTAATATCTAAGCCTAAATTGACTAATTCTTGTTCAATTTGGTCTATGGAAGCAACTGAATCCTTGTTTAAAATGACTAAATATCTTTCTTTTGGTAATTCAACGTTTTTATTAATTAAACCTTGTCGGCTAGTGTTTGAGTTAGTCAACATTAAAGAAAAAATAAAATAAATACCGCCAACCACAGCTAACCCAACCAATATACCAAAAGCCACTTTTGACCCGACTTTTTGTTTGGTTTCCATGGAGGTTTTCATTGGGGTTGGCTTTATTGATTAAATTTAACTTCTAATTTTTCCAACCTGTCTTTCAATTGCTGATTTTCCGCTTTAAGCTGATCAATACTTTGTTGTTGTTCTTTAACCGCATTAATCAGCAAGGCCGAAAAGCCGTCATAATTAACGCTTTTATAGCCGGCCGAATTGGTGCTGACTAATTCCGGCGCCACTTTTTCCACTTCTTGAGCAATTACACCAAGCTGGGGTTGCTTAGCCGGATCGCTTTTCCAGTCAAAACTCACTCCTTCTAAACTTAAAATCTTAGCCAAAGAATTTTTTATCGGTTGAATATTCTCTTTCAGTCTTATGTCGGATGAACAGCTAAAGCCTTGGCTAGCACCAACTTTACCAGCCACAGTCAATTTCATATCGGGATTAGTGATGCCGATGCCAATATTGCCGTTAGCAAGAATGCGCATCCGTTCTAAATTATTCGTATAAAATGTCTGAAATCCGCCCCAGTCGGGTGACATCCCGGTTTGAACCCTTAATTCGCCGTCACTTGACTTTGTTTTGATCATTGCCGTTTGTTCACCGTTAGTTTGGAAACTTACTCCATGCAGACTTGCTCCATCGGTCCCATTTATGTTTATTGCCGGAGCGGCTGATTTTACTTCCAAAAGGCCGTTAGGCACATTTGTCCCGATACCGACATTGCCTTTAAAGCTAAAATTTCCGGCCGAGCCGTTGTAGCCGGTGAAAAACAAAGTACGACTGGCAGTCCAGCCAGCGTTGCCGCTTTCTAAATAGTTAGCATCACCATTACCGTCAACTTTCCAAGGTAGTATTTTAACTTGACCGCTATCGCTGCGAACCGTAAAAACATTATTATTATTCGAACCATAAACATCAAGTTTGGCTTGGGGATCAGTTGTCCCAACACCAACCCAGCCTTTCCAAATAAAACTCATTATATCGGAAATAAATGATCCATCAACACTCTTATAGCCTATTCTTAAACGGCCGCCAGGGCCATCGGCTGTGGTTTCTGGTAAAAAAACGTACCGGTAATTTTGATTATCAGGCCGGTCAAAAATACTGAATTCACCTTTGACTTGCAAAGTTGATGCCGGATTAGTCAAACCAACTCCGACTTTGCCGGTATTAGCAATTCTCATCCGTTCAGCGCCAGCCGTATAGAAAGTCTGAAACCCGCCCCACGTACTGGTCATCCCGGATTGAATCTTTAATTCACCAGTTTGCGTCTTCATTTTTATTAACCCATTTTCTTCACCATTGGTCTGAAAGCTCAAACCACTGAAACCGGTGTTAGTGGTCCCGTTTATATTAATTACCGGGGTGGCCGATTTTACTTCCAAAATGTTATTTGGCACATTTGTTCCAATGCCAACTTTAACCGTGTTGTCGCACCATAGATTACTACCATTGACTTGCCAAGTCGTTGCCGCCTGGGCAACCTCTGCTTTCCCCTGATTTAAAATTAAATTAAATACAACCGCCGAAGCCATTAAAAAAATAACCACTGAAATAATGGTTACCATCCGAGAGTGCTTTTTAAGCATAGATTTTTAAGACTAATTAATTTTTATCTTAAATATATGAATCCATCTTTAAACATCTTAAAACATTTAAGCCAAAAAGTCAAAATAACGAATAACACCTAACCCTCTAGTTTCTGGTGCAGCTTTCTTTTTTGATGTGAACGCTATGAATCTACAAATGCGTTGATCCGAATTTTACTACGAATATGAACAAATACTAATGTACAATTTGTATATTCATACCAATTCATATTCGTAGTATTGGTAGATTCGTAGATTCGGATACATTCGTAGATTGGGATTATATTTATTCCCACTCAATCGTTCCCGGCGGCTTGTTGGTCACGTCATACAAAACCAAATCAATATCCTTGATTTGCAAAATCTTTTTGGCAAGATTATCTAGAATATTTTTTGGCATCGGATAAAAATTAACAGTCATGGCTTCTTTTGATTGCACTGGTCTTAAGATTATTGTCTCTCCCCCGTTTAAACCAACCGGCGCCAGTACCACCGGAAACTGCCAGATTTGATTGTATAATTTGGCTTTTTTGATTTCCTGATTGACTAAATAATCAACCCGACGCAATAAGTCCAGACGGTCATTGGTTAAATAAGCTGGTTTAATCTTTAGTTTTTTCAAATCAATTTTTTGCGGCGCCACTAGATAGACCACTCGGTTGACTTCAGGAATTTTATTGGTAATCTCAACCGACAAGTCGTGTAAAGTCCGCCAATTGGCATCGCCCATAATCAAAGCCGGGTGTCGATAAGTTCGGTTATCACCCTGCACGCCCACACTTTTTAGCGGCAAAACTGTTGCTTGTAATTTACCACTAACAATTTGCCTTAGCTTGCTGAACTCGCTCAATTTACTGAACCCGCTTTCCCCTTTACTGCATAACACTCTTATAAACAACCCGGGCCCGGGAAAGGGATGACGGTTAATTAAACTGGCGGGCAAACCAAGCTTTTTGCCAATCGCCCGCACTTCATCTTTATATAATTGTGAAAGCGGCTCAACTAAAGCGCCCAGCCGCATCAGTTTCAAAATTTCTTTGACTCGGTTATGATGAGTTTTAATTTTATCGGCATGCTTAGTGCCGCCGGTTTCAATGGTATCAGGATAAATTGTGCCTTGGCCCAGCACCCAATCCTTAGGTTTTAACTTGTATTTGGCCATGACTTCATCTTTGATCTGCAAAAAAGTTCTGCCAATAATTTCCCGTTTTCTTTCCGGGTCAGTCACGCCATTTAAGGCCGCCAAAAACTTGGCTGAAGCATCATATACGTGCAAGTTATCAAACCCGGCTTGGGCTAAAACCTCTTTAACCTGAGCTGACTCGTTTAACCTCATTGAACCTGAATCAATATGCAGACCAAAAACTTTTTTCTGGTCCAAAATCTTTTCCAGTAAAGCAAAGCAAACCGAAGAATCAACCCCACCCGAAACTAATAAAAATACTTTTCTTTGGCCGACAACCATTTTGACGTCTTTGATAATCTGAACAAAATATTTATCCAAAGACCAGTCTTTTTGGCAATGGCAAATTTTGAAAACAAAATTACTTAATACTTTTTGGCCCACCAAAGTATGGGCCACTTCCGGGTGAAACTGCAAGCCATAAATATTTTTCTTAATGCAAGCCATGGCCGCGATATTGCAGTCCAATGTTTGCGCGCAGTTGATAAACCCCGCCGGCAATTCGGAAACGGCATCGCCATGACTCATCCAAATCTTGCTTGACTTGGGTACACCGGCTAGAATCTTGCCTTCGGCCAATCTTTCTAAATTGGCAAAGCCATATTCTTTAACTTTGCCTTTGGCAACCTTGCCGCCCAAGTGCTGGGCAATCAATTGGTGCCCGTAGCATAAACCTAAAATCGGCATACCTAGGTCAAATAGCTTTGGATTATATTTAACTGCTGTGTGATCATAAACGCTGTTTGGCCCGCCAGACAAAATAATGCCTTTAACCGATCGCAAATCACTGATCGCCGTAGTCGGCGGATAAATCTTAGCTAAAACACCCAGCTGCCTGATGCGCCGGGTTATCAGATGAGTATATTGCGAGCCAAAATCAATGATGGCGATTTGAGGGGTCTTCATAATATATAATTGATTATATCGTAAATTTGGGTTAGAATAAAGTCAACTAAATATTATCCCAATCTACCCGCTACGCCAACGCGTTAGCGTGGCGAGCAAATACATGCGAATGTTGCGAACATTCGTATCATTCGCATTCATTCGTAAATTAGCATCGGTTTAATAAATAATAAATATCTTAATACAAAATAATTATGAAGGAAGCCTTAACTTTCGATGATGTCCTATTGATTCCACAAAAATCTAATACTTCACCCAGTAAAGTCGACACGGCTACCTGGCTAGGTAAAAATCTTAAACTAGAGATTCCTTTATTATCCGCTGCCATGGATACGGTTACGGAAAGCCAAATGGCCATTGCTTTGGCTCAAGCCGGCGGGCTTGGCATTATCCACAAAAACATGACCCCGGAAAAGCAAGCTATTGAAGTTAAAAAGGTAAAAAGCAAAAACTTGCTTTGCGGCGCATCGGTTTCGGTTGGCGATGAAGCCATCAAGCGCGCCAAAGCTTTAGCCGAGGCTGGCGTTGATGCGATTGTCATTGATGTCGCTCACGGCCATTATTATAAAGTAGCAGACACTATTAAAAACCTAAAAAAGATTTTACCAAAAAATATTGTTTTAATCGGCGGCAATGTCGCAACCGGTAAAGCCACAACTGACTTAATTAAAGCTGGCGCTGACGTCGTCAAAGTCGGGGTCGGGCCTGGTTCAATTTGCACCACCAGAATCATTGCCGGCATTGGCGTGCCGCAGCTCACCGCCATCATGGACGCAGTCAAAGTCACCAAAAAAACCAAAACCCCGATCATTGCTGATGGCGGGATTAAATTCTCCGGCGACATTGTTAAAGCTTTGGCCGCTGGCGCTTCAGCGGTGATGCTGGGCAGTTTATTTGCCGGTACTGATGAAGCACCCGGAGAAATTGCAGAAAAAAATGGCAAAAAATATAAAGTCTATCGCGGCATGGGTTCAATTGACGCCATGCAAAAAGGCAGTAAAGACCGCTACCTCCAATGTGACATAAATAACAAAGAACTAATTGCCGAAGGTGTAGTTGGCCACGTGCCTTACAAAGGTTCGGCGAGTCATATCATTGCCCAATTGATCGGCGGCTTGCGCCAGGGCCTTGGCTACTGCGGCTCTAAAGATATTACTGAGCTGCAAGAGAAAGCTGAATTTGTCAGAATTTCCGTGGCCGGCTTGAAAGAAAGTCATCCTCACAGTTTAACCGAAATCAAAGAAGCGCCAAATTATAAAAGTGAATTTATATAAAGAAAACTCCCTTTGAGAAAGGAGTTTAGCATCTGAAAAGTGAGAACAAAGAGCTGTACTACTCAACCTGGCAAGCGGTCTTGCCAACAATACCTGGGACCAATGTATGTCTTTGCGGACCCACAATATAACACAGTATGGTCCAGTACTGCCTGATTCTTTCTTCCTCTCTTGCTCTCACGATGCGCTGTACAAACTTGCCTAACAACGGACCATATATTTCCGTGAGAACGGAATGACTTTCTCTCCTTTCGCGCCAATCCAAGAAAATACGGCGTGCTTCCCGGGAACTAAACATCTTGCGGTCTAACTTCATCCTTTCCAACAATGCAATCCTTGCTTTCGTTATTTCGGCTGCCGTTGCCTTTTTCATGGCTTCCTCCTGACTGCTGATTTCACTTGACTCTGCTTATTGTCTCTATAATTTTATGGCCAAAAATTGATCCTGTCAATAAAAGAAGCAGCCAGCTTACGAGCTGAGCTGCTTTTTGAATTCCCTCCGATGCGGTGTCAGGGCACCCGCCTATTTAGCGGGGCGGGCAGGACCCTTAATAGACGCAACCAACCTACCCTTTCTTCCATTCGCCTTGGCGAAAGCCGCGACAGCCACTAGCAACTCAATGAGCGTGAAACCACCAGAGCCTCGCATAACATTCTCCTTTTCTCTGCTGGGTGGTGCTATGACCTGCCCGAGTTAGTTACACTGGGGTACTTCTAAATAATACTAAACAGGTATTACTTAAGTTGTCAATAAAAAAACAGCCAGTGATTTACTGTTGACTGGCTGTGTCATCTTTTCCTCCTGAGTTGAACCAACGACCTTACCGGTCGCCTTCAACCTTCGGGCTTGCGTCGTCGAACTTGTCCTCCAAGGCGTAGTGGATCTCACCAGAGCTATCCACTCGATAGAAGCGATTGGCCATGATGCCCGGCACGGTGGGCACGGCTTTCAGCTCAAAGCCTTTGGCGCCGGGCTTCAAGCTGTAAACGTAGCCCAGTTTGTCCTTGGACCAATCGACCCCCTGCGTCCCTTGCAGTTCAGCAAAAGATGTCGCGTACTTGCCGGTGCTGGCGTGCTGTTTTTCCTGGGCTGCCAGGATGGTCTTGAGCCCCAGTACGGCCGTGCGCTCATTGCGTTCCGTGCGGGACCGCAGCAGATTCGCGATCGCGATGGCCGCGATGGCCGCAATGATCATGACTACGATACCTATCTCATTCAGGGTAAAACCATTCTTTTTCATGTCAGTCCTCCTTGCGGTAGTAAGGCATTGCCCCGGTTTTGACCAAACTTCTCCTGACTTATATTAAACAAGTATCATTTGATTTGTCAAATAAAAAGCCGAGATCTAAAACCTCGGCTAATTTGATATTTCTGGAATTATTGGGCGGGAGTCGGCATTTGCTTTTGCAACTCTTCCATCATTACTTCCTGAAATTTCTGGCCGACCTTACTACTGCATTTCTGTTCATCACCGGTGGCCGCCTTGCAGCCAAAAGTATAGCCAAGCGTATAGCCGGTGCCCAGATTATCTCCTTTTTGAGCGGAATTTTTAATTATATCTTTATCAACTTCATTTTGATTTTTACCGTCATCAATCCCCTTTTTGATTGCTTCTTTGAGCAAAGCCATATCCGTTTCATTGCCTTCATAGTTCATCAGGGTAACAATGTTATTAATATTTCTTTCCGAATCAACCGCATCAATGTTTTCAACGTCTTGGCCGATTTGTTTTGCGGCCTGATAAGCATCGCCAAAATTCGGGTTGGCTTTTGGTTTATTACCGCAGCCGGCCAAAACTAAGGTTAGAGTGCTGAAGGCCAAAATAACAATTAATTTTTTGCTAGCTTTCATAATTTTTATTGATTAAATAATTAACTGCTTAAACTTCGCCAATAAATTCATTTTAACATCTTTCTTATTTAAGTCAAAAAAAGAAACAGTCTGTCTCAACTGCCTCCTTGCTTATAAGACAGACTGCTTTTTGAAAAATCAACCCCCGTCGGCACTAGTTGACTTTCGGCATTGGCTCGACTGGGTTACTTCTGGCATCTACAGAGAGCGCAGAGTCGTATCGGACGACGCCGGACCTGTCCACGTAGTAATAGTATCGCCCGCTTTCACCTGGCGTTACCGGTTCGGCTATGGCCGAGAAATTGTCCCCGCCGCCAGAAAGCGAGAACTTATAGCCTCTCTTGACTCCGGGCCAATGCTTGTCGCCAAACGAAGACGCAACTGTCGCCAGCTCGTCAAAGGTGGCGGCGTATTTGCCTTCGTTGGCGTCACGGAAAGCGATCTGGGCAGTGTGAATGTCGCGCAGGCTGTTAACCGCCGCTGCCTCCCGGTCCCGCATCCACTGCTGAGCAACATTGGGGATCGCGATGATCGCGATGATGGCTAATATCGCCATGACAATTATCAATTCAATCAGGTCGACACCGCCATTCTTTTTCATACAGTATCTCCTTCTATTCGAGACTAATGAGCCTCAAGGCGAATTGCTGGCGTGGCCTGCCCCTTTGGCAGACCAGACTTGCACCAAGCCCCTTACTTTAGCAAAACCTTGCTTGGCTGTCAACCTAAACTCATAGCGCTTCTACTTAAGCCGCCGCCACAAAGCCATGTGGGCTTTTTGCAATTTTAAAATCAACTGGCTTTCGTCAATCAAATTATGAATACGATTAGAAATTATAAATTCACCGTTAATCATCAAGTCTCGGACATTCCGGCCGCCATGGGTAATCATATTGCCGATTAAGCTGACTGGTTTATGCTCGTTATAGGGCATAAAACCTCGGTCGCGCAGTTTCCAAAAAGCCAAATCCGCCCGAAACCCAGGCAGAATCCGGCCGACTGACCCAAGCTTAAGAACTTCGGCGGCCTGCGAAGTCATCATTTTAAATAAATCTTCATACAAAACCCGGTGCTTGTCCTGATGCATGATCCGCATCTGCAAAGATTCCGAGAGCAAATCCAAGCTGTTTTTAGAAACCACGCTATCCGTTCCCAGACAAATTGATTTATCGGCTTTGAATTTGACGAATGAAGGATATCTGAATTCACCGCTTTTATGCAATTTGTTGGAAGTCGGCAAATGGACAATGCCGATTTTATATTTTTTAACCAATTTTATTTCTTCATCAGTCAGATGAACCGCGTGCGACAAAATAGTGTTCGAATTGGCAAAGCCAAGCTCCACCAAAGCATTGATGGTCCGCTGGCCGAACTTCTTGCTGCTTTCCTGGACCCACTCTTCAGTCTCGGCCGCATGCATGGTGAATAAGATTTTGTACTTTTTAATCAATTCCCTGATTTTTTCCAGCTGAGCCGGAGTTGCTTTATGGAGATAATGAATGGCAATGGCGGGCTGGGAAAAATAATTTTTTCTTTTCTTTAAAATTTTTTCAACCATTAACGGCGAATTTTCCGGATGGGAATTGGAAACCGCCGAAATGGCGTTAATCACCCGCTGTTTAGTGATTAAAGCGGCTTGTTCAATCGGTTCAAAAACGCCGTAATGGCTAAAAGTGGTAGTGATGCCGTTTTTTTGTTCTTCGGTAAAATCCCCCACCGAGCCGAGAAAAAAATCAGAGTCTTTCATTTTGGCTTCCAACCTGGCCATCTTTTTAACCTGATCGACGATATTACCTTTGTCCAAAGTCATTGATGACCGCAAAAGATACATTGGCGGATGAGCATGAGCATTAATGAAGCCCGGCGTCACCACAATTCCGCTGCGTTTGCCGGCATCATAAATTAAATCAACTTTACTTTTCGGAATTTTTGTCTTTTTGCCCGAAAAAATTTCTTTGATTATGCCGTCAACAATATAAATTGAACGGTTGGGCCAGACCTGAAGCTTATTGTGGCTATCCGTAGTGATTACGAAAGTCGCACCGCTGATTAAAATCCGCCGGATGTTTTGGGCATCGCCAGTCAGCATATAGCGGCTGTGTTTTTGCCGTTCCAAAAGATAAGTCGGCTCGGCATTAATGGCATCAAAGATGGTATTATTTTTTTTGATGATTTCTTTCATAATTAAATGGCTAGAAGTTGATTTAATTTTATAATAACCTAGATTAATGATATAATCAATCTATCATCTACTATGAGCATAAAATTCAGCGACATTATCACCAAAACCGATTGGATAAAAATCATTATTCTGGTAGTAATTTCAACGATTTGCTGGGTTTGGGTCTGGCGCGAATATCAAAAACCGGTTATTCCGCCGGAATGGGACCGGGAATGGAGCCAAACCGTGACTAACGAAAATTAACCTGACTGTTTGGCCGGCCGCGGGTTGACAAAACCAGCCGATTAAACTTAAGATATAAGCACGTGGAAGGAGGCACTGGGCCTCTTTTTTTCGCACCTTTGACAATGGAAATAAGGCAAACCACACTAAATGTGTAACCAATGAAGGAGGAATTGCATATGCCAATGAGCGAGGGATTTAAACAAGATCTGTTTCCGTCTCTAGGCCAACTGCTAGCTGTTTTTCCCGCACCGTTCCACATTATGCACGAACGCGGGATCATCGATACGGCTCAGCAGCTTCAAGGCGCATTACGCCAAGCCTGTCCACACTACCGCAACTTTTTTGCCGTCAAGGCTAATTCCAACCCGGAAATCCTCAAACTGCTTTATGGATTGGGTATGGGATTTGACTGCAGCTCCATCGTCGAACTCCGATTGGCGCGAGAAACGGGAGCGAAGCCGGAAGACATTTTCTTCACGTCGAACGATACATCGTCGGAAGAGTTAGACGAAGCAATGTCAGCCGGCGGCTGCATTCTCAATCTCGATGACAAGGGATTGATTCCAAAAGTACCGGACCCGTTTCCGAAGTTGATCTGCTTTCGCTGGAATCCGGGCAACCTGCGCGTTATTGACAGCGTCATCGGCAACCCAGAAACCTGCAAGTACGGCGTACCGCACGAACAAATTATCGAGGCCTATCGGCTTGCTAGGCAACGTGGTGCCGAGCGCTTCGGCCTGCATGCAATGCTCGTCTCCAACGAACGCAACTGGGAATGTCATGCCCAAACCGTCTGTATGCTTCTGGCAGTGTGCGAACAACTCCAAGCTGAGCTTTCCATAAGGATGGAATTCATCAATATGGGGGGCGGGTTGGGTATTCCCTATCATCTGGAAGACGCACCGGTGGATCGCGTTCGTTTAGCCGAAGCGGCTGGCAATGCCCTAAGCGATTTTGAGACCAAATACGGCTGGCGGCCAGCGCTGTTTTCGGAAAACGGCCGCTGCGTCACCGGCCCGCACGGGGTCTTTATCGGCCGATGCATCAATGAGAAACATGGCTACCGCGAATTTCGGGGCCTTAATGCCTCAGCGATGGCGGCCGTGATGCGTCCGACAATGTACCACCCCAAGGGTGGCTACCATCACATTACCGTTTTTGAGCCGCCCCAGGATGAACCAGTACTGTGCAGCGTAGTCGGTCCGGCCTGCGAAGATAGCGATCGCTTTGGCTGGGATCGGCTGCTTTCGCTCCATGAAGGCCAGCACGCGATTGTCCATGATACTGGTGCGCACGCGCCGGAAATGGGCAACAACTACAACAATCGCTGCCGGCCGCCGATGCTGATGCTGCGCTGTGATAGTCGGATTGAGTTGATTGAGCCCGGCCAAACCAACGAAGAACTGGTGGCGAGACGTTATCGCTACCTCGAGCAACCGTGGTCGTTTACGCCTGCCGAACAATAACCACTAAATGTAGGACTCAACCAGTAAACCCAGCGTTTACTAAAGAAGGAGAATGGAACGATGAGAGAATCAAGACTACCAGCTGGAGGAACCAACCTTTTCCAGTCCATCAAGGCGAAATGTGCCCAAGCCGAAGCTGCTGGCAAAAAGCTGATCAAGCTTTCCATCGGCCAGCCCAGTGGTCCGGCACTGCTGTCGGGACGACAAGCAGCAGCGGAAGCTGTGATGAGTATAGCCGAAGCCATGCATGAATACCAAGACAATGGCTGTCTGGGTGTACCCAACTTTGCCCGGCGTTTTGCCCAGACCCATGTCAAAACGGATTTGGCAACCCAAGGCGATCAAGTCGCTTTACTGCCAATTCCGGGCATCAAGCCGATGTTGGGCTTGATCCCACTGGCCTGCGGCGCGGCAGCGAGTCTTACTCATGTCTGGACCACAACCAAACCCGGTTATCCGACGCCGGCTGACTGGTGCCGCTATTTGAGCGGGAATGTTCGGCATATGCCAATTGAGCTTAACCCTCAAAACCAATTCCGGTTTTCACCGGCTTGGCTCAACGAGGCGATTGAGCAGGATTTGGTGATGATGAACTACCCACACAACCCGTCCGGCCAAGTGGCCAGTCGCGAGTGGTGGAAACAACTCTGCGCTGAGGCAGTAAGGCTCAATATCCGCCTGTTCAACGATGCGGCTTACGCCATTCTCGCTCATAGCGATGAACATTGCACCCTGACTGATGTGGCGGTTGACTTCCCCAATCTATCCTGGGCCGAGGCGTTCTCCGCTTCCAAGGCGGGCAACTTCACGGGCTGGCGGATCGGCGCCATGGTCGGTTCGCCGGACTTCATCGGTGACATCGCCACGATCAAAGGCAACACGGACAGCGGTTTTGCCGCCCCCTTGGCCGCCGGTGTAATTCACACCTTTGAAAATGATCGGGCCGGCATTGAAGCGGTTCGCCGGACTTACGAACGCCGGATTCAAGTCTTGGTTGAAACTCTGACCAAGCACGGTATGCAACTCGCCGTTAAACCAGGGGCGGGGTTTTTCACTCTCTGGAAGTTACCGCGGCGGGCTTTCGGTCAGAATATCAAAACTGCCGAACAGTTCAACTTCCTGATGATTGAACAAACCGGTGTGGTCGGCGTCCATTTCCATCCCTACATCCGCTATGCGGTTTGCGGGGACGTTGAAGCGCTGATTGGCGATATTGATGCTGCCTTCGCGGCCGCGCAGATCGCCTACTAAAGATTCAGTCACCCCGAATTTGCCTGCACTGACTTGCGTCGGAAAAAGACGTCGGTTGGTGCAGGTTCTTTTTTTTATCATAAACTTGCAATTTTATTTATTTTTGCTATACTACTTTTGTTATGGAAAAAATTTTAAGCGGGTGTCGTATAACGGCTATTATGCAACCTTGCCAAGGTTGAGACGGCGGTTCAACTCCGCTCACCCGCTCCAGATTCAGATTGTCGCTTTAATCCAATTATTTTAAGGTTCATGGCGACCCCGAGCGATTTACAGTTTATCAGAGTCAGTCCAGGGGTCACCCGCTCCAACAAAAAATCAGCGTTTAGGCGCTGATTTTTTGTAAAATTAACTTAGGACAAACACTGCCAAAGATTATCAAACATTGCCCTTTGGACTTTCGCTAATTCTTCGCTTTCAATCACCAAAGCCGCTAAATCTTTTTTAAAGGAAAACATCGCCACTTTCCGCTGCCAAATAAAAACCATGCCATGAAATTCATAATCAGGTGATATTAATTTAACGGTTCTTAATTCTGACGGACCCAAACGCTGTCTTTCCCGGGCCTTTTGGGAATCTCTTAAAATAACCCGAACCGGAATTTTTCTTTCCATTCTTTCTTGAATAAACCTGGGCCAGTAATCACCCAGGATTTCAAACATATCATCGGCTGAATTAAAAGCCAGTAGTTCTTTGCCTTCTCCAGCTATTTCCTCAAAAATCAATTTTATACCTTCCAGTCCTTGATAATAACGAACAGCTGGTCTGGTTTTGGATGAGCCATACATTGCCTCAAACTCCGGCAAGGCCTGCTCTAAAACCTTAACTTTTTCTTGAGCCAACTTAATCACCTCTTTAGGGTCAGAGGCACTGAAATATCTGGTTTTCTTTTTGGAAAATGTTGAAACCAAACTTCGCTGTTTCAAAAATTCTAAAATTTCATAGCAAGTTGAGCGTGGCAGTCCGGCCATCAGACTGATTTTTTGCACTGACGCTGAACCTAATTCCAAGCAAGCCAGGTAAATTTTGGCTTGTTTTTCGGTTAAACCGTAACTTTTGAGGATTTTTTCTAAGTCCATATTTAAGATTTGCTATTTGCGATTGGCAATTTGCCAAATCTGTCGGCCAAACCGACGACTTTTTTATACTATAATCTTAGCTTATTTTAGCAATTTTGTCAAGAATCAACAAAAAATTAGCCGAAGTTATAGACGTATTAACAAAAACCTAATACAATATAGAGTTGAGTAATCAACCCTTATGGCCGCAGAGGCGATGCAGCTATTGCACCTTAAAAAAAGGAGAGAACTACAATGTCGACATTCATCCGCGTTAAACGAGGTCCCATAACTGAGTTACCCCGACACTTCGGAAAACCAGAGGATAATGAATTTGTCCTCCCTGAATTGCACTATGGGGGTCCGGTCGAGTACGACCTGGCCAAACTGCGAAGAATCAATATTGCCGATCTGGCGCAACAACACAACGTTAAGCCTGAATGTTTGTGGATAGTCACAACAAGTCAAGGACCAATCCCTGATGAGTTCTGCCCCTACGAGACATTTAAGTTCCTGCTAGAACATAATCTGCTTAAGGATTGTCTGGACCTGAACGATGCAAAAGCAATCGAGGAAACAGTCGATCCAGTGAGTTTTGACAGACTCTTCCTCGACGATAGGTTCATTCTGTGGAAATCAGCACACTACCTTTCAATAGGCGGACAACGCCACTTGCTGATCCCAAACTTCTACCCCAACAGTTTTGCCGGCGAACGCGGTAAGGGAAATCCGTCAGCCTACCGGGGATTCGGTTATGATTCCAGTGGAGGTGTCATGACACCGGATATACTAATGTATCCGCTCTAGCCGGTCAGCCCAGCTCTTTTAGGCTTATCCAACATAATCTTTGTTAGATAAGCTTCTTTTTCCAGCTATTAACCAACTTGATGGCTGAAGAAAGGAGAGGTTGTCCTTTGTCAGCATAAACCATGGAGGAAATTCCGATGCTAATTAGGGAACTAAATAAAAAAGAGGAGGCGAAAGAGAGAAAGAAAAGACTTCCCTACGACTCTGAAGCCTCTTTCTCTAAATGGCTTGCCCTTCTTCGGGTAGTTGTGGCCAATAACAATGAGATTATCATTATTATTGAGAAGAGCAGCTTTGGCTTGCGGAGCTTCGTTCTGCCAGGGATGAGTAGACTAATAAATATCCACATGACTAAGGGGTTTGAAAGAATAGAAGTGGATATGAATGGCAGATCCAAAGTTTGGCTATCTGCCCTGAAAAAATGCCTCCAAGACAACGAGGAGGCTTACCTTGGCTTGAATAGTGTTCTTGACGAATTTCTAAAAGTAATCCGCCCTAAATCCAAAGCAGAATCCGAAGAGGAAGACTGCTAGGAGGAGATTTTGAGACTTAAACTTGGATTAGTTAAGTCTCTTTTTTATCTCTTCAGATTTAAATCATATAACGCCACTGCCGCGGCCACAGCCACATTTAAAGACTCCTTCTTGCCCAGTATTGGAATTTTTACCACTTCATCGGCCAAGGCCAAAATGCTTTTACTCACCCCCTTAGTCTCGCTACCAACCACTAAAGCTAGAGGAAATTTTGGTTTAAATTCCGGCAAAGGCCGGCTTTTTTTACCAGTCTCCAAAACCACAATTCTAATCCCCTGCTTTTTCAATTTCTTGATTAATAAATGCGTCTGCCAATGCCGCTCCCAAACTATCCAATTTTCTGCACCTAAGGCCGTTTTAGAAATTTGCTGACGCGGCGGAAATCCGGTGTAGCCGCAAAGATAAATTTTTTTGACGCCAAAAACATCAGCACAGCGAAAAAGCGAGCCGACATTAAAAAGGCTGCGGATATTCTGGGCAATTAGATATATTTCTCTTTTCTTGATTGACATATAAACAACTTTATCTTATTATAATTAAAGTTTCAAAGCAAGAATTCTTATTGGGCGAGTGGTGAAATGGTATACACGCTGGACTTAAAATCCAGTGGCTGAAAAGCCGTGAGAGTTCGAGTCTCTCCTCGCCCATTTTAAAAAGGAGTGCGGGTGCGCCTGCCCCGCACCAAGCCATTTGAAAAAATACAATAACGCTAAGAAGTAAGCCGCAGGCGATTCCGAGATTTGAATTATAATTTCAATAAAACTCTTTCGGGCTTGGTGCGGGGATTCCCGCCCCGAGCACCAAATAAGCAACCATTAAGGGTTGTTTTTTGTTTAAAAAAAATAATTGACATATCAAAAGAAATTTGTTAAAGTTTTTAACTACAGTGGAGTGGGAGTAGTAGTCTGACCTTTAACAAACGGAAGGAAAGGAATTGGAACCATGAAAACGGAAGGAACAACTGAGATGAAAACAACGAGAAATGGCATAGAAGTACTTAATTGTCTTCTGACTGTTACAAGACTCCTGGGTACTCTCGGCGGGCTTGACGAAAAGCTCCAGAAGGTTTTGGAGCTGGTACTTAAACTGATGGCAGGAGATCAAGGTTCGATTATGCTAATCAGCCCTCGAACCAGCAGACTCCAAATCACCTCCTCGGTTGGCATTGATGAAGCTGTGGTTCGTCAAGCCAACCAACAAGGAATAGCGATCACTCGTCAAACAATTGCCGGTTATGTAGTCACAACGGGAAAGCCCCTGATGTTCCCGCGTGACCAGGCAAACTTCTTACAAGTATTCAGTAAAGAAGAAGGGGTTAGGTCATCTATCTGCGTACCCTTGATCTGCGCCGCCGGACATATGCGGGGAGTATTGAATATCAATGCTTCCGGCAAAGAGTTCGGCTCAGCCGACCTTGAAGTCGCAGTAACTGTGGCCGAAGAAATAGCAACGGCTATTACCAGTCGAGAAAACTTGCTGCTCGGTCGAGACGCAACCTCTATCCTCGCTGGAGTGGAAGATCCTTCAGGCTTAAGTGCCAGTCTGCAAGCCATCCTTTGGCTGACCAGAGCAATACGCTCCCTGACGTTATATGCCAGCAATGATGGCACCCTCTTTCGATTAGCCGATTCAACCGGCATAAGGATAGCCCCAGATATCATCACCTTGAGCAACAATAGTTCGCCAATTGCCCAAGCACTCCGAGAAGGCCGGATGATTGAATTCTTATCCGTAAAGCCCGGATATCAAGCTGGACTCGCATTACCTCTTTTAGTCACTAATGATGGCCAGAAGCCAATTGGCGTACTAGTGGCCGAAAGTGAAAGTCCCAGTTTGGCCATTGAAGAAATGGCGGCGTTGGAAACGCTTGCGGGCATAATCGGCCTGACAATGAGCCGAATTGAAAGCCAGCAAGAATTGATGGCGCTTTATCAAGAAATTGTCTCAGCACTTGGAGCTGCTATCGGAATGCAGGATGAGTACACCAAAGACCATTCGATTGCAGTTGCCGAACTCGCTGTCTTGATAGCCATCCATATGGGGCTAGATATTAGACAACAGATTATTCTCCGAGAGGGTGGGGTCGTCCATGATGTTGGCAAGCTTTGGGTGCCGGTGAGTATATTGACCAAGCCGGACAAGCTGACAGATGAAGAATTTTTACAGATAAAGCTCCACCCGGAAAAAGGTTCTCGAGTGGTGAGACAAATTAAGGTCTGGCATGAAGATGGCGTAGATGGCATCGTGAAATGGCATCACGTGCGCTGGGATGGCGGCGGTTATCCTGCTGGCCTTGGCTCACACGAATTGCCTCTTCTGCCGGCAATCACCAGCCTGGCTGATTCTGTTCAAGCGATGGGTGGACGGTGCTACCGAAGTCCCAAAACGCCAGAACAATTGGTGGCAGAAGTCAGCCGGTGCCGCGGCACACAATTTTGCCCTGACGTCGCCGACGCCTTCCTTAATATGGGAAAAGGTGGTTTCGTTTGGATGGGAAAAGAAATCAGACTCCCGGTCTAAACTACAACAAACAAGTTAAACTCGTACAACCACAAAGGATGTGCGAGTTCTTTTTTACCTTTATCTCGCACCTCGAGTAAAGTCAAGAGGTGCGAGTTCTTTTTTATTTGTTTTTTTGGCCTTAAAAAGGTAAAATGAAGAAAGGATAATTACTAAAAAACATTAAACGTATGACCACCAAAACCTCATTAAAAACCGGGAGTGAAATTTTAACTAAAAATTTCATCCTGGTTGCTGCACTATTCTTTTTTGTGGCGGCCAGTAGCGTGGTTTTACCAGCCGTAATTATCGCCAATGATTATGCTCAAAATCAAAAAGTACAGATGGCTATTTCCACACCCGCTGATACCTGTTTGGCACCGACAATTAACATTGGCATTATTAAACAATATTCATATAATCCTTCTGACCTAACTCAAAAAATCAGTCTTTTGAATAGTAAAATAGATAAATTATTAACAGATTTTCCTAATACTGATTTAATCATCACTCCGGAATATCTTTTATACTCGGGGATCTCGCTAACCGAATCTGACCCTATAAGATTGAATTGTTCTGCGGCCTCTTGCTCTATTGTTAACCCGGCCACCACTAATGCAGAAAAAATTGCCAATGAGATTGCTGCTTTGCAGAATACTGCCGATGACAAAAAAATTAACATCATACTGGGCACTGTCGTTGAGGACGAAATTATTGATGGTAAAGATATAAAGTTTAATTCACAATTATTTATTGATAAAACCGGCCAGATAATCGGCCGGCATAGAAAATTTAATGAATACAGCGAAATTGGGCCGTATTCATCAACCCAAATTAACACAACTTATTGCTCCAGCCATGGTACGGCAACAATTTGCCAAAAAGTAAAACAAGCTATTGAACTTACTGATAAAACATTCGTTTTTCAAAACAAAGATAACAGTAAATCAATAAAGTTTGTCGGCGTTATTTGCGGAGAAAGGGCAGAAGACGAATTTATCAGCAATATGGCGGGAGCAAATGTTGATTTCATTATGAATTCTGAAAGGGAGGGTGATTGTTCTTATGAACAAATAACTAATGCCATTCAAAATGAAACAACAATACCCAGCTGCTGGGGCTGGATGATTAATGATGTATTTATTAATAATTATATTTCTAAATATAATGTCGTTAACAGTAATGGTTATTTGATATCTGCCGAAGGCGCATCGGCCACCGGAGGGATCATTAATTTTAACAAACAAAAAATAGATACTTGGCAATCCACCGCTGATTACAACTTTGGCTGCATTGGTACTGCGGCGTTACTTCAATTACAACTATACCATGGCGATATGTCCGGTAGCAGCCAATGGTCTGATTATTCTTCATTAATTCCGTCAATTATTGATAATCTTGATAATTTTGTGCCTGCGACTGGCTACTATAACAGCTGGGAAACTGTTCCTAGAATATATTTATGGGGTTTGACCTCAAATGATTCTACCACTAATCTAAAATTGTTAAGCTATAATATTAATGGTAATTTGTGGCAAGACAACTCAATACCCCAAATTGCCAATAATAATAACCAGCCAATGCCGAGTAATTTTATACCGTCAGCTGGCTATTCTTTTGTTGATAATATTAGAACAAAAAAAATTCATCTCTGGGGTAAAATTGGATCAGAACTAAAATTATATATCCAGGACATGAGTCTCTC
>Ga0265297_10003913_pt1 | contig 25601 bp, 23 predicted proteins | sample Munlanlwell13791_FD_192502 | JGI IMG/M metagenome (GOLD analysis project Ga0265297, IMG submission 192502) | Leachate microbial communities from a municipal landfill in Southern Ontario, Canada - Leachate well 137-91 | ecosystem: Engineered > Solid waste > Landfill > Unclassified | place... | reverse complement strand
GCAACGCATTTGAGAAAAAAATGTACAATTAAATTCTTCCTTAGCTCAGTTGGTTAGAGCATCTGACTGTTAATCAGAGGGTCCTTGGTTCAAGTCCAAGAGGGAGAGCAATTAAAAAAGCCAAATCGTTATAAAACAGCGATTTGGCTTTTTTATTTTATTGATTTGCACAACATTTGCACAACTCCTATTTGCTATTCAATTTCTTGATATATGTAATCATTTGACTCCCATAAATTGGTCATCGATAAATTTAGTAACATCGGTAAGTCGGTAAAAGGACTTACCATTCATATTACAATAGGGTAATTTGCCATTTGAGCGATAACGCTGCAATGTACGATGACTTACCTTGAGCATTCCTATCAAATCTTGATTATCCAATAATTCATCACCTTTAAGACAGGCATCGTGATTGAGCAGTCTATCCATCTTCTTGTCAGCATCTTCAAGTTTACTAAAAAGTCGGTCAATTATTATTTCTAGATTTTCTTTGTTGATTTCCATAATGATAGTTGAATTTTGATTGAATATTAACATTCGTAAAATGTCATTTAATTCCCTTGGTAATCCGTCTCCTTTCGGCAACTTGCTTATGATTCGTAATTAAGTCGTTCAAACATTCTTTGTTACTCCAGATTATGTGTTGGCTAAGCATTCTCTTTACTTCAGTGAGCGTGTAGTATGATTTACCTGAGATAACTGAGTACGAAACTACCCCATTAGAACGAAGACGCTGTAAAGTCCGCTCGCTTATTTTTAGAAATGTGCATACATCGTAGTTATCAACCCATATTTCATCAGGGTTTTCTATTATTATAGGTTGTTGTTCGTTTACAAACTTGGCAATCAGATTGATTTTTGCCTCGAGCTCTAAAAATGCTGTTGATTCGATTGTGATGACATCCATAATGATAATTTTTGATTACAAAGGTCTGGAAATTGGGAACATGGATTTCACAACTTGGGTAAACTATTTGATAAAATCGTTAGAAGGAACTTATAGTGAGGACTTTGGAACATAGCGCTATTCAACTAAAAAACCAGACAACTTGGGAGTTGGCTGGTTTCTTGAATTAATTTTAGATCATTTTAAAAAACTAGAAGCTTTCGCATTAATCGTTATCAACTTCATCCATGCGGGCAATTAATTTTCTCCGAAAATCATCCAGGCACTGAACACGACTGCCCTTCCTGTTACGGATTTCAAGAAAAGCACGATACACATCGCCTAAATCTATGTCGAATAGATTTTCAACATAAGAAGTCATCTTTTTTAAATCGCTTTTTCCGTTGTTGATACATCCTGAGGTCTGAAATGCATATATCAGTTCAATAAGGGCAACTTTAGAGCCAGTCCACTTTGCTTTAACTTTCTGGAAATTCGTATTATCATACTGTTGTTCATTAGGTAGATCATCTTTTATCAATTCCGCATTCAGGTAATTACTCAACATATCATTTGCCAAAATCGTTGCAACCTTTAAATCAAAACCAGTAGAGAACTTTTGGTCTCTCTCAAAATACTGGCTGTCAAAATATATTTCTACATCAGACTGATATCGTAAGAAGTATTGCTGATCTAAATCTGTCCGATGTGAGCGGCAGTATTTATAAAAATCAATATTATTCTCAAAGTACTCTCTCAAGGCATCAAATTGTTTGAGAGTAAATGCCTTTTGCATACTCTCGCTTCCAGTTGGACGGTTAATTTCCAGTTTGTATATATTGTCATAAAAAATCAACATACAAAATATCTGAGGTTTTGTTTCTTTGAAAAATTGAATTTCATCCGTTTCGTTATTGAAAGTATAATCCGAAATATATTCCTTTAATTCATTGAAATAAGTTTTCAACAAGTCAATAATCTTTACTGATTTATTGAGAATAGTATCCTCTTCCAAATCTATGGCTTCAATTTCTGATTTAATTTTATCGAGAAGATTTAACGTGTACTGTATCATAAGATTCATTTTTAATTGATTGGTTTAAAATTAATCGTTGAATCTGGAAGTATGGTGACCCCAGTAGTTTTAAGTAAAATCGTTAACTGAATGCTTTAACGGTTAATCTTAACTATTAGTTTCTTTTGAATGTGTAAAAAAGTATAAAACATTGATAAACAGGATTTTTAAAGAAATTGATTAGCAGGATTTCTTTCAATCTTAATTACAATCTAATCATTTTTAGGACACATAGAATATTGTCAACCAAACAGTTAACTAAACAATCATCATCTGCTTGCATACGAATGAGAAACTATCGGTCGAATATGCCCGTTGTTTTGTGATTTATTTTTCAAGTCACTTTCTTCAGTTTTAGTTTCACCCTGCTCAATTGGTTTTAATGACAATTGAATCTTTCTATCCAATGCCATAAATTCCGTTTTGAGGACTTTTAGTTCATCTTCCTTTCGCCATGTCCCATTGACTATTTCATTCATTACTGGAATATCCTTGGCTATCTTGGCTATTTCGATTTCATATTTCTCAATCAGTTTTGGGATACGTTCCAAGGCATTGAGAAAATTCAACGCCGCCAGTTTCGGTTCCGATGCCAAATGCCCATTGTTGTAATTGTACTTTATATTGCCTTCGCCCTCGATGAAGAAACGGTTTTCCCTCAAATCCAATCCTTCTTTCATACTGGTTTCAGATTTCACCAACAAGTTGAACTCATAGAGCGTCCCTATCTTGAAGTATTCTCCGCTTGTTCTCGCATTGTCATTAATTTCATTCAACTTAATTCCAATCATTTTGGGGTCGGAACTTTGTAGCTTATCCAATCTAATTGGATTAAGGTTATTCCCATCTTTATCCAGTTGTAATTTGCCGTTTAATGTGTTTAGGTCTTTGTTCATACGTTCAATCATCTCCTGACTACTATCAATTGTTCGGGTCATCTTGGTTAGTTTAAAAACTGAATTGGATTTACTCCGGTTAAAGGCGTGTCGCTCACTTTCCAAAAAGCCAATCTTTTTCTCCAGTTTGGCTTTCTCCAACAAATCGGTATTACCGGAAAGAATAGCCACGTATTCGGAGAAATTCATCCCTGACTTTTCATCCAGACTACCCTCGTCGATGGTTCGGCTACCCATGTTGTTGTTCTTGAGCTGCTGGATAAAAAGCTGTTTGTTGTAAAGCAAATTGAATTTATACGAATCCAAACTTTTCTCGACCGCATAGATAATCACATCTACTTTGTTATTTGCATAGAACTTAGCAATTTCGTTGCCTTTCCTGACCGCACGCCCATCCCGTTGCACCAAGTCACTGGGACGCCATGGCGTATCCAAATGGTGAACGGCGACGGCTCGTTTTTGCGCATTAACACCCGTGCCCAACATTTCGGTAGAACCAAACAAAACACGTATTCTTCCTGCATTCATGCCGTCAATAAAAGACTTCCGTACTTTGTCATTTTTTGCTTCCTGAATGAAACGAATCTCTTTTTCAGGAATACCGTAATCTTCTACCAGTTTGCGTTTGATTTCACTGCACGGATTCCATTCACCGGGTTTATAGGTTCCCAAATCCGTAAATACGAATTGTGTCCCTTTTTGAGCATTGTGTTTTTGGTAATATTCCGAAATCTTTGCTGCGCAATGGGAGGCTTTATTATCCACATGGTCCTCATACTCCGGACTGATCATGCGCATATCCAAAGACATTTTCCGTGCAAAATCTGTCGCGATCAACATTTTTGCTTTTTGCTCGCTATCCGATAAGGGTGCCCTACCCAACAACTCCGCATTGCCCGTCTGGGCAAACTTGACCAGTTTCTCGATAAAAGCTTCCTGTTGGGGAGTAGGTGGAATATTGTGCATGATTTCATTCTTTTCAGGTCGATCGATACCGATTCCCTTGGCTGTTCTAAAGTCTGTAATTTCAGAATAGAAAGCTGCCAGTTCCGGAACTTTTATAAAATAACGAAATCGTTCTTTCTGTATAATCTGATTTGTAACTGAAAACTCATAATCAATGGTTTTCTTGGCAAAGATAGCTGCCCAAGCATCAAATGTATTGATATTTTGACGTTCCAGTTCTTTGGGACGCAGGTATTTGAAAATTAAATAAAGCTCTGTAAGCGAATTTGAAATGGTTGTGCCTGAAAGAAAAGTTGCACCCAAGTCTTTTCCTGTTCGCTCCTGAATGGTTCGAATGGCAAAGAGCATATTCAGTGCCCGTTGACTGCCGTCGGAGTTGCCAAGACCTGCCACACGGTCGTGGCGGGTGCTAAACATCAGGTTTTTGAACCTATGACTTTCATCTACGAACAAATGATCAATTCCCATCATTTTGAAATCAACAACCTTGTCGGTGCGAGCTGCAATATCAGAAGCAATCAGTTTCAATTTCACTTCCAGATTCTGCTGGCGCTTGATGACCCCTTTGAGCATGCCACGGGAGATTTCATTTCCCTGTTGTTTTAGTACTTCCAAATTTTCTTCCACACTATCCAATTCTGCTTGCAAAATTTTTTGCTGCATTTCGGATGATTGGGGTATCATACCAAATTGGTCATGCGTTAGAATAACTGCATCCCAACTATTGTTCTTTATGTCATTAAAAATCTTTACACGATGGTCAGGTGTAAAATCTTCCTTACCCGGATACAGGATGCGGGCATTGGGATAAGCACTTTTGAAAGTTTGTGCTATTTCCTGTACGTTGGACTTTAACCCAATAATCATAGGTTTGTTGGCAAGTCCCAGTCTTTTCATTTCATAAGCTCCACAACACATGATAAGCGTTTTTCCAGCTCCTACTTCATGGTCACAGATACCGCCGCCGTTTTGTTTTAACATCCAGACAGCATCTTTTTGACTACCGTAGAGGTCTTCAATACCCAAATTTTTCAAATTCAGTTGTGGAAAGGTCTGGTGTGAGCCATTGTAGTCCGGTCGTACAAAGCAATTAAATTTCCGGTTATATAGATTTGAAAGTCTGTCTTTGAATTCTGGTGATTGCTCACTGAGCCATTCGGAAAAGCCTTTGCGTATCTCATCTATTTTTGCGTTAGCCATTTGTATGGCTTCGCTGTCCCGTACACGAACTTCTATATCGCCGACAATCATACTTTTTGTAATGTCGGGTGAAGTATTGACCAATGCATGTTTCATCAAAGCCAAACCATTAAAAGTTCTGCTTTGTGATTTTACGGCATATTTGTCGTTGATATTGGCATTCAGGTTGGTGGCGTTGACTGAAAATTCATCGGCAACGGCTGAATAGTGGATGGTGGTATTGGTATCAAACAGATACGAAGCATATTTACTATACATACCCGTCGGTATCCACCGTTCTCCAAAATTAAAATCCAACTCATCAAATGAAATGGGTCGGGGAATTGCTTGCTGCAATACCATTAGTGATTGTTTTGAAATCTCATCAGCTGGATGCTCAATCAGGTAGTGTTCAATGGACTCGGCTTTTTCAACCACATTACCAGCAATGAATTTCTCTTTAATCTCATAATTCTCCACCAATGGATTATAATAAACTCGTCCGTGAAGTTCTTGCAAAAACTCTTCACGATTCTTCTCAGGTAAAAGGGAAGCCATATATTCCAGATTGACTTCTCCGTATTTATTGAGTGAAGCGGACAAAGCATCTTCTGATGTTTCTGCATGGGTAATTTCGTTGATATTAAATGATACAGGCTGATTGAAAATATCTGCTTTTACCATTTTACCATCCAACGAGCGTTCAAGGTACAGAATATCCTTTCCTCCACTGTCCATCTTGATTAAGTCAAGATTCTTGGGATTTGAAAGCTGTCCGAATCGTTTGACAAATTTATCGTAAAAAGTATTCAACTCCAACCGAAACGGTTTATGTTCTTCTCTTTTTTCTGCTTCGTAGGTATATAAATGTTGATAGACATCGCGCAAATCAATATAGAGTAAAACCTTTTCCTGTTGAAGTGAACTTAACTTCAATGGTGTAAATGTCGCTCCAGCATTATATACTTCGGATAAATACCCCACTTGTGATTCCATATTCACCAAAGAACCTACCTGACAATGTGGTTCACGTATTCCATTGTATGAACGTGGCTCCATTGAAATCTTAGGCTCAATCGGCTTAGGATTTGATACTTCTGTTGATATTGGTTTTGAATTCACCTTGACTTCCGATGTTTCGAAAGACAAATCAAAAAGCGAGGTCTGACGTGTTTGAATTCGTTTCGGACCATTACGTTTGGATTTGACAATTATCTGCGAACGTTCTTCTACATTCATATCGAAGAGGTCGTAGAGGGTCATAATCGGTGCTTCAATTTTTGTTTTAATTTCTACTTTTTCAATTTTTGGTTGGAGAATAATTGAATTAGTATTGATTAAGATTGGGTTTGTTTTTGCAATTAATTGAGGCTGTTGTTTCGTTGATTGAAGTTGATACTGTTCGTACAGTTCCAAGTTTAGTCGATTCGAGAAATCATCCGTTAGCATAACCCGCATGTCATTTGCCATTCCGGTTACGCCTCCTTCGTGCAGGAATACCATGGCTGGTTTTCCGTACTGGTCGGTATCAAGACTGCCTTTGGTATGAACTACTCGTTGGGTATTCTTGAAATAACTGTTGGTGACAACCCCACTACTAAGCAAAGAACTTTTTACAAACAGTTTTTCATCTTCTGTCAGTTCAGTCTTTGAGGAATTCTTTTGCAGGATAATCAAGTCGCTTCCTACTTCCGTATTGGCACTATCCACAAACAGGTTATTGGGAAGTCGTACCGCCGAAACTAAATTGGTGTTGTCCATCAACCATTGACGTATCACTTCGTTTTGGGGTGAATTCATTACACCTTGCGAAGTGATAAATGCCAATATACCACCCTCACGCAAGGTCTCGACTCCCTTGATAAAAAAGTAGTTGTGAATGGCTCGGGTGGATTGTTGCTTTGCCTTGTCCTTACTTTTGGAAAAACCGAAATCAAAGGCGGAAACATCACCAAACGGAATGTTGGATGCCACTACGTCGAAATGATTATTATACCTCGATTCTATCTCTTCAAAGCCGTTGATATTAACCGTATTGTTTGGATACAACTGTGAAAGGAGTTTGCCGGTGAGCAAGTCTTTCTCAAAACTCATAATGGAGCTATCCGCTGGTGCATTTTGCTGAAATGCGGATATAAACTCGCCCATGCCTGCTGAAGGATCCAGAAAGCGGGTTGGTGTTATCCCACTTTTTTGCAAGGTATCCGCAATGGTGATGACAATTTCTGTTGGCGTATAGAAAGAAGTTAGAATGGAATTCTTCAAACTTCCCCAGTACCGTTTGTACTGTTCTTCCGTGTCGCAATTTTCCCGAATTACAACTTGTAGCTCAGCCACCAGCGGAAAGAGATCCAATTCGGATTTTGACCAGTAGGAAGCATCAGCCAAGGTTTGGGTGGGATTGAGAATACATTTCAATCCTCCAAACCCCGAATAACGCTGAATAGTTTCTCTTTCCTCGGCTGTGGGTTGGCGGTGCTCTTTTTCAAGCGCAAACGCCAACCTTATGGCTTCGATATTGGCAGTAAGGTGCGCCTTTTTATTGAAGCTCATGTTCTTCCATCCAAATGACGATAGTTCCTGTCAATTCCGTATAGAGCTGATCGAATTCAGGGTCGTAAGCAAAATCATCCGAAAGGGGATATTTTGCAAAAACACTTTCACAAAAGGCAAGTAGTTTTTGAGCAAGATTATTGGCAGAACCTTGCGGCACTTCCTGATAAAACTCATTCCACAACACATTGACTATTGTATCGTGCTTTGAGAAGTAAAGGCCTTTATAAAGCACTTCACTGGCCAATGCTTCGGCGTGATTGTGGGATTGCCCAGCCTTTATGCTTTGTGAATAAGTCTGGACAGCGAGGTCGCCACGGCTTGCAATAAATTCGGAATCATTTGCCAGTTCGGGATGGCTGTCCAGTAGGAAAGATTGGAGGCTGAGTCGGTAATAAGACAACTCAACCGGTTCGATATTTTTGTTCATATTTAATGTTTTTTTGTTTTGACTCTTATTAATAATCGTTTTCTGAATACAATTAGACATTTACTATCGGTGTAATTTGGGTTTAGCCGTTTTCTTATCATCCACTTTTTTCTCTTGACTTTCCGTTGGTTTCGTCTGACCATTTTTCAACGGTGCATCTATTTTCTTAGTGGCTTCGTTGGTTTTACCGACCGTATTTTCTGCAACCTGAGTTTTACTCGTTTCATTAGGGCTTACTTCTTTTGCGTTGGACTTGTCAGGATCCCAGCGGTAGAAATTGAGTTTGCCTTCCTCCGTATTTACCTTCACGAACGCACTGTATTCCTGACCTTCGCGGTCTTTCATGCCGGTTACGTGAATGGTACCACCTTCCTTGAGTTTGCTTTGGTCGGTTTCCGGCAATTCTACACCACCCAATTTAGTAGGAATAGCAAATTCGGTATTCGATTGTTTCTGGGTTTGATTTGGGTTGTTGTCGAAACTAAACTCAATGCCTTTTTTGTCGGCATTAATTTGAAGGGTGGCATTAAACAATTTGCCACTTTTGGATAGCATATCTTCCAAATAAATGGCTTTGCCTTCTTTCAAACTCTGCATTTGTTTGTCATCCAGAGAAACACCTTTTATTTCGTTGGGAATATGAATCTTGTCGGCTCTGACTGCCACCAATTCGTTGGTCAATTTATCGATTGAAATATACGCAGGAATTGGTTTCTGCCCTGAATACTCAACATTGAGTATACTTCCAGCATTTCCATTTTTTAGCAGGTTCTTTTTTTCATCATCCGTGAAATGAATGCCAAAGAAAGGCCTGTCCAAGTCGGGCGACTTGCGTACGGCATGAATGGCCACGGTCAATTTCCCCTCCACTTCCCTAAAGGACAAACGTGCATCGGTACGAAGCGTCATTTCGTCAAACTTAGGTGTGATGGTGATTAGTACGGGTGATTTGCCCCAATTAAGCATAGCATCCAAACTACCGGTCTTCTCCAAAGTGTCTCGTGTCACTCCGAGTCGCTCCAACAGCTTCCAGTCGATACGGTTTTCATCAATGGGTTGATAGTTCAGTTTAGCTGACACTTCATCGGACGACACCCGATGTTTATCGAGTGTTTCTTTGTTCACGGCATTTTCAGGTTGTTTCAGCATTTCATTCAATAATGCAGACATACCCTCAACCAGCTTGGCCGGTACTTTAAAAAATTGGAAGTGTGTGGGATTTTTGTACTGATTGTGGAAGTTGGAAAAGAAATTATCCAACATATTACCTTGCTTGTCAAGTTTCAAAAAAAGTGGCTCGTTTTCGGCTTTGGGACTGACAGACTTCATTTTTCCATCTTTCCCAATTCCTGAGACAACATCCATTCCCTTGCCTTTTTTGTCTGTGACCAACAGCACATCCTGGTCATTTACATTCTCGTTCATAACTTTACTTTTTTATGGTGAATACTTTATTCGCCGGCAAAGTTATGTTTGTAAATCAACTAATTATCATGTTGCGGCTGCGCTGTCTTTGTTTGGCTGGGGGTGGCGTTGTGTGGCTGGGAAGTGGTTACAAGCTTTATTATTAAAGTTTGAATAGAACGGCGTAACCTTTTCAAATTCTAAATTTTCGGACAAGAATTATTCTAACACACGAACTCCAATTATCTAAATAAACTGCTACCTTTGCTTTTAATTTGCTGACGCTATATTGCTTAAATGAACCGACTAAACTTTAATAAAGAAACTGACAGAGACATGAGTAATAGACATTTTGCAATTGGAGATATTCACGGTTGTTTTGATTCACTGAAGGAATTGGTGGAAAATAAAATCCAACTTCAAAAGGAAGACAAGCTTATTTTTCTTGGCGATTACATTGATAGAGGACCTAAAAGCAAAGAAGTAATTGATTATATCATTGAATTGCAGAATAATGATTATGATGTCGTTACTCTTTTAGGGAATCACGAGTCTATGTTAATTGATGCTTACAACAATAATGGCTCAATGGATAAATGGATAAAAAATGGAGGTTCTGAAACATTGAAAAGTTTTGAGTTTGATTCATTGACAAATATAGATTCTAAATACTTAAACTTCTTCAATAATTTGAAGTACTATTTTGAAAATGAGGAGTATCTATTTGTTCATGCAGGATTTAATGATACAATTGAAGATCCTTTTTCGGATAAATATTGGATGTTATGGAAAAGTAGAGAAAGGTATTCTAATCCGTTATTAAAAGATAGAACAATCATTCATGGTCATGTTCCAGTATCTCTTAATATCACGTTAAACCAAATTGCTAACAACAATAAAGTTGTCAATATTGATGGTGGTTGTATTTATTCTAATGCACATTTAGGAAAACTTGTAGCTCTTGAAATAAATTCCAGTAGTATTCTGTTTGTTTAATAAAATAATAGTGCTATATTTGCAATTCGCGAATCGCGAATCAAACATCATTCTTATGAAGAAGCACAATGGTATGAGACCACAAGATATAGTGGTGCTGATAAAGATAATATCACTACAGCAGGCAGATTGGCGTAATATAGATATTGCTAATGCTATACTGATTAGTCCTTCCGAAGTATCTGAAGCATTAAATAGATGTAAAATTGCTGGACTTATTGATTCAAAAAAAAGAAAAGTAAATATTAACTCCTTTATCGAATTCCTGATTTATGGATTAAAATATGTATTCCCTGTAGAACCTGGTGCAGTAGTTAGAGGAATTCCTACTGCTCATTCAGCATCTCCAATTAAAGAACATATTTCTTCAGGTAATGATATTTATGTGTGGCCTTATGCAAAGGGAAATTATCGGGGACAAGCAATTGAACCGCTGTACAAGACGTTGCCCAAAGTGGTTGAAAACGATGCTTCATTCTACGAATTATTGACAGTTGTAGATACGATACGAGTTGGTCGAGTGCGAGAAATAGAGATTGCTATAGGCGAATTAAACAAACGACTAAAATATGCCTAGTACAAATATTACAATGCTTCAAACCGTGGCAAACGGTTTAGGTGACCTGAAAGCTGAAATGGTATTTGTAGGAGGGTCTGTAGCTGAACTTTATGCCAATAATCCAGCTGCATCAGATATTAGACCAACATTGGATGTTGACTGTGTAGTCGAATTAAGTTCAAGAACGGCACATGCAAAATTGGAAGAAAGACTGAGAGCGAAGAAATTTGCCAACGACACATCACAAGGTGCACCGATTTGTAGGTGGATTTACAAAGACATATTGGTTGATGTTATGCCAACGGATTCAAATGTACTTGGATTCACCAATATTTGGTATAATGAGGGAGTTGACAATAAAATTACAAAAACATTACCAGATGGAACTGAAGTGTTTGTATTTCCACCCGAGTATTATTTAGCCACCAAATTTGAGGCTCACAAAGGACGAGGTGGAAATGACCTCCGACAAAGCCATGATTTTGAAGATATTATTTATATCTTTAATAATTGCTCTGACCTTTTGGATAATATTAGTAACGCAAATGCTACTGTTAAAGCATATTTAAAAGAAGAATGCCAAAATTTACTGAATAACGATGGTTTAACAGAAGGTGTTGAAAGTGCTTTACCATATGGATCTGGTGAGGAGGGTACAGATATTATTTTGGAATTAATATACAATATTGCAGGGATTGAATAAAGGAGAAAAATAAAACAATACATAGTTACCTTAAACACAAATAACTATAAATGAATACTAAAATAATTTTAGAATATGATGCTTTTTTAAGATCAATAAAAAGGAATAAAGATATTCCCCACTCTTTATTAATAGGGGCTGGTGCATCAATCAGTTCTGGAATTCAATCTGCAAATGATTGTATTTGGGAATGGAAAAAGGATATTTATTTAACTAAAAATCCCAATGCATCTGACTATTATAAAAACACAAAGAATGAGTCTGTTAGACTGAGCATCCAGAATTGGCTTGATAATGAAGGTATTCATCCTAAATTTAACTCAAATAACGAATATTCATATTATGCAGAAAAAGCCTATCCAATTGCGGATGATAGACGAAAGTATTTTCAATCCCTTATAGAAGGTATTGATCCGTATATAGGTTATAAACTGTTATGTTTACTCTGTGAAAAAGAAATTGTAAAAGCAGTATGGTCTACTAATTTTGATGGTTTAGTTGTAAAATCAGCTCATCAAGCAAATTTAACTCCTATTGAAATAACCTTAGATAGTGTTGAGAGAATATATAGAAATCAGAGTAGAAAGGAATTATTATCTATTTCATTGCATGGAGATTACAAATATAGCACTTTGAAGAATACTCAAAGTGAATTAGACTCTCAGGAGGCTGTCTTTGTTGAAGCATTAACCAGATATCATTGTGATAAGAATTTGATTGTTATTGGTTATAGTGGCAGAGATAAGTCTTTAATGCACGCTATCTCAGAAGCATTTAGCAAAAAGGGATCAGGAAGACTTTATTGGTGTGGGTATGGACATGAGATTGACGAAGAAGTTAAACAGCTTATTGAAACTACTCGGAATAGTGGTAGAGAAGCATTTTTTATACCAACTGATGGTTTTGATAAAACATTATTGCATTTAACAAAATCTTGTTTTGAAGATGATAAAACATCTTTAGATAGGATAAATGAAATATTGTCATCATCTCAATCCGTAGAATTAGAGACTACAGATTTCTCACAAGAAATAACGAGGACTGACAAATATATTAAAAGTAATTTGCATCCTATAAGTTTCCCGAAAGAAGTTTATCAATTTGAGATGGAGTATAGTGGAGAAAAACCATGGTCGACGTTAAGAGAACTTACGAAAGTTAATGATATTTGTGCTGTCCCATTTAAACAAAAGGTATTTGCTTTAGGAACCCTATCATCTATTAATAATGTTTTTGGCAATAAAATTAAAGGTGAAATATTACGTGTTCCTATTTCTAAATTTGATATTGAAAATGTTACTGCTTTTAAATCACTAATGCTTCAAGCAGTATTAAAAACCCTATCAAAGAATGAATTAATACAAACAAATGAGAAAGATGAAATATGGCTTACAAAGAGTGATAGTTCAATAACTCAAAATTCACAAACGGTTGAAATTCACAAATCAATTCATTTGTCTTTTTTCTTTGATTATAGAAGCAAATATGCATTTCTGACATTTAAGCCATGCGTACATTTGTCCAGTCAATCAGACATATCAAAAGAGATAAAGCAGAATTTGAGTAAAGTATCACTAGAAAAACTCTTCAACAATCAATATGATGGGACTCTGGAGAAGTGGAAAAGTATTTTATTTAATGGAAAAAAATTAGTATTTGAATATCCAGTTAAATCTGGTACCGGATTCGAATTCTCCATTTCTCAAAATACTGCTTTTGCAGAAATAATGGTCGCAGATACCAATTTCCGTGCTTATCATCCAACTGCTTACAATAAAGAATTTTCATTACACAAAGGAGTTCAATTGCTAGAGCCTCAACTAATTTTCACTCATAATAACTCATTTAATCCATCTAAGGATTTTCACCCAATGAGAGCCCTTACTAATCATAGGCCTTTTGATTTCCCATTAAATGGCACTCTATACTCAAATGAAATAAATTTGAGCATAATTTGTAGTCAGAAATACTCCAATGAACTTTCCAACTTCTTAAATGCTTTAAATCAAAAGCATATATCAAATGTCAATCAGGACTATCTTATAGATTATCCTGGTTTCGCCTCTGCTTATAATATACCAATCAACATACCATTGATTAATGACTCATACAAATGGCTTGATATTGAAATTGATCATTCTAAAGGAGAAATAAAAGATATTGCTTTAAAGCTGGCTAGATTAATTACGGCCAAAATTGACCATCTTGCTAACAGTCAGAATCAACATACAATTGTTATATTTATACCTGATGAATGGCAAGCTTATGAGTCATATGACGAAGATGGTGAAGTATTCGACTTACATGATTATATAAAAGCATTTTCAGCATCTAAAGGGGTTTCAACACAACTAATTAGACAAGATACTCTGTATGACAATTTAAGATGTCAGATATTCTGGTGGTTATCATTATCGTTTTACGTAAAATCACTAAGAACACCATGGGTTTTAAATAATACAGAAAAAGATACTGCCTATGCTGGAATTGGATATAGCATTAATCATAAGGCAAATCAAACAGATATTGTTATTGGCTGTAGCCATATTTACAATTCGGAAGGTCAGGGTCTTAAATACAAATTGTCAAAAGTTGATAATTTTTACTTAGACAAACAAGCAAATCCTTTTTTGTCATATGATGATGCCTTTCAGTTTGGAGTTTCAATTAGAGAACTCTTTTACAACTCCATGGATAAACTTCCCAAAAGAGTTGTAATACACAAAAGAACAAGATTTACAAATGATGAAATTAAGGGAATAACAGAAAGTCTTAAAATGGCTGGAATAAAAAAAATAGATTTAATAGAAATAAATTATGAACCTGATGCCAGATTTGTAGCAACCAGCATTTTTCGCAATGAAATGCAAATTGATCGTTTTCCAATTTCAAGAGGAACATGTATCGTTACAAATAATACAACAGCATTGCTGTGGACACATGGCATTGTTCCATCTGTCAGAGATGCAAATTATAAATATTATCTTGGTGGAAGAAGTATTCCTGCACCACTTAAAATTGTAAAACATCATGGGGACTCTAATATTAATCTCATAGCAACAGAAATACTCGGACTCACAAAAATGAATTGGAATTCGTTTGACTTATACACGAAATTACCTGCAACTATAAATTCTTCAAATCAAATCGCGAGAATAGGAAAATTGTTAGCTCGATTTGAAGGAAAAACGTATGATTACAGGTTATTTATTTGAGTGAGTCCAACCAAATTATCTTTAGTGAGGTTCATACCAAATTCAACATACAATAATTTTAAAATTGTTAATAAATCAATTTCGATACATATGGCACAAGTTAAGATTGAAGAGATAATTAATCATCTCGATTATAAAATTAGAAAATCGCTGGAAGCTACTTTAGAAGAGCACTTTCCAAATCAAAACTTTGATACGAGATCTGTATTTCGCACATTCAAACGACAAATTTCCAGAAAATGTGATACATGGGAAGATGTACCAGATGATCTCGTTGAAAGAAACTAAAATTAGAAACGTTATAAAATATTTTGTCATTTTTTCACCAAATGGCTCAATTCCGGATTATTTCTAATTCGTTCCATTTCGTCCACGATTATCTGTGCCACTTCTTGTTTGATTCGATTGTAGTTTTTATCAATTTCTTGTTTCATGTTATCGTTGCCATCGCCATCCACAAAGGATGCTATTTCAGGAATCATTTTGTAGGCTTTTGTTTCGGCAGCTACTTTGGCATTATCAACGACTATTTCCGCATGAAAAATCTTTTGCTCAATACGTTCCTCAAAATTATCGGAGACCGCACCCACAAAAACGCCTTGAGTTAGGTTACTTATTTTTGAAGCCGGAATAAGACTGTCCAGTTGTGTGCTTAATGAGGTGGATTTATCCTGACGATTGATGGTTATGGATTGGCGCAATTGCAGCACTTTCCCAAAACGGTCGGACAGGTTCTTGGCTGTTTCGCCCACCACTTGTCCGCTAAAAATATTACCAACCGTATTCTGAATCACTTTTGCTTCCTTGTCACCATAATCCCGATTCAACTGACTGTAATCCTGAAACCCCAGACATACAGCCACTTTATTACTACGGGCGGTGGCAATCAGGTTGTCCAAGCCACGAAAATAAATGGTCGGTAACTCATCAATAATAACCGAGCTTTTGAGTTGTCCTTTCTTGTTGATCAACTTTACAATACGGCTATTGTACAAACCCAGTGCTGCCGAATAAATACTCTGCCGGTCGGGATTATTACCCACGCAAAGAATTTTTGGTGCTTCCGGGTTATTGATATCGAGTGTAAAATCATCTCCGGTCATAACCCAATAAAGTTGTGGTGAAATCATTCGGGACAGTGGAATTTTGGCAGATGCAATTTGTCCCTGCAACTGGTCTTGCGCTCCTCCTTCCCATGCATCCATAAACGGTGAGAGGTAGTTTTCAAGGTCGGTATACGAAGTCAGAATGGTGAATGTATCGGAATACTTCTTATTCAAAAATTCAATGGCATGGGGAAAGGTGCAATACTTTCCGTCCTTATATATTTTCAAGTACCAAATTATGGCAGCCAACAGAATAATCGGTGATTCTACAAAGAAATCACCTTGTTTTTGTATCCAACTTCGGTTCAGGTTCAACATAATGGTATAGGCGCTTTCATAAGCATCGCTAATGTCCGTCATAAAAGTTGGGTTAATCGGATTGCAGCGATGGCTTTTTCTCGGATTATCGAAGTTGATAACATAAAACTTGGGAGCCACTTTGTACTTGTCACGGTGTTTGAGCAAATGGTTATAAGCAATGGTCGATAAGTCGTCGAACTTAAAATCATAGATATACATAGCAAAGCCTTTTTCTATCTGCTGTTTGATAAAATTATTGACCACCGCATACGATTTACCACTTCCAGGAGTTCCCAACACGATGGTAGCCCGAAAAGGGTTGACGATGTTTATCCAACCATCCCATTGTTTCTTTTTGTACCAGAATTTGGTTGGCAAGTTAACCGAGTATTCATTTTCCATTAGCCGCGTTTCCTGCATAAAGCTTTCATTCTCGTTGTTGAACACATCGTCCATCAAGCTATTTTTCAACAATCGGCTCATAAACAAACCAGCCATCATCATACAAACATACCCAATGGTCAAGGTAGAAATATAAAAAGCCACGTTTGCCAGTATCGGCAATGGCAAAGAAAGTATCCACCAATTCAGGAAGAACAGTTGAGTTCCAATAATCAGCAAAACACTGATTTTAGACCAGGAGATTTTGTCCTCCTTCACACCTTTCGTGCCCAGACAAGACAACCCCAGAAAAACCACTGCGAACAACTTTGTCCACAGGATAGAGGAAAACAACCCTCCCGTTCGCTGAAAGCCCAGTAGAATTTTGTTCAAAGTTTCGAGAGTCAGGTTCCACTGCTGAAATGCTTCATAGCAGTACCAGTAGATATTTATCAGTACGAATAGTATACTGATGGCTCGCATAAATTCCATGACTTTTGCTAAGCCTCTTAAATCATCTTCTTGTTGCATATATTTTTAGTTTTAAATTTGTGTTTGTTTTGTTAGCTTATCAAATCGGCTTTTTTCGCTTTTTCTTTTTCTTCATTCGACGGATAAAGTCTTCTTCCTCCGAATCAGTTCCATTGTTCGTCTCCATACTGAATAAATTGAGAGACTCATTTGTATTTTCATCATCGTGCTCAGACTTGAAATCAGGCTTTTCTGTGTGTACGATATTACTATTAGTATAGTGATGTTGTTGACTTTCATGATTCTCTTTAGACGAAGCGAAAAGCTCATTAAATACATTTGCTGAGAACTCTTTACTCAAACGAGAACCGTTGAGCACGCATTTATTTTGATGGTCGATAAACGTAACTCCGTAAATACGTCCGGCATTATTTTGTCGGAATACGACATGGATACCTTTAGCTATGAGTTGCTTTTCAAAGTCAGCCCTATTTCCGGGTGATTTAATGGCTTTGGTCAGTAGGCTTTTGCATCGGTCTTTCAATCGTTTCTGCTTAATGATTTCACCTGATTGAAGCATTCGTTGCTGCAAGGCTTCATATCCAACCGTTTTTCCAAACAGAGACGACTTAAACGGTTTACCAATCCGTTCGCCTTTCTCATCAACTGCCGAATATACCAAGCCGTTAAACATCTTATCGGCTGTTCCACCTTTGATTTCTTCGACTGTAATGTGATACAAGGACAACAAAGCTTTGTATTCACCCATACTCTGAAAATGATAGGACTTTACCAACGGACGAATGACACCTGCTATCTGATTTTTCAGGTTGTTTTCAACATAGGCAATTCCTTTTAGTGAGAGTTCCGGTTGTTTTTCTTTCTTATCAGCCGCTATTAAATGATACTTCTGTTCAATCTGCCGACAAATCTCCATAGATTTACGGTATTCGAAATTGTGATCCAACTTCTTTCCATTCTCGTCCACCCGAACCGATACAATGTGGAGGTGGTGTCGATCAATATCCTCGTGCTTATACACAATAAAAGGCTGGTTGCCATAACCCAGTTTTTCCATATACTCCTGTGCAATTTCCGATAGTTGGTCATCGGTCAAAACATCTTTCGGATCGGGATTCAAAGAAATATGCAAAATCGGGCTTTCCGTTTTTTGGTTGGCTACCAGATAAGGTTCAAACGAACGCATGCAAATACCTATCGTATAGTTCCCATCCCGAGGTTCTATCATCCGGTTGGTAAGAATTACTTTCCCTTGCTGCTCATCTACCTTGGTTTGGTTATAGGCCAATGCTCCAAAAATAGAGCTACCCGAACTGATTTTAGCAACCATTTTTGACTATCATTTCAAATTACATCACCCTTTTCAGATTCTACATCTACCGAACCGTATATTTTTAATTCAAGTTTTTCAGTCAGATCCATAATCTGGCGGTTCAATACGACCAGTTCAATGGTTGCTTTTTCCAATTTAGCCAGATAGTAAAGAGCCTTTTTCTCCTCAAAAGCAAACTTAATGGACTTTACCGCTTGGTTATAATTGACCCCTATGGCACGGAACTGTGAGTGAAAAGTTGTCAATCGCATATAATAATCCATTTCTGCCTTATCCAATTTTACTACCCGAATAGCTTTATCGAAGATGCAAGCGGTGATAAAATGAGCTTTTACCTTCATTCCAGACGCATCAAAACGAGCCAGAAATGCGGCATGTTCCACTTCATTGAAACTTATGGAGTAACGAAATATGGCAGGGTCGTTTTTCGGGTTCCTACCAACATTTGTTTTGCGTGTCTCTTTTTTATCTTCTTTATTCATATCCTAAAATTATAGTTTTGAGCTATTTGCTCCATAGATCATTCTTCTAAAGCACCGACTTCGGAGGGTGCTTTTCCCCCTGAAAGGGCAAGTCATTTTGAGCAGCTGAAAGAATTTCAAGCAGCTCAAAATACAACTTGCCATTTGCTAAATGCAAATGCGATTAGCGTTGTTAACTGCATATTGGACTTATAGAAATTGTATTCTTTCATGATTGCGCAAAAGTAGTTCCTGTTTTCTATCTCTACCATAGCCGGTTATATGACAAAAGGAGACTGCGTGTGCCAAACGAAGACAGTTCAAAAAAGGGATTGTTTTAATGATTTCATTTGCCGACGATATTGATTTACAACATGTATGTCTGCAATTCATCTGGAGTGATGTATGGAAGTATGGAGCGTTGGTTGAGTGGATGGCTAAATGACTGAAAAACTTAGTTTTTATAATTATTGTCATCAAGTCAACAGTTCAGCAGTTCAACAAGTCATCAATCAATATTATCAACAGGACGACACTTAATATTGTCAACTAGTCAACAGAAAATATTGACAACACTTCAACAAGTCAACAATAAGTATTTTCAATTGATCAGTAATATTTTGAGTTAACCATTCAATACAAAATAGTGTCAACACACATTATTGGAATCTTGCTGACATAAATAATAGTCAACACGAAAACACGCAATTAAACAATCAAACAAGATGGACAGCGCTAAAGACATACATCAAAACAACAACTTTTCAATAATTATTTTAAAACACAAAAAACAATTGACATGAAGAAAGAAACATTGTTCGTTGCCTTTTCCACCCAAAAGGGTGGAGTCGGCAAAACCACTTTCACCGTACTAGCGGCGAGTTACTTGCATTACCTCAAAGGGTACAATGTGGCAGTATTGGATTGCGATTTTCCGCAATACAGCATCAATGCCATGCGAAAACGGGATGCCCAGCAAGTGGAAACGGATGACCATTACAAGTTGATGGCATATAACCAATTCAAGCAACTGAATAAAAGGGCATATCCGATAATTTGCAGTTCGCCCGAAGAGGCTATATTATCAGCCAACAGTTTTTTAGCCTCCTCGGATATGGAGTTTGATGTGGTATTTTTCGACTTGCCGGGGACTATGAATAGCGTAGGTATTTTACAATCACTGGCGAACATGGATTATATTTTCACACCCATTATTGCCGACAGGTTGGTGTTGGAAAGTTCCCTGTCATTCGCCCTTTCAGTCCAAGAACTATTGGTCGGGAATGCATCCTTGCGACTGAAAGAACTTCATCTTTTCTGGAATCAGGTGGATGGTCGTGAGAAGACGGATCTGTATGAAATCTATGAAAAATCCATCCATGAATTTGGACTGCCGCTGCTTCGTACGTTTATCCCCGACACCAAACGCTACAACAAGGAATTATCGAGAAGTCGGAAACCTGTGTTTCGTTCCACCTTATTCCCAGCCGATAAGCGATTGATAAAAGGCAGTCATCTGGAACAACTATTAATCGAAATCGCTCACATTATCAAATTATAAAACCCATGGCAAAGCAAACTACTAACCCAAAAGTGGATGAAGATTTTATGCGGGAAGTCATTTCACAAGGCTTTCCCATGAAGAAGGAATCCTTAAAAGAAAAGGACATTTCAGTAATTATCAAAGAGGATAAACAGACAATTGAGATTCCAAAAGTAAAGGAAATCTCGAAACGAAAACGAACGGAACAAACCAATTACAGGGAAACCTACTTTGAGAAAATTGATTTTTCCGACCGACAACAAGTCAGCATCTCCAGAGAGACACATCTCACACTTTTCAGCGTCGTCAGCATGATTGGTGGACACAAAGCTACCATAGGTAGCTATGTGGAAAACATAATTCTACAGCACCTTGAAAGCCACAAAGAAGAAATCAACGATCTGTATGAAACCCAATTCAAAAAACCAATACTCTAATGATAAAACTATTGATATTATCCGTGATTTTTTATCTCGTTTGGGTACTACTTTATCTGCAACGTCACCGAATAAAATGGTTCATTTATCCGAAAGCTAAGCTTCCAGCCATTCCACCAATTTATCTCAATGATGACGATGTGATGGGTAAAACAAAAACGCAATTGAGCCAAGTTGTGACAAACGATGACAGCCTGAGACAAATTGAAAAACCAGTTGAAATCGCTACTACATTTGCGCTGTCCAATGAAATATCGAGGTCGGCAAGGATAGACGACAGTGAATTGGATAGCGCATTTTCGGACTCTCCCGAACCAATGGATTTGGATATTGAATACGAATATGAGGAAATCGAATTGCTGGAGGAGGAATACTTGAATTGCTTTGTGGGGGATGAAACAATCGAACCAGCGAGAGGGATTCAATACGATGAGATGGAAAATTTGGTTCAGGTAATCCAGCAAAACAGCATCTCTCAAGAAGCAGAACTCATTGCGGTGAACACGATTCAACTAATGGATCAAACGGAGCTATTCCAGCTTATGGTCTCGCATATTGAGGGTGGCAAGGAACGGGTTACAGAAATGCTGAACAAGTACAATCTGAATCCTTTGGAAACGAACTCAATGAATGCGGAGAATACCCATATTGATTTTGAAAAATTCGAGATAAATAATTTTATATAAACATTCAATCACTGACATTCAAAAATTCATTTTATGATTAACAAAAAAGTATTTCTAATGGCAGCCAGCTTACTTGCTGCTTATGCTTCCCTTCAGGCTCAGGGCAATGGTTCGGCTGGAATTAGTGAAGCCACCTCCATGATAACTTCCTATTTTGAACCAGCCACCAAGTTGGTATATGCCATCGGTGCCGTTATCGGCTTGATTGGTGGCATGAAAGTGTACAGCAAGTTTTCTTCAGGCGATCCCGACACCAGCAAGACGGCAGCATCATGGTTTGGAGCGTGTATTTTCCTGATAGTTGCGGCTACCGTACTACGCTCATTTTTCCTTTAAAATCATGGCAGATTATCCAATCAACAAAGGCATCGGCAAGACGGTGGAGTTCAAAGGGCTGAAGAGCCAGTATATTTTTCTTTTTGCCGGCGGACTAATGGCCATTTTTGTACTCTTCGTCATACTGTTTATGACAGGCATTGGTCAATGGTTCTGCATCGGGTTTGGCGTCATTGCATCTTCGGTACTAGTCTGGCAGACTTTTGCCCTGAATCACAAATACGGTGAACATGGACTCATGAAGTTGAGTGCCGTTAGGAGCCACCCAACGTATTTACTCAACCGCAAGCGGTTTCCACGATTATTCAAACACATTCATAAAAAATAACTATGAGAAACACATTAAAAGCCGCGACGCTTGAAAGCAAGTTCCCGATTTGGGGCGTGGAAATGGGTTGCATCATTTCAAAGGATGCCGACATTACGGTTGCCTTCAAAGTGGAACTTCCAGAACTCTTTACCGTAACAGCTAAGGAATACGAAGCGATTCATTCTTCATGGACAAAAGCGGTAAAGGTGCTTCCCGATTATTCCATCGTGCACAAACAGGATTGGTATATCAAGGAAAAATATGAACCTGAAATCAAACAGGATGAAATGAGTTTTCTTTCGCGAAGCTTTGAACGACATTTCAACGAGCGTCCCTATTTGAATCATACTTGTTACCTGTTTCTGACCAAGACCACCAAGGAGCGTTCACGGATGCAAAGCAACTTTTCAACCTTGTGTAGGGGTTCGATTACCCCCAAAGAATTCAGGGAAAAAGAAACCGTTGAGCGATTTTTGGAGGCTGTCGGACAATTTGAAAGGATAGTCAATGATGGCGGTTTTATTTCCATTACCCGATTGAATACCGATGAGATTGTGGGTACAGACGACAAGGCGGGAATAGTGGAAAAATACTTTTCTCTGTCGCAGGAAAATACGACCACGCTCAAGGACATGACCATCAAACCGGATGAAATGCGCATTGGGGATAATATGCTTTGCTTGCACACGCTGTCGGATGTGGATGATTTGCCAAGTAGCGTGGGGACGGACATTCGATACGAAAAACTGTCTACTGACCGTTCCGATTGCAGGTTGTCGTTTGCCTCTCCCGTAGGATTGCTCCTTTCCTGTAATCACATTTACAATCAATACCTGTTTATCGATGACAGTTCAGAGAACCTGCGGAAATTCGAGAAAATGGGACGGAACATGCATTCACTCTCAAAATACAGCCGAAGCAACCAAATCAACAAGGAGTGGATTGACAAGTACCTGAACCAGGCGCATAGTTATGGGCTGACTTCAATCCGTTGCCATTGCAACGTGATGGCTTGGAGCGATGACAGGGAGGAACTCAAACATATCAAGAACGATGTGGGAAGCCAACTGGCACTCATGGAATGCAAGCCCAGACACAATACCGTGGATACGCCAACGCTATTTTGGGCAGGCATTCCGGGTAATCAAGCCGACTTTCCTGCAGAAGAAAGTTTTTACGCGTTCATCGAACAAGGCATTTGCTTTTTCACCGAAGAAACGAATTATAAAAGTTCCGTTTCGCCTTTCGGAATAAAAATGGTGGACAGATTGACTGGTAAACCGATTCATGTGGATATTTCAGACTTGCCAATGAAAAAAGGGATCATCACCAACCGGAACAAGTTTATCCTTGGACCATCAGGTAGTGGAAAATCTTTTTTTACCAACCACATGGTACGGCAATACTACGAACAAGGATCACATGTGCTGTTGATTGACACCGGAAATAGTTATCTCGGACTTTGCGAAATGATTAACCGTAAAACACACGGTGAAGATGGCGTGTATTTTACGTATTCGGAACAAAATCCCATAGCCTTCAATCCCTTTTTTACCGAAGATGGCATATACGACATTGAGAAAAAGGAAAGTATCAAAACCCTCATTTTGACTTTATGGAAACGGGACAATGAACCTCCTACACGTGCCGAGGAAGTGGCGCTTTCCAATGCGGTAAGTCTATATATAGATAAAATCAAATCCAAGGAATTAACCCCCAGCTTCAACAGTTTTTACGAGTACGTGAAAACGGATTATCACGAAGTATTGGTCGGAAAAAAAGTGCGGGAAAAGGACTTTGATATCGCCAATTTCCTGAACGTGCTTGAACCTTATTACAAAGGCGGTGAATATGATTACCTGTTGAATTCAGACAAACAGATTGATTTGCTCTCCAAACGGTTCATCGTTTTCGAATTGGATAACATCAAGGATCATCCCATTCTGTTCCCTATTGTCACCATTATTATCATGGAAGTTTTTATCAATAAAATGCGACGCTTAAAAGGAATTCGAAAAGTTATCCTGATTGAAGAGGCCTGGAAAGCGATTGCCAAGGAAGGAATGGCGGAATACATCAAATACCTTTTCAAGACGGTTCGTAAATACTTCGGTGAAGCCATTGTGGTAACCCAAGAAGTGGAAGATATTATCGCTTCCCCCATCGTAAAGGAATCCATCATCAATAATTCTGACTGCAAGATTCTCCTGGATCAGCGCAAATACATGAATAAGTTTGATTCCATTCAGGCATTGCTCGGACTCACGGAAAAAGAGAAGGCACAGATACTTTCCATCAATTTGGCAAATAACCCGAACCGATTGTATAAAGAGGTTTGGATTGGATTGGGAGGAACACAATCAGCCGTGTATGCCACGGAAGTTTCCATGGAGGAATACTACACCTATACCACCGAAGAATCGGAAAAAGTGGAATTATTCAACCTCGTGGAGAAACTGGACGGCAATATAGAATTGGCCATCAAGCAACTTTGCGAAACCAAAAGGAACGAAAAATAATCCATTTTCAATTCCATTTATAAATCCATTTTTCTTTTTTCTTTTTAAAAAACAACATTCAAAAATCAATTATAATAATCCATTTCAACAAAAAACAAAAATGAAAACAAAAATCTATTTGGCAGCCATCGTCCTGATGACTTGCACGATGTCCTCCAAAGCACAATTCGTGACTTTTGACCCTTCCAATTTGGTTCAAAGCATCGTGAATACGACCAATCAAGTGATTGAAACCTCGACAACAGCCACGAACATGGTCAACAATTTCAAGGAAACGGTGAAACTCTATGAACAGGGCAAGAAGTATTACGATGCCTTGAAGTCTGTCAACAATCTAGTGAAGGATGCGAAAAAGGTACAGCAAACCATCCTTATGGTTGGTGAAATTTCTGACATTTACATGGATAGCTTTCAGAAAATACTTAGTGACAAAAACTACTGCGTCGAGGAATTGGGAGCGATTGCTTTTGGCTATACCAAACTGCTGGAGCAAAGCGGCGATATGCTGGTTGAATTGAAGAGTGTTGTCAATGTGAATGGGCTGTCCATGACTGACAAAGAACGCCTGGATATCATTGACAGGATCTACAACTCGGTGAAAAACAACCGCAATTTGGTCAATTACTATACCAAAAAGAATATCGCTGTGAGTTACCTCCGCTCCCAACGGGTTGGCGACACGGATCGGGTGATGGCATTGTACGGTAGCACTAACGAAAAATATTGGTAAGGTATGCTGTTAGCCATTGAATTCGATAACCTACACCAGATTCTGCGGAGCCTGTATGTAGAAATGATGCCACTCTGCTCCAATATGGCAGGTGTGGCCAAA
>Ga0265297_10003911_pt1 | contig 25605 bp, 31 predicted proteins | sample Munlanlwell13791_FD_192502 | JGI IMG/M metagenome (GOLD analysis project Ga0265297, IMG submission 192502) | Leachate microbial communities from a municipal landfill in Southern Ontario, Canada - Leachate well 137-91 | ecosystem: Engineered > Solid waste > Landfill > Unclassified | place... | reverse complement strand
ATTGTTTTCCTTCAAGTCAGCCAGGATTTTTTCTCTGGCTTGCTTAATGTCCAGGCCCTTATATTTTCCTCCCAGCTCATTGAGCTTTCCGTCAACGGTCAAAAGGTTTCTGGTCTCCAGCTTGTCAATGCGCCACTTTTCCAAATCTTCGGCATCGCCCCAGGTGCAGACCATCATCAGCCCGGTTCCTTTTTCCTTGTCCACCAGTTCGCTGGTTTTAATCGGTATTTCGTAATTGAAAAGGGGAACGACGGCTTTTTTCTTGTCCAGGCCTTTGTATCTTTTATCTCCGGGATTGTAATACAAAGCAACGCAAGCGGGAAGAAGCTCGGGCCTGGTTGTGGCGATGAGCGCTGTTTCGCCTTTTGAGTTTAAAGGAAAAGCGATGTAATTCATCTTCGACTCCCTTTCCCTGTCTTCGGTGTCTGACTGGGAAATGGCGGTCTGGCAGAAAGGACACCACAAGATGGGAAGTTCCTCCCTTTTAAGAGCGCCTTTTTTGTACAAGTCGATCAGAGACCATTGGGAGACCTTGGTCGGGAGGGGGGCGATGGTGCTGTAGGTTTTCGACCAGTCAACTGAAATGCCCAAATCAGTCCAGAGCTTTTTATAGGTTTCGATTCCTTTTTCTGTTTCTTTCAGGCAGAGCTTGATGAATTCCGATTTGGTGGTTTTGGATTTGTCTATCTTGTATTTCTTTTCCACGAACCTTTCCGTGGGCAGGCCGTTGTCGTCAAAACCCATGGGGTAGAACACTTGGTATCCTCTCATTCTTTTGTAGCGGACGATGAATTCGGCCTGGGCATAGGACATTATGTGGCCGGCGTGGAGATGGTCGGCGGAGACATAGGGCGGGGGAGTGTCAACGACAAAAAGAGGAGAGCCCTCTTTAAATGAGAATTGGTATAGTTTGTCTTCTTCCCACTTCTTTTTCCACTTGTTTTCTGTTGTTTTGAAGTCGTAATCTTTGGATAATTCCGCCATATTCATTGCTTTATTCCGTTTTTGATATTATAATGGAAAAAAAGGAAAATGTCTAATTTGAACAAATCTTTCACCTTAATAGAAATACTGGTGGTGATTGTCATAATCGGAATTCTTTCCGGCTTCATTATTGTTTCCATGGCCGGGGTTTCCGCCAAAGCGGGTATCGCCAAGTCCCAGGCGTTTGCCAATTCCATAAGAAATTCTTTGCTCTTAGAGCTGGTTTCCGAATGGAAGTTGAATGGAAACGGCACCGATGCTTGGGGAACCAATGACGGGACGGTTACCGGTGCCACGACAATTAGTTCCGGTTGCGTAAAAGACAGCTGCCTTTCTTTTGACGGAATCGACGATAACATTAGTTGTGGAGATACAGCTTCTTTGAATTTTGCCGGTTTGACCAGCATGACTGTCGAGGGATGGATAAAGCCCAGCGCAGTTTCAGGAACGTACACCATCATTAACAGGCACACAGACGGAACCAATGCGCAGGGCACATTGAGAATTCAGACAAACAAACTGCAATATCTTTTAACTACCACTCAGGCTTTTAGTCAGCAAAGTTCTTCCGCTTCTCTTTCGCCGAATGTTTGGCAGCATATTGTTTTTACCTGGAATGGAAGCTTGGCAAAATTTTACATAAACAGCTTGTTGGACACCAATCAGGTCAGCCTGAGCGGCTCAATTGTTACTTTGCATGCAGCCACTTGGATAGGGAACGATGCGGGTGGCGGAACGCCTTTCGGCGGCCTGATAGACGAAATGAGAATATATAAAGGAGCGGTTTCCTCTTCTCAGATTAAGGAAAACTATTATGCCGGTTTAAATGATTTGTTAACTAAAAATCAGATAAGCAGAGAGGACTACGGGCAGAGATTGGCGCTTCTTGATTGAACTTGCCTCTTTTTTTGGAATGGCATATAGTGGAGGCGTATGGAATACGCGGGAAAACCATTGGCCCTGAGAATGAGGCCGGAAAAGCTGGATGATTTTTTCGGCCAGGAAGAGCTTGTCAGCCAAGGCAAGCTTTTAAGGCAGGCCATAGAGAGCGACAGCGTTCCTTCTATGATTTTCTGGGGGCCTCCGGGAAGCGGCAAGACCACTCTGGCCTACATCATCGCCAAGCAGACCAAGTCAGAATTCATCAAGATGAGCGCGGTTACCAGCGGTCTCAAGGATTTGCGCGAAGTGGTTGAGAAAGCCAAAATCAACGAGCGGTTGAAGAGAAAAACCATTCTCTTTATTGACGAAATCCATCGCTGGAACAAATCCCAGCAGGATGCTTTGCTTCCCCATATTGAAAACGGGCTGATAATCTTGATCGGGGCGACCACGGAAAATCCCAGTTTTGAAATTAGAAGCCCTCTTTTGTCCCGCTGCCGAGTTTTCGTTTTCGAGCGCTTGAAAGAAGAGGACATAGTCAAGCTAATCAAGAAAGCTTTGAAAGACAAGGAAAGGGGTTTGGGCAGGATTAAGATTAAAATCAAAAGCAAGCCCCTTGCGTTTATAGCCCAATTGAGCAACGGCGACGCCAGGGTGGCTTTGAACATTCTGGAATACGCTGTTTTGAGCAATACTTCCAGGGGAGAAGAAATAATTATCAATGAAGGGCTGATTAAAGAAGCGGTTAATAAGATAAACATTCTTTACGACAAAGGAGGAGAGGAGCACTATAACCTTATTTCAGCCCTGCACAAATCAATGAGAGGGTCTGATGCCGACGCCTCTCTTTACTGGCTGGCCCGGATGGTTGAGGGAGGGGAAGACCCTTTGTTTATTGCCAGAAGATTGGTCAGGTTCGCTTCCGAAGACGTGGGCTTGGCCAATTCAAGAGCTTTGGAGCAGACCGTGGCCGCTTACCAGGCCTGCCATTTCATCGGCTATCCTGAGTGCAACGTGATTCTGGCCCAGGCAGTCGTTTATCTGGCCAAATGCAAGAAATCCAATGATTTGTACGAGGCTTACGGCAAAGCAGCCGAGGACGTGGAAAAACACGGCAACCTTCCCGTTCCTCTGCATTTGAGGAATGCGCCGACAAAACTGATGAAGCAGCTGGGCTATGGCAAGAATTACAAGTACAGCCCCAAATACGATTACAAAGAAAAGCAGGAATACATGCCCTCTAAGTTGGAAAAGAAGAGGTATCTCAAGGATTGACGCCATATTCTATATATGTTATTATCTTAACAGTACATAAAATTGCAAGGAGTGATTTTGATTGAAGGGCAAAGTATTGTTTCTTCCTGATTTCCAGAAAAATGCCTTTAATGCTTTGGAAAAAGCCAGGGCGATTAAATCGTTTTTGGAAAGCAGGGATTGGCAGGTTGAGGTGTCGAATTACGGCAATGGCCGGCCAATGAATCTTCCGATAACTATTTATCTGGAAGAAGTGCGAAACGAAATTGAACACATCAGGCCGAGAGCGATAGTCGCCCATTCTTTTGGGGGCATAATTGCTCGGTGCATGATTGAAATGGAACGGATGAAGGGAATTGAACGGTTGGTAATGCTGGAAACGCCCCATAACGGTGTTCCCCGCTGGCTGCTCCAAGCCTTCCGCTATCCGAAGTGGCCCGTAATCTGGGAGGTCGAAAAAGGAAGCAAGCTTTTGGACCGCTTGAACACCTTCCCCCGCGGAAGGGGCGATGCTCGCTATTGCCAGATTGGAGGCGTGCTTACAGCCACCGCACCCAGAATTTTCAAGATTAGCGATGCCTATATCAGGAATTTTCCCTGGATCACTCATTCCGGGTTGAGAACCGAGCCGATAGTGCTTGCAGAGATCGCTCGTTTCATCGAGAGGTGAATCCATGATTTTAAACAGAGAGGAATGGGGACTGATTGCGCTGGGCCTGGTTGGCTGCTTCTTCAAGTGGGCCGTGTTATTAAATTTAACCTGGCCCCCATGGTGATTATTATCAATCACCTTTTTTATTTGTCTTTTTTAAGAAAAATGGCTATGATTGGAATATGTTAATAGATGAAATCACAATTAAGGTCAGAGCGGGCCGGGGAGGAAAAGGGTCTGTTGCTTTTAACAAGAACAAGCTGTCTTTGGGTCCGACCGGCGGAAGTGGAGGAGAAGGGGGAAGCGTATACTTTACCGGCGTTTCTGATTTGGGAGCTTTGAAGCAGTTCCGCTTCAGGAAAGAAGCGAGCGCCCAGGACGGCAAGGACGGCAGGGGCCAGTTTGTCGACGGCAAGAGCGGAAAGGACGCTATCATTCAGGTTCCGGTGGGAACGGTTATGCATAATCTGAATACGGGAGAAAAGAAAGAAATCTTGAAAACAGGAGAAATGATTTTGGCGGCCAAAGGGGGAAAAGGAGGAAAAGGGAATTTCTTTTTCCGTTCTTCAAGGAACACTTCGCCCACCCAGTTTCAGGAAGGAACCTTGGGAGAAGAATTTGAATTGCGTTTGGAACTGAAGCTTATTGCCGACGTCGGCTTCATCGGTTTGCCCAACGTGGGCAAATCCAGCCTGCTAAAAGAATTGACCAATGCCAACCCCAAAGTGGCCAATTATCCTTTTACCACCCTGGAGCCCAACCTCGGAGTATACTTTGATTTGATTCTGGCAGACATCCCCGGATTAATCGAGGGTGCTTCTTCGGGCAAGGGCCTGGGAACCAAGTTTCTGAGGCACATTGAGAGAACCAAAATTCTCTTTCATTTTATTTCCGCCGAATCCGAAGATTTGTTTAAAGATTATTCGGTGATTCGTGAAGAGCTGAAGGAATACAACAAAGAGCTTTTGGAAAAAAAAGAATATGTTTTCATTTCCAAGACTGATTTGGTTGAAAAAGATTCTTTGGATAGGAAAATCAAAGAGCTGGGAAAAAAGATTAAAAACAAAGAAATCATTCCTTTCTCCATCTTTGACGAAGATTCTCTTAAAAAAGTCAAGGATATTTTGAACCAAATAGCCAGGGACAAATAGCTTGATTTTTTCTCGGGTTATAGTATAACAAAAGGCAGTCTTTTGTTGCTCTTTGAAAACAGGAGACGGGAGGTTAATGATGGAGAACAAGTTTGCGATTCCGGGGTACGAACCCTGTAAGCAAGGAAAGGTCCGGAACTTTCATCAGGTTCCTGATTTGACCAATCCGGGCAAATTCAGAACAGATGTGGTTCTTTGCGTGACCACTGACAGAATTTCGTCTTTTGACCAGGTAATGGGCGAGGTTCCGGGCAGAGGACCGATTCTTTGCGCCATTTCCAATTTCTGGAAAGGTTATTTCAACGAGTACATGCCCAACGACCTCTGCAAGACAGAGACAGAGGAGGTCCTGAGCTATTTCGGGATTAAAAAGATTCCCGAGAGCCTGAGAAACAGAGTTTCTCTGGTCTACTGGGCAGAGAGGTTACCTTTTGAATTCATTGTCAGGGGATATCTCGCCGGTTCTCTCTACCAAGAGTACGAGAGGAGGAATTTTAGCGGTGGCTATTATTTAGGCCATTTCCTGCCGGAAAAAATGAAGGAGTTCCAGGAGCTTGACAGGCCTTTGTTTACGCCCACGACCAAGTCCGAGAACGGCAAAGACGAAAGCGTCACGCTTTCCGAGGTCGCTGAAAAAATCGGCTGGCAGATGGCTGAAAATGTTCGCTTGGCAAGCATCGCCCTTTATCTAATGGGCCACCGGTATCTCCTGAAGCGGGGGATAATACTTGCTGACGCCAAGTTTGAATTTGGGCTCAGGGACATCAACGGTCAGAAGCGTCTTTGTCTTATAGACGAGGTTTTGACTCCTGATTCTTCCCGGTTCTGGTCCGCCAAGTCATATCGTCCAGGTCAGCTCCCGGTAAGCCTGGACAAGCAATATTTCCGCGACTGGCTGAAGGGAATCGGCTGGAACGAGAGCAAGCCCGTTCCCAAGATATCCCAAGCCGTACAGCAAGCTCTGATTAAAAAATATGATTTTGTCTGGAGCAGCATCATATCAAAATGACCCTTTACTTTATTTAAGGGTCTTTTTATGTTAAATTGAATATATGAAAAAGCCGGAACTGATGAGCCCCATAAGAGACTGGGCCAGCCTGGAGGCCTGCAAGGATTACGCCGATGCCGTGTATTTCGGCGTTGACGATTTGAGCTTGAGAGCCAGGGCAGGCATTAAATTGAAAGACCTTTCTGCTTTTGTCAAATCCTGTCATGGTTACGGGATTAAGGCGTATTTGACTTTAAACTCCGTCGTTTACAACAATGATTTGGCTAAAGCGGAGAAGATTGTCAAGGAAGCCAAGAAAGCGAAGGTTGACGCTCTGATTGTCTGGGATTTCGCCGCAGTGGAAATAGCCAGGAAGCACAAGATTCCTTTCATTGTTTCCACTCAAGCCAATGTTTCCAACTGGAAAGCTGCTTTGTTCTGGAAAAAGCTGGGAGCCAAGAGAATCGTTCTGGCCAGGGAAATGAGTCTGAAGCAGATAAAAGAGCTGAAGAAAAAAGTCAACATTGAAATTGAAACTTTTGTTCACGGGGCAATGTGCCTGGCCGTTTCCGGAAGATGCATCCTTTCTTCTTACTTGTACGGCAAGTCGTCAAACTGCGGTTATTGCAGCCAGCCCTGCCGAACGCAGTGGCTGTTGTCTGACGATGAAGGCAATGTGCTGATTAACGAAGGCAAGTATTTTTTGAGCGCCAAGGATTTGTGCATGATTGAGTTTATCCCTCAATTAATTAAAGCAGGAATCAATGCTTTTAAGATTGAAGGCAGGAGAAGAGACCCCAAATACGTCAGGGTCACTTCCAAATGCTACAGGGAAGCCATTGATTCTTATTTCAACAAGACGCTTACCAAGGAAAAGGTCAACAAATGGAAACAAGAATTGGCTTCTGTCTATAACAGGGGATTTTCCACCGGCTTCTATTTCTCTGTTCCGGGCAGGGAAGGAATCGGATTCGATAAGGCTGATAATGTTTCCACTTCAAAGAAGGTCTACATCGGCGACATCATTCACTATTATCCCCGAATCATGGTCGGTTCCCTGGAATTGAAGCACAGGGGAATAAAGCAGGGGGAAAGAATAGTCATTGAGGGAGAAAAGACCTTTATCGAGCAGAATGTCTCGTCAATTCATTTAAAAGGAAAAGAAGTCAAGAAAGCGGACAAGGGAGAAGAGGTGGGTATAAGGATTGAGGGAAAGGTTAAGAAAGGAGACAAGGTGTTCGCTTTAAAAAGTTTGTAAAATGTATTAGAATTGAATATATGACCGACCAGACAATTATTTTAATAATCTCTTTGCCTCTCCTGGCTTTTCTGCTTTGGCTGTTCTTCAGCATGAACTTCAAAAAAGAAGCCATTTTGGATTCCAATCAAAGGACTAAAAGCGAGATAAAGGAACTGCTGGAGGTTTTGGAAAAGAAGCTGCAGGAAGCGGAAATGGAAAGAGCCGGAGAATTCGGCGCCCTTAAAGCTGTTTTGGAAGAGCACAAGGCCCTGACCGGGGAATTGAGGGAATCAACCGATAACCTTAAAAAGGTTCTGTCCAACAATCAGTTAAGGGGCAAGTACGGGGAGGAAATAGCCGAGAATCTTTTGAAGATTATTGGTTTTGTCAAAGGAGAGCAGTACGCGGTTAATTCTTCCCAGGAAACCAATCTCAACCGGCCCGACTTCACTGTTTTTTTGCCTGACAAGAAAAAGGTGAACATCGACGTCAAGTTTCCCTACAACTCTTTGATTAAATACAACGAAACCCAAGACAAAAAAGATTTGGCTGATTTCGCCAAGGACGTAAGGCAGAAGATAAAAGAAGTTTCTTCCCGCGACTACATCAATCCCGAGGAAAACACGGTTGATTTCGTGATTCTTTTCATCCCCAATGAAATGATTTTCAGTTTCATTTACGACGAGCTTAACGAGGTTTGGAACGAGGCCCTGGCCAAGAGGGTTATTCTGGCCGGCCCCTTCAGCTTCACCGCCATCTTAAGAATGATTTACCAGTCGTACAAAAGCTTCAGCTATTACGAGAATCTCGGGGAAATCGTCAAGCTGATACGGCTTTTTGAGGAGGAATACAACAAGTACAGCGAGGAGGTCAATGTTTTGGGTAGCAGGATTAAAATGGCTTCCGACCAGTTTGACAAGGTTTCCGTCACCAGGGCCAAGAAGCTGACCAGGATAGTCGACAGGATAAAGGGCGAATCAGAAGACAAAAACCTGCCGGAGTAATATGGACTGGAAAAAACTGGAGAAGATTTTAAAACAAGAGCCGAGGTTCAGGACAAACCAGGTCAAAAAGCTGATTTTTCACGACTTGATTGATGACTGGAACAAGGCCACCAATCTTTCTTTGGCTTTGAGGGAAAAACTGAAGAAAGAAGTTTCTTTGGACATCAAGGTAAAGCTTTTCAAGTCAAAAGACAAACAGACAGTCAAGGGCCTGATTGAACTGGAAGACGGCCTGAAGATTGAAGCGGTTTTAATGCTGCACAACGATAACCGGTCAACGGTTTGCGTTTCTTCCCAGGCGGGCTGTGCTTTGGGCTGTTTGTTTTGCGCCACGGGCAAGATGGGCTTCCAGAGAAATCTGACTCATTGGGAAATACTGGAGCAAGTTCTGCTTTTCGCCAGGTATTTGAACAAGAAAAAAATCAGCAATGTTGTTTTCATGGGAATGGGTGAGCCGTCTTTGAATTACGAAAACGTGATGGAGGCGGTCAGAACAATCAATGACGGCAATTGTTTCAATGTCGGAGCGAGAAAGATTTCCATTTCCACCGCCGGCATATTTTCCGGAATAGAGAAATTGTCCGAAGAAGGCATCCAAGTCAACCTGTCCGTTTCCCTTCATGCTCCGAACAACGAATTGAGGAGCAGGATAATGCCCGTTAACAAGAAATATCCCTTGGACAAGGTTTTGGAAAAGGTTGACCGATACATAAAGAAAACCAAGAGAAAGGTGATGCTTGAGTATTTGATGATTAAAGGGGTTAACGATTCTTTGAAAGAAGCCGAGGAGCTTTATTCGTTGATTAAGAATAAGCCGTTGTACATGGTCAACTTGATCAGATACAACCCCACCGGTGTTTTCAAAGGCTCGGACACGAGAACGATTAAGACGTTTAAGGATTATCTGGAGAAGAGGGGGATATTCACCACCCAGCGCTATGAATTCGGCAAAGACATTGAGGGCGCCTGCGGCCAGCTGATTGCCAGGGCAGGGGATAAATGATACAATCATTTTATGTCCCAATACTACAAAAAATCAAACAACATATTCGACCCCAAGTCGGAAAAGCCCTTCAAGCTCAGCCGGTCCAAGATTGATTTGTTCATGGAGTGCCCCCAGTGCTTTTATCTTGACAGGAGGCTGGGCATAGGCAGGCCCCCCGGCTTTCCTTTCACCCTGAACAGCGCCGTGGACGCTTTGCTCAAGAAAGAATTCGATTTGCACAGAAAGGAGAAGACCCCTCATCCCTTAATCAAGGAGTTCGGCGTTGACGCCATTCCTTTTGAGCACGACAAAATGGATGTCTGGAGAAACACGTTCAAGGGCATTGAATATCTTCACGAGCCGACCAATCTTTTGATTACCGGAGCCATTGACGATTTGTGGGTCAATCCCCAGGGAGAAATAATGGTCGTTGACTATAAGGCCACGGCCAAGAACGGAGAGGTTTCTTTGGATGCCGAATGGCAGAAAGGATACAAGAGGCAGATGGAAATCTATCAGTGGCTGTTCAAAAAGAACGGCTTCAAGGTTTCCCCGACCGGGTATTTCGTTTATTGCAACGGCGACGTGGGCAAGCCGTATTTCGACAAGAAGCTGGAGTTTGACATCAAAGTCATACCGTATAAAGGAGACGACTCCTGGATAGAGGAAGTCTTGCTTAAAATCAAGGAATGCTTGACGAGCGACGAGATTCCCGAAATGAATCCCGACTGCGATTACTGCTACTACAGAAAAGAAGCGGTTTTGTCAAAGATGAAGCATGAAGGAAAAATCTGAGTCCTATATCAAAGAAATATTGTCAACCCGAGTTTTTTCCGTTTCCGCCTATTTAGACCTCTTGAACACTCTTCTTCAGGCCTGCAAGACAAAAGTGGTCGGGGAGATTTCCGAATTAAAAAGGGCCCAGTCCGGCCATGTGTATTTTTCCCTGAAAGACAAGAAGGACGGCAGCGTCCTCAATTGCGTTATCTGGAATTCCGTGTACAATCTCTGCGGCGTGGAAATGAAGGAGGGACTTGAAATCATTGCTTCGGGCGAGCCGGATATTTACAAGCCCAGAGGCGAAATCAAGTTCAAAGTAGCTTCGGTTCAGCTTAAGGGCGAAGGGGAATTGAAGAAGCAATATGACAAATTAAAGCAAAAGCTCGAATATCTTTTTGTTGAAGAAAAGAAAAGGCTGATTCCCCAGTTTCCCTGCAAGATAGGAATAATCACTTCCAAGCAGGGGGCGGTCATCAACGACTTCCTCAACAATCTTGGCTGCTACGGGTTTGAGATAAAGATGGTGGATTCAAGGGTCGAAGGAGAGGAAGCGCTGAAAGACCTGCTATTAAGCCTTAAAACCCTTAAAAAGCAGAAGCTTGACGTTTTGGTCATTATGCGGGGAGGAGGCTCCCTGGAGTCGTTTCTGGCCTTTAATAACGAGGTTTTGGTGAGGGAGCTGGCCAGGTTCCCTGTTCCGACCATAGTGGCTGTGGGCCACGACAAAGACGTTCCTTTGCTGGCTTTGGCGGCTGACAAAACAGTCTCCACTCCCACTGCCGCGGCCAATCTTTTGAACCAGTCCTGGCAAAGGCTGGAATGGGAGATTAAAGAGAAAGAAGCGAGTGTTTTCTCTTTTCTTTCTTCTTTTTTCGATAAATTCAAGCTTCTTGAATACAAGGTCAAAGAAGGCCTCTTAAGGGTTATTGAGGGAGAGATTAATGACCTGAAAACAAGAATAGAAAGGTTCCAAAGCGTTGTTTTGAGCAATGACCCGAAGAGAAATCTGGCTTTGGGATATTCCATTGCCAGAAAATCGGGAAGAATCATCAGGTCGATAAAGAATATTGATGTGGGGGATATGATTGACTTGGAAGTCAGCGATGGTATAATCAAATCAAAAGTAAATGAAAGAAAAAAATCTAAATCAAAATCTTAAAAAGCTTAATGAAATCGTTGATTGGTTTGAGAGCCAGGAAGAGATTGACGTGGAAATCGCTTTGAAAAAGGTCAAGGAAGCGACCGAGATACTCAAAGAGGCGAAAAAGAGATTGAAAAAGGCCGAGAACGAGTTCGAGGAGATCAAGAAGGAGGTGGATTTTGAATAATTTGCATAATTTTTCACTTTGACGTATAATAAAGACGGTTCTTTAATTATTGCAAAGAACGGAAAGAGGCGATTGATTGAGTAAAAACCACAACGGCAAAAAACGGAACGGAAAAATCAGAACGGGAACTTGCCCTCGTTGCGGAATGAAAAACGTGATCCTGACCAGACATCATGTTTTGAAGCTCATAGTTTTCGGAAGTAACGAGAAGAGAGTCTACCTCTGCGAGGAGTGCCACAAAGAATTGGAGAAATACGTCACCATAATGGAGAATATTATCTTGCGGGAGTTCAGGGCATGCTATGAGGGACTGTCAGATACGTTTATTAACAACGGAGGTATCGACGAAGAAGCCTTATTGCGCATAACGCTCAAGGGTTTTAGAAAGGTTAAAACCAAGAATCGTTTGGACCTCGAAAAAAGGATCTGTAGCAACGCCGTATCCCTTCTGGAAAAGAAAAAAATTAATGGGCAGAATAAGCCCCTTTTTTCTTGCCCAAATTTACAAAACAAGGTATAATTGGAAAAGATTATAATGATTGATAATCCTAAAAAAGAGCCTATGGAAAAAATAACGGACGGGAACTTTGAGAAAACTATAAACTCTGACAAGCCGGTTTTAATCGATTTCTACACCGAATGGTGTCCTCCCTGCAAGCTGCTTTCTCCGATAATAGAAGAGATAAGGGAGGAGTTCGAGGATAAAATAGGGGTTTTCAAGATGAACATTGACGAGAATCCCGTGACCGCCAATAAGTTCGGCATAGACAGGATTCCGACGGTTGTCTTGTTCAACCAAGGCAAGGTTAAGAGCGATTTTGTCGGATACAGGGATAAGGAAGACATTAAAGAGTGGATTAATCTGAACATTTAATGACCAATGAAGAAATGGAAAAATTAATAAAGGAATACGGGCAATACGCCGAAGAAAAAGGATTCAGGCTCAATCCCGACAGGAAAATCGTCGAGGGCCTGGTCAGGGCCTTGATAGCAAGAAAGGAAAATTTCGGCGAGAGATACTGTCCCTGCCGGAAAATGACCAACGACAAAAAGGTTGATAAAAAGATAATCTGCCCCTGCGATTATCACCTGGAAGAAATAAAGAAACACGGCCACTGCCTATGCAATTTATTTGTAGAAGATGAATAAATCTTTCACCTTAATTGAAATACTGGTGGTCATAGTCATAATCGGAATCATTTCCGGCTTCATTATCGTCGGCATGGCCGGGGTTTCGGACAAAGCGAATATTGCCAAGGGCCAGGCGTTTGCCGGTTCTTTGAAGAATTCCTTGATGCTGAATCTGATTTCCGAATGGAGACTGGACGAAACGTCGGGAACGACAGCCAAAGATTATTGGGACTCCAATAACGGAACGTGGGACGGCGTTGCGGGAGCATATACTTCTCCTTCCTGGAGAACTGCTTCCGAATGCGTCTCCAACGGCTGTCTGGCTTTTGACGGGACCGATGATTATGTCGATTGCGGAATCAATGACAGCCTGAAGGCGCCCAACGAATTAACCATCGGCGCTTGGGTAAATTTGGTTTCATACGATTCGCACTGGCGGGGCATTATGGCAACGCGCGAAGACTGGGGCACGGGCATCGCTTTTTGGCTGAATCAAACGGGAAACATATATTTTTCTGCGGCAGGAACGCATTACAATTTCAGCACAGTCGTTCCGTTGAATAAATGGAAATATTTGACAGTCACTTTTTCGCTGGCCAATCAGGAAATAATAACATATATGGACGGAGTGGCGTCAGCGCCGCAGTCCAGAAGCTCTGCGTTGCCAAACTTCCCGATAACGAGAATCGGCATACAAGCAGTGGGAGTATACCCCTTGGGTTATGCTCAGTGGAACGGCAAGATAGACGATGTCCGCTTATACAATGTCGCCATTCCGAGTTCTAAAATCCAGGAAAACTATTATTCCGGCTTGAATAATTTATTTAAAAACAAAAGCATTTCCCGGGAAGAATATCTGGGGAATATTCTTGAGCTGGCTATTCATTGACTCTTCTGACGTATTCTCCGCTTTCGGTGTTAATCTCAATGACGTCGCCCTCTTCCACGAAGAGAGGCGCATTTATTTTCCCTCCGGTTTCAATAGTCACCGACTTGGTTCCTCCCTGGGCCCTGTCTCCCTTGACTCCGGGAGCCACTTCCGTGACTTTCAGCCTCACCTTGATGGGTATGGAAACATTGATGATTTTGTCTTCGAAGACTATGGTTTGGACTTCTTCGCCGGGCTTGAGGAACATTGCTTTTTCTCCGATTTGCTCTTCGGTTAATTCAAACCTCTTGGAGGCGTTTTCCGTTTCCGAAAAAACGTATTTGCCCTTGTTTTGATAGACGAACTTGGCATCCTTTTTCTCAATGTCCGCTTCTTCGAAAGAATCCCTGGGCTGGGCTGATTTGGATACGATGCTGCCGTTTATCAGGTTCTTCAGCTTCATTTGCAAATAGGAATGACCCCGGCCCTTGAAGGTATTAAAAGCCTCTACAATTTCGTAGGGCTGGTTGTTGATGATGATGATTTTTCCCTTGTCCAGTTCCGAATATGAAATCATGTTTTTATTGTTTATTCTCTTGTCGCCATTCTATCTTATCCTCTTTGTCGGCAAACTCCAGCCAATCGCCGTTGTCGTCGATGACAAACCACTTTTTCCTGGTCTGAGACCAGACCATGGGTTGGTTTCTGTAATATGGCTTTTTTATTATCTCCTTCGGCTTCAATTTGTCAAGTTCCAGCCATTTCTTGAAAACGGTTTCTATGGCGTAATCCAGGTTTCTCGATTTGGCCCAGTCAGCCACTATGGTTATGGCCTGCTCGGCTTTTTTAATCGACCCGGCCAGCTCTATCAGCTCCTTGGCCGGCCTGGTGTAGCGGGAATAGATTATTTTCCTCTTTTTGGCGCTGTCCTTTATCTCGTCCAAAGACAAGCCCTTGGTGGCGAAATAGTGGTTGACCACTTTCTGAATGTCTGTTTCTTTTTCTTTTTTCTTGGGCATGCTTAGGGTATTTTATTCAATAAGCGCTTGTAAAAAGCTTTTACTTTTTTCAGCTCCTCTTTTCCTTTGGGTGTAATATGGTAGGTTCTTCTTCGATTTTTTAAGGCGCTCTTCACCAAAGATTCGTCTTCCAGGCGGTAAAGCACTCGGTAGGGAGTGATTGTTCCGGACCTGAACCCGAACTCTTTCTCTATCAGGGAAAGAATCTCCCAGGCGTGGTTGGGCTTCTTTTCCAAAAGAATGAGGATGTACAGCCAGAGGTTCTCCTTGGTATTCAGTTTTTGCAGCCTTTCAAAGGGGGTCATGTGGAAAATCGGCTTGACAAACTATTTTACGCCTGTAAAATAGGTTAAAGGTTTATTACAGGGTTATTATAATACAAAAAACTAATTATGGCAAAAGCCAAGAAAAAGATTAAAATCGCCATTGCCGGAATAGGCAACTGCGCCAGCGCTCTGGTCCAGGGCGTTTATTACTACAAAAACATCAAAGATGACGATGAATTGGTCCCGGGACTGATGCATAATGTTGTCGGCCAGTATAAAATATCGGACATTGAGATAGTGGCCGCTTTTGACATTGATAAAAGAAAAGTGGGCAAAGACCTTTCCCAGGCCATTTTGGCCAAGCCCAACTGCACCAAGATATTTTGCCACGACATTCCCAAAACAGGGGTGATTGTAAAGATGGGTCCTATTCTGGACGGGGTGGCTGACCACATGAAAAACTATCCCGAAGACCAGACCTTTATGCCCGACAAGAAAAAAGCAGTGGACGTGGTTGCCGAGCTGAAGAAAACAAAAGCCGACATGCTTATCAATTACATGCCGGTCGGTTCCCAGAAAGCGACCGAGTTCTACGCCCAGGCCTGTCTGACGGCTGGCATAGGCTTCATCAACTGCATGCCTGTTTTCATCTGTTCCGATGAAAAGTGGGAGAAGAAATTCAGGGACAAGGGCCTTCCTTGCATCGGAGACGACATCAAGTCGCAGATAGGGGCAACCATCACCCACAGGGTTTTGTCTCATTTGTTCGCCAAGAGAGGAGTGGCTATTGACCGCTCGTACCAGCTTAACGTCGGAGGCAACACAGATTTCTTGAACATGCTTTCCAGGACAAGATTGAAGACGAAGAAGCTCTCCAAGACAGAAGCGGTTGAGTCCCAGCTGGCCAAGAGATTGACTTACGATAATCTGCACATCGGCCCGTCGGACTGGGTTCCTTTCCTCAAAGACAACAAGATTTGCTTTATCAGAATTGAGGGCAGGAAATTCGGCAACGTTCCCATTGAATTGGAGCTGAGATTGTCGGTTGAGGATTCTCCAAATTCAGCCGGCTGCGTCATTGACGCGGTTCGCTTGTTAAAGATAGGTTTGGACAGGGGAATCGGCGGGGCTTTGATTTCTTCTTCCGCTTATTTCATGAAGCACCCCATAAAGCAGTTTACCGACGAGAGGGCGATAGAAATGATTGAGGAGTTTATTGCCAATAAAAGAGAAAGATAATATAATAAACATATGGAACCATTAAACAGATTCGTTTCAACGATTACCGAGGGCAATCTATGGATATATGTTTTGTCTTTGGGTTTGGAAAGGGAAATCCAGGACAAGGAAGTCGCCACCTTGATTTTCGACAAGTTCGGATTCCTGCCCAGCGATTTGCTGGTCAAGAGAGTCTTGTTCAGGTTGAGGTCCCAGGGATACATAAAGCCGGAAAAGTTCAAGGGAGAGAGGGCTTTCAGCACGAGTCCCGCGGGAAAGAAAGAGTTGGCCGACATGAAGAAATATTGCGAGAATTTATTACAAAGATTATAATTTCAATAATTTATGTTGGACACTAAAAGACACTGGTTCAAGTCTCTGGAAGTTTTAATAGGAAAAACGTTTTCTTTGCTGCCGATTACTCCCAACGGGTACACTTATCTGTCGGGAGTTTTTGCTTTAATCGGCATGTATTACATGATAATGCAGGAGCTGGCGCTGTCGATTGTTTTCTTTTTCATCGGAGCTTTTCTGGATTTCGTCGACGGAGCAGTGGCGAGGAACAAAAATATCTCAACCAAAGTCGGTGCTTATCTGGACACCATATTTGACAGATACGTCGAGGGAATGATTTTCTTCGGCATGCTGTTTCTGCCTTTGCCCAAGATATGGCTGCCGGCTTATGCCTGGATATTCTTGGTCATGTTCGGCTCTGTTGTCACGACCTATGCCAAGGCCGCGGCCAAGGAAAAAGAATTGGTTAATCAGGAATTGAAAGGAGGAATTCTTTCAAGGGGGGAGAGACTGATTCTGATTTTTGTCGCTTTGATTCTGGGATTGATTTATCCCGATTTCATGTATACAACCTATGTTCTTATTCTGATCGCTGTTTTGGGGAACTTTACGGCACTGCAAAGGGTTTATTCGGCGATTAGGATTAATAAATAAAAAATAATTGAGCGTTAAAGCGGCCCATCGGGCCGTTTTAATATATGGTTGACAACAATATATTAATATTGTATACTATAATTATTACTTCCAAGGAGGTAACCGAATGTGCGAAACTGTAAGTAAGCAAGCAATCATCATGCACGACTGGGACGGCACGGACGTAGACACCATGCCTCCCCATGCTGATTTGGCAGCCAAGGTTATCAAAAAACACTTTGGCCTAAACATCAGCGATGCTCGTTCACAATATTTGGCCACTACGGGCGTGCCTTTTGACAGGCAGCTGGAGAAAATTTTTCCGTCCTCTTCGGAAGCGGAAAGAAAAGAATGCGCTCGTGAATATCACGAGAGAAAAATACAAGAGGTTTATGCGCGTCCCAAAACCTTTCCAGGGCTGAGGGAAGCGTTGGAGCTTTCCCGAAGCCTCGGCCATGTCAGCGTCATTTCTTCTTCTACCGAGGAGGGACTGATTAAGGCCTGGGCAAAAAGGGAAAGGCTTGAGCGATATTTCGAGGTCATTCTTGGCCGGGAACATGGCACAAAAACAGACCACATCGGGATCGTTCAGGGAGTCCATTCCAGCCACAAGGTGTTTTTCTTGAGCGATTCTGTCGGCGACATGAGTCTCCCGGCAGTGACCATCGGCGTTTGCGTGCCGCAAGAAAAGCACGCGGAATTTAATAGGGCAGGAGCCTATTGGGTTTTTTCTTCGCCTCCATCAGTGGAAGTGATAGAAAAGATTCAATCTAATCTTTAGGGCTATTGCCCTTTTTTGTTTTTTTATGATAATATCAAGTAATATAATAATCGCAAGAACAAAGATATGTCCAATTGGTTAATTTATGGTTTAACAAGCGCTATTTTTTGGGGAATTTATACTATTTTTTCTAAAATAGTCACCTCGGACAAATTTTTAAAGATACAGCCCGATTTATCTTCGCTTTTAATGTTCACTGGGCTCAGTATCGTTTTTATCGGTTATTTTTTAATTAAATCTTCTTTGGGAATGAATTACAAATTAACTGCCATTGCTTTATTGGCAGCCATAATTTTTATTTTGCTGTTTTTGGTAAGCAAGTCGGGGGTGGCTATTTCATGGCCAGTCATCTTGTTCGGATTGGGGCAGGGAGTATTGTGGTCTTTGGGCATGATTTTTACCTTTTTGGCCTTTTCTTCGGGGGCAGAAGCTGCCAAGCTGGTTCCTCTTTATAATACGAATACATTGATAGCTGTTTTGATAGGAATGGCTTTTCTTCATGAGGTTCCGGCGCCGGATGAAAGAATAAAGGTCATAAGCGGCGCCCTTTTAATAGTTTTAGGGGGAATATTGGTAAGTAAATAAATTATGAATAAAGAAAAAATCAAAGGAATCATTTTTGACTTAGACGGAGTGTTGCTTGAAACAGAATATTACCAATGGCAGGGATGGGTAATTCCATTGAGAGATTTTGGCATCGAATTAACCAAAGAGAAATATTTTGACTACGCGGGAAAAAGCGGCAAGCAGATTGATAAAGAATTGATAAAAGATTTTAATTTAAACATTAAAGAAGGGGACTTGCTTTCGAAGAAAGAACCGATGCTCATAAAGTGGTTTTCGGAACAAAGATTGAAATACATGCCCTACGCCAAAGAAGCGGCTGAATTTTTCTCTTCCAAGTTTAAAGTTGCTTTGTGCTCCGGAGGACCGAGAGAAGAGATATTGCTGAAGCTTGAGAAGGCGGAGCTAATTAAATACTTCCCGATTATCGTAGCCGGAACCGACGTTGAGAGAAGCAAGCCTTTCCCTGACATTTATTTAAAAGCAAAAGAATTAATCGGCTTGCCGAATGAAGAATGTTTGGCAGTCGAAGATACTCAATACGGGTTGCAGGCAGCCAAAGACGCAGGGTTAAGCTGCGTTTCGATTCCCAACGAGTATTCGGAAAGACAAGATTTTTCCAGGGCTGATTTGGTTCTTCCTTCCCTTAAGGATTTAATCGATTATTTTTCATAAGTCATGGACGTAAAAAACATCAAAGCCATTTTGTTCGATTTGGACGGAACCCTTTTCAAAACAGAGGCCTATCAGATAAAGGCTTGGGATGAGGTTTTGAGAAAAAGGGGAATAATCGTTTCACCCAAGGATTATTTCAGATACATCGGCAAGACCGCCTTGGAGGTGGAAAAGGATTTGGCTGACGAATTCGGCTTGAATATAGAGGAAGGGGAGCTGGAGAAGGAAAAAGAAGAATTGATATTGAAATGGTTCAGGGGCGAAGACCTGGAGCTGATGCCTTACGCCCGGGAAGCCTTGGAATTCTTTTCCAGCCATCCTAATTTAAAGCTGGCTCTTTGCACCAGCGGTTCCGAGAAAGAGGTCATTTGCAAGCTTAAAAAGAACAATTTGTCGGACAAGTTTGATGTTATAATCACCAAAGACGACGTTTCCAAGGGAAAACCGGCCCCTGACATTTATCTGGAAGCGATGAAAAAATTGGGGCTTCAAGGAGGCGAGTGCCTGGCAGTTGAAGATACCGAACACGGCTTGGAGGCGGCCAAGAGGGCCGGAGCGTTTTGTTTCGCCATTCCTCAGGAATTTTCTCTGGGTCAAAACTTTTCCAAAGCTGACAAGGTTTTGGAATCTTTAAAGGACGTAGTTTGCTTTTTTGAATAAAAATCTCTTGATTTTTTCAACCATCGGGCAGAGCGCATAGATGATTTTTGATTTTTTCCCCCTGGCCCGGGTTTTTCTGTCCAGAAGCGCTTGCTTGAATTCTTCAAGCGTTTTCGCTTCGCATTCGGTATAAACGTCGCCGACGGGCCTGAAATAGTGGGCGTCCGTTCCTCCGGTCATGGCCAGGTTGTGCTTTTGGGCGAATTCAAAAGCTTTTTTATCAGGAGAAGAAAACGGCCTTCGGCCGTTAAAAACCTCTATGGCGTCAATCAGGTCAAGATAATTTTCCAAATCATCTCTGAATCTTTCCACGTCGTGAAAAGGATGTGGAACCACAACCACTCCGCCCTGTTTTTTGATTTCCTCCATCACCCAGCGCGGGTCTTTTTTGCGGCCCTTGATTTCTTCTTTCAAGAACAATCCTATGACATCTCCCTTGCTCGTCTTTATCTCTTCTCCCGGAATGACTGGAAAGTCGGACTGTTTCGCTTCTTCCCAGACCCTGGTATTGTCGTGGTCGGTTACGGCAATTCCGTCCAGGCCCTTTTTTCTGGCTTCTTTAATAATGTCTTTCAGGCTGGAAGAGGCGTCATAGGAATGTTTGGTATGGCAATGCAGGTCTATCTTCATGTTTTGAGTATAGCCGATTTGTTGAATATTATCAAATAATTTGTTATGCTGAAAACATGAAAAAGAGAGTCTTTATAGCCGTTAATCTGCCCCTTAACGTCAAGGAAAAGCTGGAAGCCGTGCAAAAGGAAACCGACAAGGCTTTTTCGTTTTTTAACGGTTTTTGCCCGGTTAAATGGACCAGGAAGAACAACCTTCACATTACCTTGCTTTTTCTGGGAAACGTTGAGATGGAAGACGTTTTTTACGCTTTTGAAAAGGTGGGAGAGATTGCGGACAAGGTTGGTACTTTTGAAATAGTCCTTAATGAAATTTCTTATTCCCCCTCCGACAATCCCAGGATGGTCTGGGTGAGCGGAGAGAAAAGCGAAGAATTGAAAGAGGTCCAGAATTATCTGGACAAAGAGCTGCTCGGCCACGGGAACAAAGAATTTACTCCGCACATAACCTTGGGCAGGATAAAGCAGTGGCAGTTCAGGAAAATTGACAGGGAAGAAATTCCCGGACTGGGAGAAATCAATTTGAGGTTCAAGGTCAATTCGCTGGAAGTAATGGAAAGCGAGCTTAAAAGGGGCGGTCCCGATTACACCGTTCTCAAATCCTTTCCTTTAAACGTATGAACAAGGTGCATTTTATCGGCATCGGCGGCATAGGGGTTTCGGCTCTGGCCAAATTCTATTTGGAAAAGAACTGGCAGGTTTTTGGTTCGGATGCTTGTCAGTCAAGGATAACCGATGATTTGAAGAAAAGAGGAGCAGAAGTGTCAATCGGCCAGAAAGAGGAGAATATCAAGGATTTTGATTTGGTGGTTTTCAGTCCGGCAGTCAAGGAGGATAATCCTGAATTGAAGAAAGCTAAGGAAAAGGGCATAAGGACCTTAAGCTATCCCCAGGCCCTGGGAGAATTGACCAAGGAATATTTTACCATTGCCGTTTCCGGAACCCACGGCAAAAGTACGACCACGGCCATGCTCGGCTTGATTTTAATCAAAGCAGGGCTTGATCCGACCATAATCGTGGGCACCAAGCTCAAAGAGTTCGGAGATTCCAACTATCGGGGAGGAAAATCAAAATATCTGGTTATCGAGGCCTGCGAGCACGAAGCTTCTTTCCTCAATTACTGGCCGCAGATTATCGTCGTCACCAATATCGAAGCCGACCATCTGGACTATTACAAAAATTTGGATAACGTCAAGAAATCTTTCAAGGAATTCGTTTCTCGTTTGAAGCAGGACGGGATTCTGGTCAAAAGAGACGACGTGGAGATTGATTTTCCTAACACGACTGAATTTTTCTTAAAAGAAAAAGAAACGATGGATAATGTTCTCAAGGTTCCGGGCGAGCACAATGTTTTGAACGCCTTGGCTGCTTTGAAAACAGCCAGGGCTCTGGGCATTGACGACAAGATTTCTCTCTCGGCCCTGTCTCAATACGAGGGCTCCTGGAGAAGGTTTGAAATCATTGAGCTTCCTGATTTTATCTTAATCGACGATTACGCCCATCATCCCACTGAAATCGAGGCCACCCTCAAAGCGGCCAGGGAAAAGTATCCGGACAAGAAGATTTATTGCGTTTTCCAGCCCCACCAGTACCAGAGAACCCAGCTTCTTTTCGATGATTTCGTTTCAGCTTTCAAGGATTCAATAAGCCGGGGGCTTGTCGATAAATTGATGTTTCTGGACGTTTACGACGTTAAAGGAAGGGAGGGGAGCGGCGAAGAAAGGGAATACGATTCAGCCAAGCTGGCGAAAGCAGTTAGGGCCAAGCGCATTGACGCGGAATCGTTGAGAAAAGAGCTGGAGGGCGGGGAAGTGGTCATAATGATGGGAGCGGGAGACATTTACAATGTGAGCGAGGAGCTTAAAAATGCTTGCATTGTTCGAGAGAATTGATATAATGGATGAATATGGAGGACCATTCAGAGAAAATTTTAGTTAATAAAATAAGCCCGAACTTTGGAGACCCCGTTTTTAAGGGGTTTTAATTTTAAGAACATGAATAAAAACATTACCGTAGCGGTTAATCCGGCCGGTTCGGAGAAAGAAAACATCACGATTTTAAACGATAAGCCGATTAAGTTTTTGTCTTACGAAAAATGCCGGTGGCCGTATTTTTTATCTTTACCCTTAATGTGGATTCTAACGACATATGTAATGGTTAAAAAAAAGATATATAAACTATTAAACATGCCCGGCCCGCATACCAACACTTTGTTTTTCGACGGGCTGGGGAAGGAATGCAGAAAGGTTAAAGATTATGCCGCTTCATGGAGAGCGATGGAGATTATATACAACCATAATTTTCCCAAGAAATTAACGTCACTGGGCGGGATATTGGATGAATTCTATTGGCACGGCCTTAATTGTCAAGCTCTTCGCAACAGATACAAGCTCGTTAAGCATGAATTAAGGAGGGCGATTTCAAAATTCAACGGCAAAGAGGAAATTAGGCTTTTATCTTTGGCCTGTGGCTCGGCTCAAGCCGTTATTGAGGTTGTTGCCGAATTTAAATCTAAGGGCGTGATGATCAGGGCTATCCTGGTGGATTTTGACCAAGACGCACTAAACGCCGCCAAAGAATGGGCCAATCAATATGGGGTGCCAAGCCAAATCGAAACACGCAAAGCCAATCTTTCCGGAGAGGCCAATGTCTTTGGTGATTTTAAGCCTCATATAGTTGAGATGCTGGGATTTTTAGATTACGTGAATCAAAAAGAAGCAATTCGCTTTGTAAGCGATATTCACGAGTTTTTAGATAAAAACGGCATTCTTATTACCTGCAACATTAATCCCAACCCAGAACAGTATTTTATTAAATGGGTTATCAATTGGCCCATGGTTTACCGCAAGCCCGATGATTTAATGGACATAGCCGTTAAGTCGGGATTTGGCAGCCCAAGAATTATTTTTGAACCGCTTAAAATACACAGTTTGTTAATTGCCCAAAAAGACTAACATGAACGTTTACGCCATTTCAGCTCTAATTAACGCAATCACCAGCTTAACGCTCGGGCTGTTTGTGTTTTTTAAGACCAAAAGAAACGCGGTTAACAAGACGTTTATTCTGTTAAGCTCTGCCGTATTCATTTGGTCTGTGTTTTATTTTTTGTGGCAGAATTCAAACGATTATGCCTCAGCATTGTTGTATACCAAGCTTCTTTCTCTCGGCTCTACCCTTATACCCATTTTTTATTTGCACTGGGTTTTGTCTTTCCTTGAAATAAAGGACAGGGGGAGTAATTTTATTCTTTTTCTGGGATATGCTTTAACTTCGGTTTTTTTATTGTTTTCTTTTTCCCCTTTCTATATTAAAGATGTCGAGGAGGCGCTAACTTTCAATTTCTGGCCAAAAGCAGGGCTTCTTTATACTATTTATATTTTATTCTCTTATGTCGGGCTGGTCGGATATGGTCTTGTCAGGCTTGTTAAAAGTCATTTTGACAATGTCGGCCTAAAGCGTTACCAAATCAGATATGTAATATTCGGAACAGTAATAGGGTTTTTGGGAGGAGCGAGCAATTTTTTCCTTTGGTATGATATTAGGGTATTGCCCCTTGGAAATGTCGTCATCTCTTTGTACGTTTTTATTTTGTTTTACGCAATGATGAAATATCGCCTAATGGATGTTCGGGTTATCGCTCGGAAAATATTCATTTATTTCGTCATCTCGGCCTTTACTTACGGATTTTTCTATTTTTTAATTTGGCTGTATAGCCATTTTTTCGGCGGTCTTTTCACGACAGCATCGTATTTTATAGGCGTTTTTGTCGCTCCTATTTTTGTCGCCGTTTTTTATATATTGGACAGGCGCATCAAAAATTTTGCCAATAAATATTTATTTGTTTCTCTCTACAACTATCAGGAAACCATAAACAAGTTGATTGACGAGCTCACCACCTATATTGATTTGGAAAAAATTATTAATTTGATTGTTGATACCATCAAAGAAACGATGCACTTGGACAGGGCGGATGTATTTTTAGCGAATACGGACAATGGCTCCGCTGAATACCAAGCATTTAAGATTAAAGGTCACGAAAAAAACAGCAGCCCTTCTTTTTCCCAGAACAGCATTTTAATCAAATGTCTTTCAAAAAACCAAAAAATATTAGTTAGGGACGAGCTGGTGGCACTTTCTAAAAACTCGGCAGACGAAGAAGAAAAAAAGAACCTTTCCAGAATTAGCGAGTATATGGGAAAAATGAACATTTCGCTGTACTCGCCCCTTGTTGTTAATAAAAAATTAATAGGAGTTATTGCTTTGGGGTCAAAAATATCAGGAGATCCTTACACAAAGGAAGACTTGGACCTTTTAACTATTCTGTCCAAACAAGCCAGTATCGCCATAGAAAATGCTTGCCAATACAAGCAGATTCAAGAGTTTGGAAAAACGCTTCAAGACAGAATCGACGAACAAACGATTGATATTAAGCTTAAAAACGAAGAGCTCGGAAGATTGCTTGAAGCCAGGACCGAATTTTTAAGCATAGCCTCTCACCAATTGAGAACCCCCTTGGCCGCCATCAGGGGTTATGCCTCGATGTTAAAGAGCGGAGATTACGGTGATTTAAGCGAGGAAGCCAGAAAGAGCATTGAATATGTCTATGATTCCAGCGTTAGAATGATAGACTTAGTCAATAATTTATTAAACGTAAACCGGCTGGAAAGAGGCGTAATAAACTTGGATATAAAAGAAATCTCAATTGACCAAATAATAAAAGAATGCATTAAAGACGTTCAGTCTATAGCCAAGGATAAAAAATTAACCATTGAATATTTAAACGAAGGAAAAATATCCACGATTGAGGGCGATTACGAAAAAATAAAAAATGCTTTGGGCAACGTTATCAATAATGCGGTTTTATATACCCTGAAGGGAGGGGTTGAGATAAAAACTTCAACGACCTCCGAAGAAGAAATAAAAATCGAAATAAAAGATACGGGAGTCGGCATCGAAAAAGAAGATTTGGACAAAATTTTTCAGAGCTTCTCCAGGGGAAAGGGAGGAACCGAAATTTATACCGGAGGAACGGGGCTGGGTTTGTATGTGGCCAAAAAATTTATTGAGATGCATAAAGGTAAAATAAGCGTTTATTCTAAAGGGAAAAACAAGGGTAGCGTATTTACCGTTGTTTTACCGATAAAACCATGAAAAAAATATTGATAATCGAAGACGAAAAAATATTGTCGGAAATGTACAAATTCAAGTTCTCCAAAGAGGGCTATGAGGTTTTGAGCGTCATGGAGGTGGAGGAGGGTTTGGCCTTGGCAAAGTCGGAAAAACCTGATTTAATAATATTAGACATCCTTTTACCCAAAGAAAGCGGCATCGGCTTTCTGGAAAAAAGGAAGAATATAAAGGAAATAGCGGACATACCGGTAATCGTCCTTTCCAATTTTGACGACAGCGAAACCAAGGAAAAGGCCTTTGCCCTGGGAGCGGACGATTATCTCATTAAGTCCAATTACAATCCTCAGGATATTTTAAATAAAATTAATTCATATCTAAAATAATGTTCAGCGCACCACTTTCAATTTATCTTTTATTGCCCAGCAGCGTTTTCATCCTGATAATTTCCTTTTTCCTTTTCGCCGGAAAAAAGAACAAGATAAACCTCAT
>Ga0265297_10003910_pt1 | contig 25618 bp, 24 predicted proteins | sample Munlanlwell13791_FD_192502 | JGI IMG/M metagenome (GOLD analysis project Ga0265297, IMG submission 192502) | Leachate microbial communities from a municipal landfill in Southern Ontario, Canada - Leachate well 137-91 | ecosystem: Engineered > Solid waste > Landfill > Unclassified | place... | reverse complement strand
GTCCAGCCTAAACGTATATGCCGCTGCAGTGAAGCGGATTTGTACTGGGTAAGGACGTAGATGCGGCGCAGGCCTGAGTTAATGCAGTTGCTGAGGGTAAAATCAACGATGCGGTATACCCCCCCGAAAGGAACCGCGGGCTTGGCGCGGTCCTTGGTAAGCGGCCATAAGCGCTCCCCCTTGCCTCCTGCCATTATAAACGTCAGGACCTTCCCGCCTACAACCATATTCCGGTAATCCCCTTTCTGACCATCATCACCGCGATTGCCGCCAGGATAATATACATAATCTTAGAAAATGCCCTTGCCCCGGAATGCCCCATTACCTTCATAATAAAATCCGCCTTAATCAAAGTAATCCAGACAATGAACATATTCAATATCAACGAAACAAAGGTTGCGCTTAATCCAAAGCTGTCCAGCATTATCAAGGTAGTGGTCAGGACTGCCGGCCCGGTAATCAGAGGCGTCCCCATAGGAAAAACCCCGATATCCTTATCGTGGCCGTTAACCAAAGAACTCCTGGAGCCGCCCGGCAAAAGTAAACGCACGGAAATAACCAACAGCAATATCCCGCCGGCAATCTGAAAATCCGGAATCGTGATGCCTATCAGCCTGAATATCCATTTTCCGATAAGCACAAAAAGAAGGGCCGTTACCGTGGCGGTGGTTACGGATTCAATGATTACGCTGCGCCTCTGCTTCCTGCTATCCCCCTCAACCAGCGAAAGAAAAATGGGAATATTTCCGATAGCATCCACAGCCACAAAGATGGGGATAAAAGTAAGTATATACGGCCTTAAGACATTCATCATAACTTACTATTATATAAAAGGTTTTCTAAAAACGCAAGCAAAAATAGAACAGTGGTCTTAAAAAATACACTGTCTGGATTTAAGTAAATATAAGTAAGTTTAAGTAATAATAAGTAAATCTAATATAGGTAATATTAAGTAAATTTAAGTAAGTATAAGTAAATCATCAAAACAGAAACACTTTCCAACTCAATCGGGAAACGTCTTCCAATCCAATCGGGAAAGTGTATAACGGAGAGCTAGGTTATATTTTTTTAATTAAGGGTAGGCACAAGAAACTGGTTAAGGACGAAATAACTATAAGCCATTTCAAACCTATTAGCGGAAGCAAAAAGGCACCTGATAAATTACTCGCCACCAATGCCAAGTTACTGATACTGCACAAGAGCGCAAAGGAGGTCGCCTCCAACCCCTTTACGCTGTTGCGGGCCATAAAATCCATGACCATCAGAAATATAAACATCCCTACCAGCCCGTAAAGCGCATCATAAATCACGGCGGTAACGGGAGTATAATAAAGATAGCTTAAGCTAGTAACAGCCCCCAGGAATACGGAAAACAACAGCCATTTCTTTATGTGAATCCTTTGGCTGAATTTGTAATATAAAAACGAACCGGCAATCGAAAATGAGGTGCTAATCGTAGCCAGCGCCCCAATCCAAACCTTACTCCACCCAAAGGTATCCCGCTGTATGAAAAAAAGCGGAGTCCCGAAAGACGGGGAATATTTATATAAAAATATGAAAAGCCCGACAATCAAGAGCCTCCTGTCCAGCAGGAGTTTCTTCAGGTCCCTGATATGCACCGCAGGGTTGTCCGCGGACCTCTCCTCTTTATAAAAAATAGCCGGAACGGCAGCCAATATATAAACCGGTATCAGGCTCAGGAATGCCCCCCGGTATCCCCAAGCCTCGGCAAGATAACCTCCTCCTATGCCGGTAATCAGAACCGCCAGCGAAATGGACATCCACTGGATGCTCTGGATCTTACCGGTAGCCTCATACCTCTTCCCTTCTACACACATAATCCCGTCCACCGCCACATCCCTGAAGGCGGCATTTGAGGAAGTGACGACCAATACAGCAATCAGGATAAAAAGCGGCAGCTCCAGCGCCCCCAACACCATAGCCAGGACAATATCTAATCCCAAGGCAATAAAAATCCAGGCCTTTTTATTCATAAAACTGTCTATGAGGTATCCTATGAACGGTTTTACCAGCCAGGCAAAAACCGGGATGCTGGTAAGAACCATTATTTTTTCCGGAGAAAAATGCAGATTGTCCTTAAGGTAATAAAAAAGCCCCTGGGAAGGAAGCGTTTCTATCCCCTGTATAAAATAAACGGCGCTGCTTAAGATAAAAACCCAAAGCAATCTTCTGTTCATAGAGAAATAAAAAGGCTACTGTTAAAAGCAGTAGCCTTGGTCCTATTCTGCATAATTAATTATAAAACTACCCCTAGGTTTCAAGCGTTTTACTTAGCGGTGCCTGCCGGCTGTGCCGGGGCTACCGGAGGAACCTGCTTGGCAGCAGCCTGCGGCGCAGACTCAGCTTTATCCTTGAGCTGTCCCGATGAAACAGCCGCCCCCCGCATCAGGGATTTCCCGCGTCTGGCTGAAAACAAAGCCAACCCTATGCAGGTAATAAAAAATACGATTGCCAGAATCGTGGTGATACGCGCCAATAGCTCGTTCGTCTTAGTGCCGAATATAGATTCTACACCGGAGAAACTCTCTACCAGCCCTCCCCCGTGGCCCCTTTGAATCAAGATTATCACAATCAGGAGCGCGCAGACAATAACGTGTATCGCAATCACCAATCCCATCATGGCTTTCTTACCTCGCTTGCCTGTTTGACTATGGAGCTAAAGGAATCCGCCTTCAGGCTCGCTCCGCCTACCAGCGCTCCGTCAATATCGGGCTGCTGCATCAATTCTTTGATATTCTCCGGCTTAACGCTGCCGCCGTATTGAATCCTGACGCTTGAGGAAACTTTATTATTATACAACTTTTCCAGCAGCCCGCGGATATATTTATGCGCCTCCTGCGCCTGCTGCGGAGTAGCGGTTTTGCCTGTGCCGATTGCCCATACCGGCTCATAGGCAACCACTAACTTTAAGACATCATCCTCAGAGATATCGCCAAATCCGTTATTAATGTGGTCCTCCAAAACGCTGAAGGCCTTTCCGGATTCCCTTTCCTTAAGGGTCTCCCCCACGCAAACGATTGGGGTCAAGCCGTGCTTCAAGGCGGCCTTGAGCTTATTATTAACAGTTTGATTCGTCTCGCCAAAATACTGCCTTCTCTCTGAATGCCCGATGATTACATATTTGCATCCGGCGTCTTTGAGCATCACCGGGGAAACCTCACCGGTAAAAGCCCCCTCCTCCTGCCAATAAACATCTTGGCCACCCACCATTATATTACTCGTTTCCAACGCATCGGCCAGATGCGCAAGCAAGGTATAAGGAGGGCATACCACGATATCTATGTTATCCAGCTGATAGAGCTCCCTTCTCAAAGCGACAACCAGCTCCTGCCCCTCATTAAGGGTCTTATACATCTTCCAGTTTCCCGCAATAATCGTTTTCCGCATCACACCCTTCCTGCCTACACTAAGAAACTGTTTCCGTCATAGCTCTTAATTATCTTTTCGAGGAAACTGTTTCTGTAGTTTCTCTTATTTACTTCTCCGCTAAAGCCGCGATGCCGGGCAGCACCTTTCCTTCCAGGAATTCCAGGCTTGCCCCTCCGCCGGTAGAAATATGGGTCATCTCGGATTCCATCTTGAATTTCGCAACCGCCGCAGCAGTATCACCGCCTCCGATAATCGTTGTCGCTTTAAGCCCTGCGACGAATTTCACGATTTCCTCCGTCCCGCGGCTGAAAGGGGCCATCTCAAATATACCCAAAGGCCCGTTCCAGACAATAGTCTTGGCATCCTTCAGTTTGTCCTCAAATAACCTAATCGTTTTCGGTCCGATATCTACGGCTATTTTGCCATCCGGGATAGCCTCAACTACTGTTGTTGGGGAAGCCGCATCAACCTTATCTGCCACCACATGGTCCACCGGAAGCAATATCTCCTTGCCTGACGCCTTGGCCTTATTCATAATGTCTTTAGCTAAATCAATCTTATCCTTCTCCAGCTTGGAATTCCCGATGCTTTCCCCTCGGGCTTTCAGAAAGGTATAAGCCATCCCTCCGCCTATCACAAAAACATCACACTTGGTCAGAAGGTTCTCAATCATCTCAATCTTATCGGAAACCTTGGCACCCCCTAAAATAACCATAAAAGGCCTCTGGGGATCCTCTACGGCGCTACCAAGATACCTGATCTCCTTTTCAATCAAAAACCCCGCCACTGCCTTAAGGTAATGCGTCACCCCTTCTGTCGAGGCATGCGCGCGGTGAGCCGTGCCAAATGCGTCATTAACATAAACATCGGCCAACGAAGCGAGCTCCTTGGCGAAATCCGCATCATTGGCCTCTTCTTCAGAGTGAAACCTGAGATTCTCAAGCAGTATAACCCTTTCAGGGGCAGCTGCTATCTCCTTCTTAACGTCATCACCTATGCATTCATTTATAAACCTTACCGGCTCCCCTAACAGCTTCTGCAGCCTTTCCGCTACCGGCTTGAGGCTGTATTTTGCCACTGCTTGGCCTTTGGGCCGGCCAAGATGGCTTATCAGGATTATTTTTTTGGGCTGGTTAGCCAGCATATACTCTATAGTCGGAAGCGTAGCGCGGATACGCGTATCATCCGTAATATTGAGGTCGGCATCCTGCGGCACGTTAAAATCAACCCGCACCAAAACAGCCTTGCCCTTTAAATCCACATCCTTAATCGTCATCTTTGCCATTTACTATTCCCTTCTCTAAATCCAAACCAAAGAAACTGTTTCTGCTTTACGCCTACCCAGAAGAAACTGTTTCCGTCATAGCTCTTAATTATCTTTTCGAGGAAACTGTTTCTACAGTGTCTATTTTTTCAAAACAAAGACCTACTATATCCTAATTCCCGGCTCCTGTCAAAATCTTTTTCAAACCATGCTGCCAATATCGCATTATCCGATATCGTACTTATTCTCTAAGGCATCCCTATGGAACATCTTTACCGTATCCAAAGAAAGCTCGCTCAAATCCTTGCCTATCATGGGGATTTTTTTAAGGATATCGTTGGTAACCGTAATAATATGGCATCCGCAGGATTCCGCTTGAAATACATTTAATAACTCCCGCGAGCTGGCCCACAGCAATTCAGCATTATGATTTACCTTAAGAATACTTGCCGCTTCCCTCATGTAAGGGACAGGATCTCTGCCAGTATCGGCAATCCTACCCGCAAATACCGATACAATTGTTTTTACGTCAGGGGAAATTGCTTTTGCGACAACCTCAACCTGCTCAATTGTCAGGATGGCCGTTACGTTAAGCGATATTCCATCAAAAGAAAGCTTCCTGATCAAAGAAACAGAAGATTCCCCCTTGGTATTAGTGACGGGTATTTTCACATTCACATTCTTGCCCCAACTTGCAATTTTCCTTGCTTGCTTCTCCATCGTGCCAAAATCATCCGAGAATACTTCAAAAGAAATAGGAAGATTCTTAATTTTGCTTAATACCTTTTTTGCGAAAGCTTCGTAATCGGCGACATTAGCTTTCCGCATTAGGGTGGGATTTGTGGTAAACCCTTTTACAATGCCTTTCTTATAGACCTCTACCATATCATTAATATCCGCACCATCTGCGAACAATTTGATTTTCAGTCCTTGAATCGCTGTCATTTTACCCCCCATTATCAAAAATAACTTATTATGCTTTCAGGATAATGTCAACTGCTTCCGCCAAACTATTCACTTCAAAATTGGGCGAACTCTTTCCCGCTTTCTTTGCCGTTAATTCCTCCGGGTTCAAAATTAATATCGTCCTGACACCGGCTTTCTGCCCGCACAGGATATCGGAATCCCTGTCTCCTATCATCCAGCTTAAACCCATATCTAAAGAATACTTGCGCCGGGCCTCCTCCAAGAACAATATGCCGGGTTTCCTACAGCTACAGCTGATAGATACCCCCGGAACAATCCCTTGCGGGTGGTGATAGCAATAATAATACTCTGTAAAAATGATTTTATTCTCCGCAAGGATAGAATGCAATTTCTCGTGGACTATCTTAATATCTTCCAGCAAAACCTTGCCCTTAGCGTAACTAGGTTGGTTCGACACCAAAAACAGGTAAAAATTATTGCCCCGTAGTTTCCTCAAAGACTCAAGCGACCATGGAAATAATTCCAGGTCTTCGGGGTGGTGCGGAGACTCCCATTCTCCCGTAGAAGGGTTGAATATGTTCGGGTTAATAACCCCGTCCCGGTCAAGAAAAATCCCCTTCCTCATTATTTGACCGATTCCCATTTCATGTTTTGGGTTTTAACGAACGGATGGGAAACAATCATATGCCACACCACCGCCTGGAATGATTCGGTATGCGCGGTTACTGTTTCCTGGTCAACGGTTGGGATAATCACTGCCGCGTCTGCAACTTGTGCGGTATACCCGCCGTCCCTGCCTACTATGCCGATAATCTTAGACCCGGCATCCTTAGCGTATTTCAAAGCCTGCACTAAATTATTGCTGATATTCTTCTCCGCGTTTCCGCCTCCTACGGAAAAGATAAAAACACAATCCTTAGGGCCAAGCTTACTACCCCTAAGCCAGTTGGCGAAAGATGAATCCCAACCATCATCATTAACCCTGGCCGTCAGCTCGGAAACGTTGTCTGTGGGGGAATAAGACTCAATCCCGGCAATCTTGCGGAAATCATTCACGGCATGCCCGGCATTTCCTGCCCCGCCGCCTACCCCCAGCATAAAGAGCCTCCCGGAATTTTTCCGAACCCCCAGGATTACCTCAATCATTTTTTTGACCGCAGACTTATCAATCCGCTTGGCAATCTCGGACGTCTCCGATAAATATTTTTCTACATAACCGCTAGTATCCATAATTAAACTCCCTTGTTTTCCCCGAAAGGTATTCCTCTGTTTCTTTCAATCCCTGGGGAGAACCTATCTCATAAAACCTGTTTTTTACCTCGTACCCCAGCATCTGTCCTTCTTGAGCAAGAGTTCGGTAAAGCTCGGATAAATCAAAAGACTCTCTCCTGCTAAATTTATCAAAGGCACCTTGCCTTAATACGCTTAACCCGTAATCGATATATTCCATACCGGGTTTCTTCATCTTCTTGTCATATTCAGCTACCATCCCGTTGTTAAAAATAATATTACTATTATCCCATTTATCTTTATTCTTTAATACCGTCATCATGCCTTTTTTCTTAAAAGACATAAAATAATCGCTTATCGGCTTAAAATAAACATCCAGGTATGAATCGCCGTACATTACAAAAAAAACTTCTCCCAGCAAAGGCAACGCCTTTTTTATCGCCCCACCTGTTCCAAGTGGTTCGTCACCATCCCTGGAAAACTCTACAGATAATCCAAATTTTTTTCCGTCTCCTACAAAATCCTCAATTTGTTTGCTTAAATAGCCAGAACATATAATAACTCGGGAAATGCCGTTATTTTTAAGCAGAACAAATTGATGAGAGATGAATGGCTTACCAGCTACCTCAAGCATTGCCTTAGGGATATTCTCCGTTAATGGATGTAAGCGGGTAGCGATACCGCCAGCCAAAATTGCAAATGTGGGCATCATGATTGCGCTATGATCTTGGTACCCTCAAAGTCAAATCTAAAACGGACCTCTTCCAACCCTTCTTTCATCATAACATGGCGCAGCTTGGTCTTGTCAGAAGCATAAAACATCAGGAACCCGCCTCCTCCAGCGCCGATCAGCTTTCCTCCAACAGCACCATTTTTAATAGCCATTTCGTACCATCTGTTAATATTAGGATTGGACATCCGACCGGAACGTTTCTTCTTGTTCTCCCAATGAACATCCATCAGCTTACCGAATTTTGTCAAATTTCCTTTTTCCAGAGCTTTTTTACTCTCAATCCCGAGCTCCTTGATGAAATGGAGGTTCTTGAACATCTCCTTGTCGTTCTTTTTGCTTCTGTGGTGCTGTTCCCTTAATATTTCCGAAGCAGAACGGCAAAATCCGGTGAAAAAAAGCAGCAGATTATCCTCTAAGTCATACAAGGTCTCTTTATCAAGCCTAAGCGGATATGCATTTACGCTGCCGCTCTTGGAAAACTCAAAACAAACAATCCCTCCATAGGCGGAGATATATTGATCCTGTTTGCCGACTGGTTCGTCTAATTTATTTATCTCTATATCACAGGCCTGCTCGGCTAAATCCTTGGGATGGATAAAATGTTTCTTATGCGCATGCAGTGCCTTGAGCAAAGCGGTAGTAAAACTCCCCGAAGAACCCAAGCCCGTACCAGCCGGTATATCAGCCATACTGGTTATCTCCAAGAAATCGTTCTCCATATCAAATAATTTTAACGATTCCCGGATAATCGGATGCATAATCTCATTTATTCTTTTAACCTTTTCCATTTGGGAATACTTTAGGATATACCCCGGTTGAAACATGCGGTGTAATGTTATATAGACGTATCGGTCAATAGCTGCCGATATCAGAAATCCCCCGAACTTTTCGTAATAAGACGGTAAATCTGTCCCGCCCCCGCCGAAAGTAACACGTAACGGACTTCTAGTTATAATCATATTTATATACCCTTCTGCAATGCTTCCTTGATATCCAATCTTGTTACTGCCATAGTTAAGCCGACCATAAACCAAAAAAAGACTGCCAACTGCAAAGAGTAAAGGTGCGTATCAAAAAAAGCGTGGATTAAGAATGCGGAGATGCCCAATAATAATCCTGGAATTAAGTAATTATTCTTTTGTTTAAATTGGCTGATGCCGACTTGGAAAAATTTCAATAAAAACCCAAAAAAAGCCATTACCCCCATAACACCCGTTTCCGCAGCCATTTGCAAAAAAGAATTATGCGGATAAACACCCCCGCCCTCAATGATTTTATAATGTGGCGCAACAACAGAATATGTATTTAATCCTGAACCGGTTAAAGGAAAATCTCTGATTATTCCTAAAGCCTCCTGCCAGAGCTTAATTCTAAACAGAACCGACCCTTCATTCATCTTTACGGTAGACGTTATGCGGTCACTTAAGGTTAATCCGATTTTAAAATCAATTTTTCCAACAGCTGCAAACTTAGTTTTTAACGGCTGTGGTAAAAATATTATCCCTCCCAATAAAGATACAATAATAAATAAATAAAACGTCTTCATTTTAAAGGAAGCGTTCCTGATTATATAGCAGAATACAATAAAGACCCCTGCCAGAAAACCAAACCAGGCACCGCGTGCATAGGTTGCTATCAAACAAATTAATAACATTACAGTTAAAAACGATACTGTAACTTTCATTTTACTGCCTATAATTCCGCTGTTGGCTAACATTCCAAGAAATAGAAATATAATTATAAGTAACCAGGCGGCAAAACCGTTTGCGCTAATAAAAGAAGCGGTAAGCCTGCCTGATGGATAACCTCTTAAAAAATCTATCCCCCTATAATACTGCACCAACGCATCAGCTATTATTAGTATTGCTGAAGCAATTATTGTCATCAAAATAATTTTTAACCGCCTCTTATCGTTAATAGTCTCAACTAGCATGAAATATATCGCCATAAATTTAATTTCTTTACCGAAAAACCCTCTGAGTGATAAGGCAGAATTAACGGTAAAAATTGTCGCAGTTAAATTAACCGCAATGAATACCCCTAAGGCTTTATTCAATTCAGTTTCGGGGAATATGCCTAAAAATGATTCAGCCCTGTATCCTAACGTTCTTTTCGTTAACCAAAGAAAAAAACCAATCCAAACAAAAGTTTCAACTCCCGCTTTTGCAAATGGCAGACAAAAAATTAATAAGCATAAACAAGCTATTATTGCGTAGTCGAAGCATGATACAAGTTTTTTATTTAACATGGCTACTTTTTATTATATCTTTCATCTTCTTAACAACCTTCTCTTTATCCAAAGAATTAATATATTCTTCGAGCCCCTTTAATTGCTTTCTTAAAAAAACGAGGTCGAAGTCACCAGCCTGGCTGATATGGATCTTATCATGTTTTGTAGTTATATCTTTATCTCTATCCAACAATAATTCTTCATGTATTTTTTCTCCCGGCCGTAAACCTATATACTCGACAAGAATATCTTTACCAAGTTCTAAACCAGACAATGCCGTCAAATCCTTCGCTAGATCAATAATTTTAATCTGCTCACCCATATCTAGGATAAATATTTCTCCGCCAACCCCAATCGCTCCCGCTTGAAGAACCAAGAGTGCAGCCTCTTTTATACTCATAAAATAGCGGGTTGCATCCGGGTGAGTTATGGTTATAGGGCCTCCAGCCTCAATTTGTTTTTTGAATAACGGCACAACGCTGCCATCAGACCCTAAAACATTACCAAAACGCACGGCCATAAATTTAGTCCTGCTACGCTTAGCCTTAGCCTGTAAGAATATTTCCGCCAACCTTTTACTTATCCCCATAATATTTATTGGATTAACCGCCTTATCGGTCGAAATTAAAACAAACCTCTCTACTTTATAATGATGTGAAGCATAAATTACATTTCTGCTACCCAAAGCATTGTTCTTAGCTGCTGCTATCGGGTTTTCCTCCATTAATGGTACATGTTTATAAGCAGCAGTATGAAATACAACTTGCGGGTTATATTTTGAAAAGGTCTCTTTTAAAATCCCGATATCGTTGATATCACCGACGACTGATTTTATATTGAGATTCTTAAATTTGGCTTTAAGTTCAAGGATTAAAAAATAGAGATTATTTTCATTATGATCCAATAAGATAATCCCTGCTGGGGAAAAACTCGCTGTCTGTCTACATAACTCTGAACCAATAGACCCCGCAGCCCCGGTGATCAAAACTCTTTTATTTTTTAAGTATTTTTTAATTTCGCATTCATCGATGCTTACGGTTTCCCTCCCTAATAAGTCCTCAGGTTTCACTTCTCTCAAATTTATCTCTAATTCTCCGTTTAAAATTTTAGCCATGCCCGGGATAATCTTCAATTTAACATCAGGTATTTGACAATTAGAAATTAAATCTCTGACAACTTCTCCCCTTGCGGATGGAATCGCAAAAATAATCTCTTCTACATTGTAAGCCTCAACAACCCTCGCAATAATATGCCTATCTCCTAAAATCCTTACCCCTTGTATGCTTTCACCATGTTTAGAGCTATCATCATCAATAAATCCGACCACTTCTCCTAAGTTAGGATTATTTCTGTATTCTTTCAAAAGCAGCATTCCGGCTTCTCCGGCACCTACGATTAAAACATTGGCTCTTTTATTATCTAAAAGCGGGCCGCGATATTTTTCTTTGATAATACGCGACAGGAATCTTATTCCTCCGATGAAAAACGTACAAATGAGGAAATCATTTGCTAAGATAGCCCTTGGAATAATATGTGCGCCGAATACGAAAATGTTAAAAATAATAAAAACTGACGTGGAGACTATGTTAGCTTTTATAATCTGAACCAAATCGTATATGCTTACGTACCTCCATAGCCCGCGGAACAAGTCAAATTTATAGAACACCAGAAATTTGACTATAATCAAAACTGGTAAAGTCTTAAAGAATACCCTGAAATAATCACCGGATAAACTAAAATCAAAACGTAGCGCAAAAGCCAAATAGTAAGATAAAGATATCAAAAAAAGGTTAGCGACTACAATTAATGTTCTTCGGTATTTTAAGATAAAGGCTTTATATATTTTCTTCATAACTATTAATGGCTTATTCCTTCTCTTTTAATAACCTTAAGTATTGTAAGCAAAAGAATCTTGATGTCTAAAGATAAACTTTGATGATTTAGATAGTATTCGTCAAATTCCACCTTTATCGGGATAGGAAGTTCGTCTCTACCATTAATCTGCGCCCATCCGGTAATCCCCGGTACAAGAGTATGCACGTTTTTCCTTGTCCTTAGCTCTATTAAATCATGCTGGTTAAATAACGCTGGTCTGGGGCCGACAAACGTCATATCTCCATATATAATATTAATTAGTTGCGGCAGTTCGTCTAAACTTAATTTACGTAAAAAAGAGCCTACTGGAGTAAGATAGCGGTTAACATTTTTAAAAAGATGCGTAGCAACCTCCGGGGTATTTATCGACATCGTACGGAATTTACACATTTTAAATATTTTGTTGTTTTTACCGATCCGATCCGACCAATATAATACTGATCCAGGTGAAGTCAATTTAACAAATACCGCGACTATAATCAAAGGTAAAAATAAAACACTAAACAATAACATTGTAATAATTAGATCAAAAATACGCTTTATCATAACCTCTAGGGGCTTTTATTGTTTTTCTTTACCAAAGAAACGGCTCGGTTTTCGAATTTTGATAATAAATTGTCTCTTGTGAAATGCTTTTCAAAATACATCCTGCCCCTCACCCCCATCTCTTGTCGTTCTTCATTGCTAAGATTATACAACTTTAGGACATTTTTCGCTAGAGAATCACAGTCGTCAGCTGGAGAAGATAATCCTGCCCCTGATTCTTTAATTATTCTAGATCCTTCTCCATCAAGGCATCCTAATATCGGACGACCAGAAGCCATATACGATTGAATCTTTGCAGGGAGAGTAAGCGCAAAGATAGGATTTCTTTTTAAACTAATGAGTAATGCATCCGCTAAAACAAAATAATTTGGCATTGTTTCTAGCGGACGCTTTCCCAATAGATGCACTATATTTCCCAATTTACGTAGCTGGATTTCTCTCTCTACCCAGGGCTTCATTCTTCCGTCACCTATAATAATCCAATGAATAAAGGAGTATTTTTTTAATTTATCCGCTGCCTCAATAATTGTTTTGAAGCCTTGGGCCGCTCCAATATTTCCCGCAAACATAATACAAAAACCAGAAGGTAGTTTTTGGTTCTCGGGAAGTTTTTTTTCTGCGGGAACCACCTGGTAGATATCTTCTGCCCACTGGGGCCAATAATTCACCAACGATTCTTCAATACCAACTTCCTTAATTCGCTCTTTGAATCCCGGTGATGACACGAGAATCTGATCGCACTGCCTATAGATATAGTGCACGATTTTTGCTGTTATGGTTAAAAGAAAATCGGACTTTATTGCTTCTACTGCCGAAATCGAATCTGGCCATAAGTCCAAAACATACAAAATCAAAGGTTTTTTGTGAAGCTTTTTTAGAAGAATGGCAGGGATAGCCATGAATATTGGTGAAAGGCCATATACAAATATAAGATCGTAGTCGTCTCGACAAACAAAAGGTGCAAAAAAAGAACCAAAAATGACAAACGATAAATAATTAAGGATTAAACTCAAGTTACCGCTTTTCCCACGTGGAACGAGTGGAACACGTATGATTTTTACTCCAAAATAATCCTGCCGTATATTTTTAAAAAAGTTATACCCAGGATAAAATTCCCCATTTGGGTAATTTGGGATACCGGTTAAAACGCTAACTCGATGTCCTCTACGGGCTAATCCAATGCTTAAATCATTAACCCGAAAGTTTTCTGGCCAGAAATATTGCGATACAATTAAAATCTTCACTTCAATTATTTCTTTTGAATGCTCTGACTATATACGGAACGCATCCAATCAGCAGTTATTTGAAGACCGGCCTTCAAATCATAGGTATTTCGATGCTTCAAATCCCGGATTGATTTTGATATATCAACCTTTTTTACCCGCGTCGTAAAAGGTTCCGAATCCTTATAAATCGCTAAATCCGGGTTTGCCTTAGTAATCTCCAGAATCATTTCGGACAACTCCTCTATTGAATGATACTGTTCGCCTCCGATATTATATACTTCTCCTGGTTTAAAATTATCGCAGATATTTGCCAATGTCCGTACTGTATCCGCCAAAAATGTTGATGTCCGGTAATGCCCACGATATACTATCCAAGGTAAATTATGTAAAGCGCAATAAAGAAAACGACAGTTAACCGAACGATAAGGACTATAATACTCCCCGGGTCCGTAAGTGTTAAACAATCTGACTATAACCATTTCGGTCCCATGCTGCAATGCCGAATTTCGTATCTGCATTTCGCTGACCCACTTAGTTAAAGCGTAATCATTGAGCTGCTTAATTTCATATTTATCCATGACATTCTCGATCATAATGTTAGGCCAATCGCCGTATACCTCGGAGGAAGAAAAAAATACTAAACGAAACTTCAGGCGTTCCTGCAACCTAATAATGTGCTTTGTGCCTATAGCATTTGTACGCCAAAGCGCTTCATAAAAATCTTCCCCATTCCAACGCCCGAATTCAGCAGCACAATGATAAACAAAATCAAAAGGCCCGAGTTCATTAAAAACCCTTTCAATTTGACGGAATTCTCCTACGTCACAACGCACATACCAAGGATTGGGCTTATCCGAATGCAAAGAAAACCCAACCTCATTATCGCTATGAGACAAATCACAAGCAAAAACTTGGAATTCTTTACGATCCTGAAATTCCTTCACAAGCCCTCTTCCTACAGTACCCAAACCTCCAGTAATCAGTATTTTTTTAGTCATGCTGTCCTCCGTATATTTTGAAAATTGCGGATAACTTTTACAATACGCTCTGCAGATTTGCCATCCCATAAAGACGGCATTTTCTTGTCACTTCCGTCTTCCAAATAAACAATAGCCTTTCTGTAAGTAGCTACAATATCTCTTTTGTTCAATTTTACCAAATGGTTAGTTCCACTCTCTAAAGTTACAGGGCGCTCAGTATTCTCTCGCAATGTAACGCAGGGAATTCTCAAAATTGTCGTTTCCTCTTGGATACCGCCTGAATCAGTTAAAACTACGGCTGCATTATTCATAAGACATAAAAAATCAAGATAACCAAGAGGTTCAACAAGATTAAGATTATTTATAGAAGCAATGTAGGACGATAATCCCATCTGCTTAAGGTTCGCGAGCGTTCTGGGATGGACAGGAAATACTAATTTCATTGTCTTACTGATTTCTCGTAATGCTTGAAGAATATTCAGAAAATTAGACTTATAATCTACATTGCCTACGCGATGAAGAGTTACTACTCCATATTCTTTAGGTTTAAGGTTATATTTGTCAATAACGCGCGACTTCCGAGATTTCTTGCAATTAGCCAAAAGAGTATCTATCATTACATTTCCAACGAAATGAATCTTACTTGAATCTATACCTTCTCTTTTTAAATTTTTTATCCCGGAGGGCTCACTTACAAACAACAAATCGCTTATTGCATCAATTATTATTCGGTTGATCTCTTCCGGCATAGAACGATCGAAGCTACGCAAACCCGCTTCAACGTGGATAACTTTAATATCGTTTTGAACAGCAACAAGAGCGCATGCAACTGCACTATTCACATCTCCTACTACTAAAACATAATTTGGTTTAAATTTTAGGGCTATCGGTTCAAAACTCATCATTATTTTTGCCGTTTGGGAAGATTGGCTGGATGAACCAACTCCTAAATTTAAATCAGGACGCGGAATACGCAAATCATCAAAAAAAGCCTTGCTCATACAATCATCGTAATGCTGCCCTGTGTGTACCAAAAGTATTTCGAAATTGCGATCTTTTTTAAATATTTTCAAAAGCGGAGCAATCTTCACAAAATTTGGCCTTGCCCCGCATACACATATGATTTTTATCTGCTTATTCATAATCTAATTAATAGAATTTTTATATAAAAAAAGCATCTTATCCGCAATATTGCTCCATGAGAATCTTTTCTCGATTAGTAACCTACCATTTTGCCCCATTTTTTTACACATCTCCGGGTTCCGGATTAGCTTCAATAACGCCTCTGATAGCTCATTCACCTTAGGCTTAATTACTAAACCAGCGTTATACTCGCTTACCTCAGCCAAACGCATGGAATATGTAACCACCAGCGGTAAACTACAAGCCATCCCTTCCAAGCAAGTCAACGGACGAACTTCAGAATACGACGGTATTGCTAATATATCAGCCCCGCAAAGCATCATTATTTTATCGGTTTCGCTTACCATCCCGGTAAACAAAACATTTTTTAAAAGACCCCTGGGGTTTAAAATATTCTTTATGACTTTGCCGCCGCCTTCATCGGGACCAACGATTAATAAAAAAAGCTCCTTGTGAACCCTAGAAACTTCATAAAAAGACTTTGCTAGGATATCTAATCCTTTTTTCGGATGAAGACGACCAAGATAAATTATGATTTTCCTCTTAGATAAAAACGGATAAACATCCTTCAATTTATTTCTCGAAGGCAAATCTGTAAAATCATCAATATCTAAACCATTCTCTACTAATTCAACATTTTCCAATTTTTTACCCATAAAATTTGAAATGCCGTCTTTTTCTTCTTTGGTGATAATGTGTATAACGGCGGCGTTTTTCAAAATCTTCCTTTGAATAAAATACCCGTAAATCCTCTTTTTCAAAGCCTTATATTTTAAACAATAAGGCTCAAAGGCTCCGTGGGGAGTAATAATATAAGGCTTCCCCGATTTGCTCGCAGCTTTGGCTGCCACAAATTGCGGGTAATGCCATGGTTCATGAATATGCACTAAATCAAAATTGCGAATTTCTTTATACACGGCATCTTTCAGTTTCTTTGAATAACCAACCCACCAGCGGCTTAAAAAATCCTCCGTGAATAATTGCACATTGGCGCCATCCATAGGAATTGTTTTATTTGTTTTTTTATTTATCGGGGAAAATATAACGGATTCTACCCCCTTTTTTGCTAATGTTCTTGTTAAATAAGCCAAATATCTTGGTGGGCCTCCTAACTCTGGAGTTATTCCTCTTGTTATGTGTAAAATCTTCATTGCTATTAACTAGTTATGCGTTTGTAGAGTTTTGGTGTATCGACAGCAATCAAATCTCCATTGAATATATATCCGTAAACGCAAAAATTTTTTTTTATCAAATCCGGAAAGATGCCCCTTCCAAAGTCCGAAAATCCTCGCGGAAGATGATCAATTATTTTTTTATTTAAAATGTAGATGCCGGTATTTATAAATACGCCTTTAAAATCACGCTTTTGAGGTTTCTCGATAAATCTCACCACTTTTTTGTTGTTATCCAATATAACTACTCCGCTTTTATGTATTTCGCTTTTTTTCCTATACAAGCCGATTGTGGCTAAACATCCTTTTTTTAAATGGAATCTCGTAATTTTTCTTAAATCATAACTCCAGGGATAAAAATTGTCTCCGTAAATTACTATAAAATTTTCATCCCACTTTTGTTTTCCGTGATTTTCGATAATTCTTTTTACTCCTCCTGCTGTGCCTAAAATTTTTTTCTCATAAGAATAATTAATCTTTAACCCAACCCCAGTACCGTCTTTAAAATAACTTTTGATTACTTTTGGCAAGTAATGTAGGTTAATAAAAACTTCCTTTACCCCATACCTCTTAAGCAATCTCAAGTTGTGTTCTAAAATATTTTCTCCCGCTACCCTTAACATTGGCTTTGGAACTTTTTGAGTTATCTCTCCTAGCCTTTTTCCTTTACCGGCAGCTAATATTATAGCTCTCATAACAAACATTTTATTTTTTGTTTTCTGGGACATACGCATAAATTTTATATCCGCTCTCTTTAACAATATAATAAGAACACGCCTCTAAAATTATTCTTTTTAAAACTGCCGGGTCATCTGGTAAATGATACTTGCATATGGATAATTTTGGCTTATGTTTCTTTAATACTTCTCTTGCGCCAATAAGCATAAGTCTTTCAGCCCCTTCGATATCCGCCTTAATAAAATCTACTTTATTTATATTATTTAAACTTACAAAAGTGTCTAATTTCATTCCATTAACATTTATTTTCTGCGTATGTTTTTTATCAACATTTCCTATAATAGAACTCTCTCCAAGACTTTTTTCATGTTCAAACATAATCATATTTTCATCTTTATCAGCTAATGCTGCCTCTATTACAGTTATTCCCTTGTTAAGGATTGATGTCATTTTTAAATAATTGCATACTTTAGGTATGGGTTCAAAAGCATAAACCTTACATCCTCTATGAGAGGCTAAAGCGGAAAAAAAACCTGTGTTTGCACCTACATCAATAACAATATTGTTTTTTTCTAGAACAACCTCTTCGTATTCATAGGGATTCTCGCAAAAATATAACGGGATATGCTTTGTTATTTCGGGATATATAAAAGTAAAATAGTTGGCGAGGAATTCTTTTTTGTAAGATATTTCTGGAATTTTTATTCCTCCGAAATTAAAACAATTTTCTTTATAGTCAAAATATTTATATTTTAAAAAGTTATAGTAGGTCTTTCTACCGAAGAGAAAAATTAAATGTCCTGTATTTTTAAAATTTAGATGGAAAATAATATCTCTGCCTACACTGAAAATTATTTCAAGTAAAGTTATCGCACGAGGTAAGAATTTGTTGAAACCTAAAACATAATATAATTTTCTTAAAAATTTGTATAATACGAAATCTTTATTCTTCCTAAAATGAAACTTATACCGTCCCAGTAATGACGTCTTATTATAATATTGATTTATTTCCATGTTTTCTCTTTGACATTTCCAATACAAATATTGTTGGTAAAATCAGAATTAACAACTGGACTATCCATTGAGTAATCTGGCCAATAGGTAAAAATATAATCATTGTAAGCACAAAAGCATATATAAATTGTGGCAATATGCCTCTTTCATTATTTTTAAACCATAAGTAAGTCCCTCTTACAAAAACCCCTAAAAGAAACATACATATTACGATTCCAACGGATCCGAAATTCATATAAAAATCTCCTAAAATGGTGGGTGGAAGGTTCTGCCCTCCCTCATAGGACTCCGGGAGCACCATCTTCATAAAATAGGTATTTTGTAAAAGCGGCTTTGCCTTCCATAATACACTTGGTATGGGTTGGACGAGTATCTGCAACAAACCCAATCCGAATAAGAAATTTAGTTTTTCCGGAATCTTTTGAATATATAATACGAAGGTATCAAACATGGTATTGCCGCCCAATGAAGTAACAGACCCCAACAATAGTTGCTCTTTAAAATTTAAAATCGTATTAAGAGTTATATCCCCGCTAAGAATCCCCCTAACAATCCCCCTGATAACCCCCGTTACCACAGAAGCTGTTACTAAAAATAAACCTACTGGAACTAGAATAAATATATTTGGCCTTCTATAATTTTGCAAATAATAAATTACAAAAAGTGTTACGAGGAGCACGAACCATCGTGACCGATGATGCAAACCGAGATATATATAAAGAGAAGTCGTGAACGAAATAACAAAAGCCAATTTGAAATATAAATATTTTTTCCGAAAAGCAAAAAACATCACTGTCACAGGAACCAACAGCCAAAGCCCCTCATAAATATAAGCGGTAGATCCTCTAAGTGTTTCCACTTCAGAATTAATCTGCGGGTTATTTATTATATAAAAATTTACATATGTAGCTATAGCTGTCCCTGATAAAACCAGACAAAAAAATAAAAGTTTTTTCGTATTTATTTCATCGCTGGATTTGATTCTTGGTATTACGGTATTATAAAAAGATAGCACTCCTCTCGATCTAACTAAATACCCTACGGCAAAACAAAAATAACCTACTACTGCATATAAAGCAGCGCTTAACATATAATCTTTATCTACGCTGAAATAGTTAAAAAAAAGATTATCACCGGTTAAAATAATATATAAAGGCCGTAATACAAGAAAATAAAAATAAAAGAACGAAAAACATAATACCGGCTCAAAAATATCAAACTCCCGCTTAAGGCTATGTATAAAAATGTTTAGAATAATAGCGCATCCTAATATAAATATCAGATAAAGCGATAAAAAATCGTCTCCTTGGAATTTAAATAAGATTAATGCGCCTGCAATAATAAAAACTATCCCCAAAAATAGAATCAATAAACTAAACCCTGATTTCATTAAAAAGCTGCTCCCATTGTGCCCTAGCTTTCTTCCATGTAAATCCCCTGCTACTTTTTACTGCTTCGTATTTCATCTTTGATAAAAGTCCCCTATCGTAATAAAATAACTTTATTTTATCTGCAATCTTCTGGGTATCCCTTATAGGAACTAGATAACCATTTTCCCCATCATTAATAATGTCTCCGGTATGAGGGGTAGTAATGACCGGCAAACCGCAGGCAAGAGCTTCCAATATCACAACCCCAAATCCTTCAAACAAAGATGGAAAAACAAATACATCGTGTTGGATATAAATATTCTTTAATTCTTCCCTGCGCATAAAAGGAATATAGTTATAGACTCCAGTATATTTTTTAAGTCCATCTCCTGAACCAAAAATCTGCCCAACCATGGTTAACTCAATGTTCAATCCTTGCTCTTTCAGGGATTTTACTGCTTCTAATAAATACTTTATGCCCTTCCTTTGGGAAATTTGTCCTACAAATAAAACCTTCAAGGCAGCCTTATCATTTAACCGAATCAGCGATTCATTGATAGGATCAATATAAGAGCCGTGAGGTATTATTATAATCTTTTTTTCTTCAATGCCATTCTTTAGGAGGGTGGACTTTGTAAATTTTGAAGCAACGACGATATAATCCGACATTTCAAGTTCTGCTTTTAACCTCAATTGGTATTTTAAACGGCGCTTCTCATCAATATCTACGTCAAGTATGCTATCGGAAAATTCTGGACATAATATCTTCTCTTCCTGCAATAAACTCACAGCCTCATTAAAATGTCCTATCGGTAAATCTAAAATGCAGACCCCGGAATTCCCTTTAACTTTTCTAAAAGAGGTGTAACTCACGCCGGGGTAACCAACAAATACTTTTACTTTTCTATCTATAAAAAATGAGGCAACGTGTCTGTCGAATAATCTTTCTCTCCATTGCCCCATCCTTTCCAACAATAATTTGTTCCCATAAAATTTTCTGCATAATAACTCTGCAGACTGATAAAAAGGGATATTTTTTACTAACGCCTGGCTCAATCCCTGGCGGTACCTCCTTCTTAAGAACTTATCCAACCTTTTATGCTTGGTTAAGACAGAATAAGGAAAAACTTTATCTTTATAAAAAAATGTTGTTACCAGATACCTCAGTCGTCCTATCTCTTGAGCAGCCAACGCTACATTCCATCCGTGGCGAAGAATAGAGTCAGAAACAACAATATCACTTTTTATTTGCATAGGCTTATCATTCATTCTGCAATATCAATTTATCATAATAACTTCTTACAATTTTATCCTTTAGCATAAGAAATCTAACTGATAAAAATACTAAAAATTTAACATTACTTAAATACTTTCTCCCATTTATATTTGTTATTTCCTGACAGTTCAATCACAATACAAAAAAAGTAAAAAAATAATCTGAGATAAAAACCGTTATTAAATCATCGCTACGGTCTAGCTACTTTCTTGCCAACGGCAATGATACTTTACGTAACTTTAAAACACTCGTCAGATTTAGCAGTCCATAATATAAAAATTTACCTGAGAAGGTTGTAGGGGTATCCTGATTTTCTATAAGTCCGAGTTCGGAAAGGAATCGAAATAACCTCCCACTTCTTTGATAAGCTTTGGATTGGAAACAAAATACTTGCGAATATCCTATCTTTTTAAAATATGATTTCATAACTCGTGTTGAAAAAAAATGAATGTGTCCTTCTGGAAGCACATACCCATCCCGATAATCCTTTGACCCCCCAAAGCCATCAAAATTAGCTGTTATATAATAAAAGACCCCTCCGTGTTTCAAACACTTATATATTGTCGCGAGCACTTTCGTCGGAGAACAACAATGCTCTAATACCTCAATGGCAGTTACGATATCATATTGTTCGTGCGGTAATTGATCGAAGCTATCATAGACTCTAAAACCATTACCTCTCACAAACTCAGTGGCAAAAGGTGATACTTCAAATCCTTCTGCCTTATAACCATGTTTAATAGCTTGCCGCAATAAATCTCCAAGACCGCAACCGAAATCTAAAAATGTAGATGGCGGAGGAACAATCTCTTGTATAATTCTTATCGTTTCTTCCGGTCTAAATACTTTATCAATATCGCTTTTCTTATGAAAATCTTCAACATAGTTTACGTTATGGTCAAAACCTTTTCCGTTATAATAATCTTTATCGTACAATCCTAAAAGAGCTTGTTCCGAAAGCCTTGGATTAACATATATCAAACCGCATGAACGGCATCTAACTACTCGGAACGGATATCTTGAGATAACCCCGCATTTAGTATAGAGAAATTCTTCATTTCGCTGTCCACATAAATCGCACGAAAAATTTTCGAGCAAATCATTAAGTTGAAGCATTTGAACCCACGCTTATTTATTGAATTCTAAAAAATTAAACATTCCAGCATTATATATGTCTGCTAATTTTCCATTACACCAATTTTGGGGGAGAAAATTAAAGAAATAAGTTTATCCCGCATAGAATGGTGCCAAAGCGGGATAGAAACCGCTCCTAAGAATAATAGGACTATCGCAATATCAAACACGATTAAATTAAAAACATAGCTTAATTTATAGAGAATCCCGAGGAAGAATAAAGTAGCAATCAGACATACTAATGCCAAGCGTCTGCTTGCCATAGGCAAAAGATCTGTTAGTGGAACCTTGTTCTCTAAATGGTAAAAAATGATAATTACGCTACTACCTAAAATTACAGAAACGATCCATGCAACAACTACTCCGAAACCATTAAAAAATATTCCAAAGAACAGTCCTAAGGTTACATTTAATATGGCCACAACAATAGCACCTATTACATTCCAATGCAATCTACCAACACCTAAAAAAGTATGATAAGCCGGTCTGTCCAGAGTATCCAAAAAATAACCAAGAGCTATTAAAGTTGTAAATATAACAAAGGTGCTGTTATAGGAACCGATCCAAAGTTTAGATACAAGTGGTGCAGATATTATAATCAACGAATGTAGCGGCAAGGCAATGTAAAAAAGTAACCGATAGGAATTTAAATAGAGAGATTTTATATGCTTGATTGAACTCTCTTTTAAATCAGCAACAACCGGCACTATCACTTCGACTGCAGAAACAACCAGCAAACGTAACTGTTGCACCATCCTTGCTGCTATTGAAAAATAACCTACCATGGCAAGCCCGCCGAACCTACTTAATAAAGATTTCGTAACCGGCTCATACGCCATAACTGCAATAGATATAACTTGAAAATTCACCCCATAAAATATTATTTCTTTGAATACCCTGCTATCCCATCTATATGGTATAAACGGCAAATGAACCAATTTTCTCGCTAATATCCAACTTAATACAAGTGTCACAAAAGTGGGAATTAGAAAGGCAACGGCCACTCCCTTTAACTTATAAACCGGTACAAGCATAAAACACAGCAGCAAATTTAAAATTGCCTCTATCATCTGGACCGAACGTGTAATATCAAATCTCTGACAACCATTAATAGCAGCCTGAAGTATAGTTCTTATAGCTGTTAATAGCGGTATCAATATAGCAATAGGCAAGATAGAAATGCCAAGCGCAAGAGAATCTTTAGCAACTATTAATCCAATTATCCATTTAAAGATAGGGTAGAGAAATGCTAACGTTATCCCCATGGATAATGTAACAAAAATGACTGCAGTTTGTGTAAGTAATGAGATAAAATCATATTTATTACCAGCTAAATATTGTGCGACAAACTTTACAACGCTCCCTTCCAATCCTAAGCTCGCAACATTAGCTACTGAAACAACCGCCAATACAACTGACCAAATTCCAATCTGTTCAACGCCTATGGTTTTTAATAGAAACCAGTACAAAATAAATAAAACTATGCCACTTACACCTACTTGGATACTCGTCATTATGGCATTTAAAAAAATAACCTGCTTCTTCATTTTAAAAAATTACCTCTTAGTATTTTGCCTAATTTATTTTAATTTTTCCCGATATTCCAGAAAGAAGGCAAATATTCCAGAAAGAAGGCAATAAAAAGGCTGAGCATCAAACCCGCGCCTGCGGCTATGACGATATTTTGTGTTTTTTTCGGTTTAATATAATATTTTGGTTCAACCGGACTATCTAGCACCCTAAAATCACTGGCTTTGATGAGAATCATCTTCGTAGCATTTTTCTGATTTTTAAGTGTAGTTAACTGAACCTCGTAGTTAGGAATAGTATTCTGTAAAAGTATTATCCTCAAGCTTATGTCTGACTGAACAATACTGGTAGCAGATTCGGAAAGACCCATAACCAATTTCCGCGTTCTTTTTATATCGTTATCGGCGTTATGAATTTCTTGTTCTAACTCATCTAGGCGCTCGTTAATAAGAGCTATCTTTTTTTGGTATAGCCCCCCCCCATAAGAGAATAAAATAACGGGAAGTGCTTCATTTATTTTTCTTGCGGTATCGGGATTACTGAATTGCGTTTTAATCTTTAAAAGATTGGTATTAGCGATATCCTCAATCTTTATTCTTCTCTTGAAATCTTCTAACTTAATTTTTAGATTCAAATCATTGGCTATTCTTAATAGATTACTCTGGCTTAAAAGAATTTCTTTTGCTTCCTCTTTATCCAGAACCAATTGATCGATGCTGCCAAGCTGGACCAGTGACGTTGTTTCATATACCTTAGGCATTAAGAAACTAATGATAGCAGTAGCAATTACAGAAATAAAAAAAATGACCAGAATAAGTTTTTTTCTTTTAATAACTACATTTATATAGTCACGCAACTCTACCTCGTTTCCCACGCCTTCTTGATTGGACATTTCGGGCTCCTCCTCTCTAACTGCAGAAACAGTTTCCTCGAAGAGACATTTAAGAGCTTAGACGGAAACAGTTTCTTTGGTTAAGATACCATTCTATGGTATTTTTAAGGCCGATATCAAAACCCATCATTGGCTGCCGGCCTAAATATTTTTTGACCTTAGATGAATTGAGTCTGTATTTTCTATCATGACTGGGACGATCAGTGACAAATTGAATCAAACGGTGCGGTTTATTTATAATATCTAAGATCTTCTTTGCGACCTCCAAATTCTTCTTCTCAATGCCTGAACCAATATTGTAAACTTCTCCTGTTTTTCCTTTCTCGATAATCTTCAAAATAACAACTGCGCAATCATCAACATAAAGCCATTCGCGGATATTTAACCCCTTGCCGTAAATAGGTATTTTCTTGTTGTTCATGGCATTAGATATGACAACAGGAATAAGTTTCTCTGGATATTGCCATGGGCCGTAATTATTGCAGGGCCGGACAATAACGGCTGGCAATCCATGGGTGCGCACATAAGAACGAACGAGCAGATCGGCGGCAGCCTTGGATGCCGCATAGGGGTTATTCGGTTTCAGAGGGGCCACTTCCGTAAACCCCCTTCCATTGCCTTCCCCGTAAACCTCATCGGTTGAAAGATGAAGGAACCTTTTGACTTTATGCTTAATTGAAGTATCCAGAAGAACTTGCAAACCCAGGATATTCGTTTTAATGAACGGTGCGGCATCGCGAATACTCCTGTCAACGTTAGTTTCAGCGGCAAAATGGACGAGAATCTCAGGTTTTTCTTTTTTGAAGATTTGTTCTATTCTATTTCTATCGCAGATATCCGCCTTGTAAAATTTATACTTATCTCTTACCTCTTCTAATCTCGCTAAATCTCCGGCGTAGGTGAGTTTATCAAGGACGACTACTTTATAAGGCAATAAATCCAAGGCGGAAACAGTTTCCTTGGGCAAACCATTAAGAGCCTTAGCGGAAACAGTTTCCTTGCAGGACG
>Ga0265297_10003909_pt1 | contig 25631 bp, 20 predicted proteins | sample Munlanlwell13791_FD_192502 | JGI IMG/M metagenome (GOLD analysis project Ga0265297, IMG submission 192502) | Leachate microbial communities from a municipal landfill in Southern Ontario, Canada - Leachate well 137-91 | ecosystem: Engineered > Solid waste > Landfill > Unclassified | place... | reverse complement strand
TTTGGGCTCAACGCCGACGGCGCGCTAAAACCAAGCCGCCCAAAACCAGCAGCCCCAGGGACGCGGGTTCCGGAATGGCATAGACAAAACTCGACCCCGCCAGCACGTCGCCCAAACTGTCCTTGAGCACCAGGTTATAAATGGCAGAGTCACCCGAAATAAGACCGAAACCGCCGGTGCCCTGGTTTACCCCGTTGACCCAGTAAGTGGCTCCCGTCGGCGCCCCCGCGACCGTCGGCGTGAAGGCGTTGCTGTAAAGCGTCGGCAAGGTGCCGCTGAACGTCGGCGCCTGCATCCACCAATAGTCGCCGTTTGCGGCGGTTGTCAGCACGGAAGTGTCGATGGCCTGGCTGGCCACAAAATAGCCGTCCACCCGTGTATACTGCCAGGACAAGCCCGTCGCCAGTGTCAACATGGTGTCGCCAGTGGCCAGGGCGCCAATACTGTTGTCGGTTGCCCACGTGAGTTCGCCCCGGTTTCCAGAAAGGCTTCCCAAGCTGGCACCACTGGTGCAGGTACCGGAATACACGTTTACGTTCAGCCACTCGGCGGCATAGAGATGCACATACATTTTCGCATTGTTCATGATCACCGGCACGGTAACCGTGTTGGTGAAATAGCTGCCGACGGAGTCGCCACCCTCGCATAACATCGCATTATTACGGCCATCGTTTTTCCAACCGGAAACGCTACCCGAAGAATACCAGCCCGCCCCAAACCCGCCGGACGCAGTGCCGCTTTCCGCCTCCACCCAGACCCAGGACGCCGTACCATTGAGATTGGTGAACGTCACGCCCGCGGACACCGCCGGCACCCCCAAAGCGCAAGCCGTCACGCCCCAGGCCATCATGGCATACATCTGTTTTTTCATGTACTTAACCCTTTGATTGATTTGGCATTGCTTCCCATTGTCACACCTGGATCATGACTGTATTTTTTCACCCAAACGCATGCCACCTCCTTTCCTAACGGCCTTGACCGGTGCCGCCGGACCCGTGCTCTCGCGAACCACCAGTCCGCCCGCCAGATTTTTCATTACCTTCTCCGGGAGCAGCATTCCCAGCTTCCGGCACATCCGGTGCACCTGCCGCGCCCCCTCGTAGCCGATCTCCAGATAGGGCACTCGCACCGTGGTCAGCGGCGGACAGGTGTAGGCGGTCCCCGGGTAGTCGTCGAACCCGACCACGGACATTCGGCCCGGCACGGCAATGCCCCGTTGATACAGCCGGAACAGCACTCCGCGGGCGGTTTCCTCACTGCTGGCGAAGACCGCCGTCAGCCGCGGCTCGCGTTCCCAAAGGACGTCCACCGACTGCGAGCCGAAATCCAGATCGCCATGATGCACCTCGCTGTCGGCGGTCAAAATCACCGTTTCATCGACCGCCAACCCGTGCGCGGCCAAGGCCTTGCGGTACCCCTCCATCCGCCGCCGGCCATGCAACGCGAACGGCGCATTGTTCAGCATGCCGATCCGCCGGTGCCCCAGGCCGATGAGATGCTCCACCGCCGCGCACGCCAGCCGTTCATCATCGACCCCCAGCAGCCGTTCCGCACTCCGGCCATTGCCGGTCATCAGGCACAAATAGGGAAAATGCTGGTCCTCCAGTTGGGCTAGGTATTCCGTCTGGTCGTTGGCCCGGATGACAATCGCCCCGTCGGCGCCCCGCCGCCGCAATTCCCGTACCAGGTCACAGTGGTTCAACTCCTGGATATGAGCGCTATAGAGGCTCATTTCCAGGTTCTCATGCCGGCAGTACTGGGCCACGCCTTCCAGTTCCAGGGACAGGAATGCGCTGAAGTCCAGCGGATGCCCGTCGTACTGCTGGACCAGGGCACAGAGATTGAGCACCCGGTTGCTCACCACCCGCGGCTTGAACTGGCATTTGGCCGCCGCGGCCTGGACCCGCGCCCGCACGTCGGCGCTGACCGCCGGGTGATGGCTCAGGGCGCGCGAGACCGTGGCCGGGGACACCCCCAGCTCCTTGCCGATGGTATAGATTGAGGTTTTTTTCGCCCGCATGCCGCCCGCCTCCGCAACCGCTGTTGGGTTCACCATTGCCTACCGGTTTCTCCAATCGTAAGTAATTTCCTCGTCGGTACCGTACCAAAACTTGGCCGGCCGGCCGATCCAGCGGCTCTCCATCAGCTCATGCGTCCGCCATAGAATGGTGCCCACATAGTATCGGGTATGATACTGGTTACCCCTGCTGTAGTAGGCGGTAACCAAGCTGCCGTCGGGCATTTCCACCGTGGACGGATAGCCGCTGTCGGCCGCCGGATATTCCACCAGCAGCGAGGGCTCCCCCCAAGTGAGGCCGTTGTCCGGGCTCAGCATCACGGCCACACCATGCACATTGGCATAGCGCATGCCGTAGCTCATCAGCGTTTCCCCCGTGGAGAGCTTCAGCAGGTGGGCGGGAAGCATGCCGGGCCCCGAAACGGACTGCTCACAGGTCCAACTCCTGCCGCCATCGGCGGTACGGTAAAGCCGCATCCCGCCGCCGGCATCCCGCCGGACATTGGCCTGGCGGCGGCAACCTTCATCCATTCTGGCCACGGCAATCCCGTTGTTGTCGTCATAGAACAGCAGGGCGGTCTCATTGATGCCGGTGTCAATCCGATAGGCGTGGGACCACGTCCTGCCGTCATCCCCGCTGAGGCAGATATAGGCGGCGTGGGCATCCGGCGTACCAGACTGCCCAGCCCCGCCGTGGACGGGCAGCCAAAAATTGAAAGCCAGCTTGTTGTCCGGCAACCGGATCACACTGCCATAGGGGAAGAGCATGGTGGAGTCCACCCCGTCCACCGTGAAATACTCCTGATCCACCACAAAGGTCTTGCCGCTGTCCTCCGAGTGGGCCAGGGAAGGCGACTTGTTTTCCTTGGCGGTACGGCGGTCCACGATGGTATGATAGTACCCCCGGTGTCCCACCCCCGCGGCTTCGTCAATGCGGGATTCCTCTGCCTTGGGCAGGATGGGCACGCCGTGGAATGAAAAGGAACGGCCGCCGTCGGGCATCAACGTCAGCTTCGGCCAACCGCAATAGTTGTCGATGACGATATACCGTTCCATACCACACCCGCCGGTTTATTGTTCCAGCATTTGTTGCATTTTGTTCCAATATACTTCAAAACCGGCCGCCGGCAAGTGCGCTGACGGAACTAAGGGCGCGTGTCCGTTCCGCCGGGCCATCACGCTGGCACGTCTGTGCGAATGGAAGGTGACGCCGTTTGGTTTTGCGCCGGAAGGCGCCCTGGAGCAGTGCGGCGGGTTCTCACGCCGCCCTCCTACCGGCCGGTTGCGACGGCCGCCGGGGGAAATGAAGAAAAAATACCAGGGCGGCGTCGACGCCGCCGCACTCCGAGGGAGGCTGCCGCCTCGGGACCATCCACCCTTCGCGGTCTTTGCTTCCTGCTGTTCAAAAAGCAGGCGGGATTTTGCTCACAGCAGCAGGCCGGCCTGGCGCCAATAGGGACGGACATCGACCACGCGGCCGGTGTCCATGGCCTCGTCAATGGCAAAGCAGGCACCGGCACTGGCCAGGCCGGCGTCCAGGCTGACGGTCGGCGGGGTGCCGTCAAACATGGTGGCCGCCAGTTCGCGGGCCATCACGGTGTCGCCGCCACCGTGGCCGTCGCCGATGCCGCTGGCCACGCGTTCGAGCTTGCTGTCAAAGCCGATGCGCTGCGTTTCAATGTCGCCGGTCAGCACGTTGGCGCGAATGGCGCCCTCGGTGCCGAGAATGTACATGCGCCGTTCGGGAATGCCGGCGTTGCAATTGGTGTGAAAGGTGGCGCGAACGCCGTTTAGATAGTCGATGATGGCGACCTGGTTGTCCACAATGTCCTTGTCGGCGGTGAACGGGTTCTCACCAGCCTCGCGGCGATGGGCACGGTAGGCGTCGCGGCCTTCGGGGCTCTTGCCAAGGCGTTCAATCTGGCCGGCGTTTTCCGGGGTGAAGAAATTGACGCCGCCAAAGGAGGCGACCCGCCCCGGCAGGCTGCCGGTGAACCAGTTGGCCAGATCAATGTCGTGGCAGCATTTCTCCAGCAGATGGGTGCCGGCGTACCGGCGCAGACGGCGCCAGTCGCCCATGATATAGCCGCCATGATTGAACCCCAGCGTCTCATTGAACTCGAAGCTGACGAGCTTGCCCACGGCGCCGGCGTCGAGCATGGCCTTGAGCTGGCGGTAGTGCGGGGAGAAGCGCAGGGTGAAGCCGATGACGAACTGCCGGCCGCTGGCCTGCCAGGCCCGGCGCATCTCCAGGCAATCGGCAAAGCGGGTGGCCAGCGGTTTCTGGCAGAAGACGTGCTTGCCGGCGGCGAAGGCGGCCAGGGTCTGTTCCTTGTGAAAACAGTTCCAGGAGGCGATCATCACCCAGTCGAGCCCCGGCCGGGCGAGAAAGGCGCTATAATCGTCATCAGCGGGCAGGCCGCCCCCGAACTCGGCGCGGGCCTCCGCAATGGAGTGCGGATCGGGGTCGAACAGGGCCCGCACCTTGACCCGCGGCTCCTGCTCCAGCAGCAGCTTCACCAAAAAACGGCCCATGCTGCCGCAGCCCACCACGCCGATGCCGATTTCGTTTTTCATTTCAACACCAGCCGGCCATAGAGGCGGAAGTTCTTGGCATTGGCGATGCCGTCGAACAGACGCAGGGCGCGACGTTCGGAACCGCCGCCGTCGGCGTCGTTGACCAACAGGGCCAGGCCGATGACCTGCCCCGGCCGGACCTTGTCGAGCCCGATTTGGGACCATGGGATATGCAGGATATAGGTGGTCGTCTTGACGGCGTCATTCCGGTTGCAGTCGAACCGGATGCCCTGGCCGGTGACGTCACCCACGGGCAGCTCGTCGCGGCTGTACGTGGTGTGGCGCCAGACCCGGTTGCCGCGCGGCGTGCGGGCGGCGCAGAGTTCCGTCACCTTCTTGCTCAGGCGGCCGGCATAGGGGTCGTAGAGGTATTCGCTGGCGGGGTCGGTGTCGAAGGCCAGCTGCACGCTGTCCTCCATCCAGGTCGTACTGTCCGTTTTCTGCTGGTGGAACACGTCGTCCCGGGACGTTACGGTGATCGTCAGTTCGCGGTCATCCCAGGTGAAGGCAAGGTCCGCCTGATCCGACTTCCCGGAAGCACCGGGGCCTTCCAAATGCACCTGATTGGCGAACACCGGATCGGGAGCGTCCGGCTTGCGGAGTGCGCAGAGGAAGAAGAACCGCTCCTGGCGTTCCAGCACGGGGCTGGCGGCGCCCGCCTCAAGGCGGACGCTCACGTCCATGGAGTCGGTCGCCGCCGCCTGCCGTGCCGCCTCCTGCACCGGCAGGAACAGTTCCCGCGTTTCGCCGCCCCGCAGAACGGCCTTGGCCGCGATGGGGGTTCCGCTCTTTTCCGTCCGCAGCACGACCCGGACAGGCACGGACTGGTCGGCATGATTGGCCACGGCCACCCCGGCGCCGAGCACGCCGTCCTTCTGCAGCGGCTGCAGGCTCTGCAATTCGACGGACTGGCCGATGGTCAGCCATTTGACCACGGTTTTTTCCCCGCCCCGCGGGTCGCGGCAGGTCAACTGGAGCGGAACGGGGAAAGGCGGCAGGCCGCGGGGCACGCCCACCCGCAGGTCGGCCCCGGCGGGAACGGCCGTGACGCCGCCCCAACTCTTCACCGTCTGGATGGCGCCGGGCAGCTTCAGTTCAAGCATCCGGGTCTGGCCGGGATAGACGATGGTCGCCGCGATTTGCTCCGTCAGGTAAAGCGCCTTGGCGGCACCGGTGATGTAGACCGGATCGGGGCCGATCTCCACGGTGGCAAAGCCATCCCTGGCCGGAACGGCGGTCTCATGCCCCATGATGCTGGTGACGGTCACCCTGGCCGCCGCCCCCACCGGCACGCGGAACGGCTGGCGCCGGCAGGGATTCCACACGACGAGCAACGGTTCCCCCTGGTCCTCAAACACATATCCCCACACGTCCGGGCCCCACCACCGCAGATTTTGGACGGGACGGGCGGTGAACAGCATTTTGGCGCACACCGCATAGGCGGGCACGGCCGGCTTGGGGGCGATCTCCGCCGGGCCGAAGCCCGTCTTGGGATCGAGGCTGAAGCAGAACCCCCAGGTTTCCGCGCCAAAGTCAAACTGGTAAAATGCCAGATGCAGGCGCACCCCCTCGCCTTTCAGGATCATCGCGTAACGCACCTCCCAGCGCGCATGGTCGCGTAGCCGGTCCACCGTCCCCACCCGCGACTCAAATCCCGCCTCGGTGCTGAACAGCGGGATCTCCCGCCCCTTGTACTTGCGGATTTCGCCCCGCAGCATGGCCAGGGCGTTGGGAATGTCGGCTTGCTCCGGCGGCGGTTCGGCGTAACTGTGCATGGAAATGCCGTCGACCGAGTTGAGGAACCCGGCCTGGAACAGCTTGTGGAACCAGTCCTGGGACACCGGGTGCAGGTAGCCGTCGCAGGGGCCGATCAGCCAGGCCGTGGGATCCTCCTGTTTGATGACGGCGGCGGAGCGCCGGTACAGTTCGGCCACCTGCTCCACGCTGTAAATGGGCTTGCGGCTGGGATGTTCCGGACTGTTGAGAAAAATCTCCCAGGAGCCGTCGTAAATCCGCGGCCGCTGGTTGGGGTGGATCTTGACCGCCACCCGCACCGCATCCCGGAGAAAGGCCAGGTAATCGTCCCATTTGAAATTGGGCGCGGCGTCATCGGACAGTTTCGCCCAGGCCGGCACGTCGATGTTCGGGCTGAAGGCGACAATGCCCGGCTGCCAGGCGGCGTCCGGCGGGGTCTTGGCGATCTCGTCGCGCGCCCAGCCGGCCAGGCCGGAGGAACGGTCGGGCCGGCCGCTGGCCTCAACCGTCCACCGCCGGTACGGCAGCCGCCAGGACAGCCGCAGCAACGGCATCAGGCCAAAGGGGTCGGTCCGTTCGTCGAACCCCCAAAACGTGTCCGGACCGGCCGCCTGCATCGCCGCCAGGTTTGCGCCGAGCGTGGCCGGCATGACCGCGAAGGTGCCCAGGCCGGGGGGCATGGAGCCGGTGGTCCTCAGGCAGGACAGCGCCTCGCGCCGGTCCGCCGGACCGGTGCCGTACGCCCGCACCTCGTAGTAGCCGGGGGCGGCGGTCTGGAAAGCAATCTTGTACGCGGTCTTTCCCGGTTCCAGCGCCACTGGGCGGCGGGCCACTATGGCCTCGTCATAATCGCGGATTTCAACCTCAAACCCGGTAATGCCCGCCGGCGGCGGCGCGGCCTGGGTGAATTCCAGGGACACCGGCACGCCGGGTTCGTGAATGTTGCAAAAACGGTCCGGATCGCCATTCTTTTGCGTCGGCGTGGAGCGGCTGGTGAAACTCAGCCAGCCGTCCGTCTGCGACTTGGGCCGGTACAGGCTGATCTCCGCCAGATACAGTGTTCCGGCCCAGGACGACGACTCGAACGTCAGACCGGTCACCTGGGTGGGGTCAAGGGTCTCCTTGCCGTCGACGCACTGGAAGTCGCGGAACGGCAGCAGGCGGTCCTGGAATTCCGGGGTGAAGAGGCCCGGGGTAATGGGATAGTAGCGGAAATGGACGCCGGCCCGGGTGTTCAAATACAAGGCCAGCGGCCAGTTGCGGGCGGGATTGGCGGCCAGCACCAGGCGCAACCCCTCCGCCTGCGCCCAGGTCGCATCCGCCTTCACCGGCCGGCTGAAGACGAACCAGGAGACTTTCGCCAGCAGGTCCTTTTTCTGCGATTCCACCCGGAGCGCGGGATACGCCACCGTGGCCGGCGTCATCTTGACTGTCAGATTGTCCCCCATGGCCAGCGTCCACGGGGCCGGGGCCGGGCCGGTAAACAGCGGCAGCGTCTGGAGAATGTCCAGGCTGCGCGGCACCCCTTGCAGCCGCACCAACTGCCCGTCCCCGGCCGAATTTGCGGACTCCGCAATGGCCGGCGAGGCGGCGGCTGGCAGCCAACTCACAAGAACCGCCGCAAGAATCCCCCATTTTTTCTGTGTGTGCATCCGTGAAGACCTTGTTAGATTAACCTGCAATTATAGTTTGTCCGCGCTGAAAACGGTAGGCGGTTGATTGGGTTCAATCGCCTTTCCGACGACGGCTGCCGATGGCTATCGATGGTTATCGAGGGCCCTCGATGGCCATCGATAACCATCGAGGGGGCGAAAAGAATGCGTTTTTCACCTTGGTTCTCCCGCCGTGACTCGCGTCAGCGCGGTCCCACCCGGCGCCGCGCGCCCAGCAGCAGGCCGCCGGCCGCCAGCAGCGCCAGCGACACCGGTTCGGGAATGAGGCCCAGGGTGATCGCGTTGCCGCCATAGGTCACCTGCCAGCCGTCCGGCAGGTTGTTGATGGTGGCAAAGGTGCCGGTCAGGCCGCCAGTGTAGCTGGCCAGCGTGTAGTTGGTGCCCGGCGTGGGACTGCCGCTCAGGGTCAGAATGGAACTGCCGCCCAGCGACAGCGCGCCGTACACTTTCAGCAGGTCGCCGAGGTCGGCCGAATAGGTGCCGCTCAGGAAGACGTCGTTGGTGCTGCCCAGGCTGCCCACGGTCAACGTGCCCGCGCTCTCACCAGGGGCCAGGATGCCGTTGATGGTGACGCTGTTGCCGGTGCCGGGATCGATAATGCCGGTGCCGCCCAAGGTCGCGCCGCTGGCCACCGTCACATTGCCGGAGCCGGTGCCGGAACCGAGCGTATTGCTGACCAGCAGGGTGCCCACGGACACGGTGGTGCCGCCGCCATAGGTATTGTTCCCGGTCAGTTTCCAGGTGCCGGTGCCCTCCTTGGCCAGGCTGGCCCCGGTGGTCGTGATGTTGCCGCTCACCAGGCCGTTGCCACTGCCGGTGAACTTCCACGCCCCTTGGGAACCGCTGGTCGAATCATAGACGAAATCACCGCTCAAGGCCAACGTCTGGCCCGCCACGGTGTTCTCAATAATGCCGGTGCTGCTGCCGGAAGCGTTGCTCAGCAGGTAGAAATTCCGGTTGCTGGAGCCACCGCTGGCGCCGTTGAATTTCAAGGTGCCGGTGCCGTTGACGCCGGACGCGTTCTGCCCCAGGTAGATGGCACCTGTGCCGATCGCGCTGTTCACCCCTTGGTCGGCGATGGAATCGATCGACAACGTCCCACACCAGATGGAGGTGCCACCGGAATAACTGCTGTTGGCGTTGCGGAAGACGGCGTTGGTGGTGGCGGTGGTGATGGAAACCGCCCCTGTCCCCAAGTTAATGGCGCTGCTGACATCCGCGCTATTGCCACCCCGGATTTGCAGGTTTTTGTTGGCCGCGGTAATCGTCCCACCCGCGGTCCCGATCAACAGGATGCCGTAATTGGCATAAACGGTAACATGGTTGCCGAGCACCAGATCGTTCTGCAACTTGCTCACCGCGATGCTGTTGGTGATCGTGTTGGCGATGGTCAGGGGTTGCCCCTTGAGGGTGGCATACGCGCCTGAAAACGTGATGGTCTTCACCGACCAGGCCTGGTCGATGGTGGAATCGTACCAGGTGCCGGAAGGATGCGACATGGCAATATCCGCCGTGCCGTCATTGGCCGGAGCGTTGCTGTCCGTCCAGTTGATGCCCGTGGACCAGTTGGTGTCACTGTCGCCGCCCCCATTCCAGGTGAAAGTCGCCGCCGGGGTGGTGGAGGCCAGCCCCAGCAGCAGCAACGTGGCCGCGAGTATCGTCAGTGATAGTTTCATGGTTGCGTTCCTCATTGGTGTCGGTTTTCCTTTGGGTTGTGCTCATTCGGGGGCAAGTGCCGGAAGCCGGCAGCCGTCAGCGGCTCCGCCCTCCACTGCCTTGCGCATGGTTTATTCTGCGGATCCTGCCACCTCCTTTCTCCCTGCCGAGTAAAACCGCATTACCGGTATAACTTGGCCCCAAAAACCCGCCGACAAGGCGGCCGCGGGACGGGGTCATGCGGAAACGTCCTCCCGGACGGGGGCCGCCACTTGCGGTTGCAGCCACTGGATGCGTTCCGGCCGCGCCGGGACGTTCAGCCGCTCCAAGGTCAAGGCCACCCCTTGGGCGGCCAGTTCCTCCACATCCACGAAAAACCGGGTGACGGGCAGCGTGAACGCCAGCGACGCCTGTTTGTTGCACTGCACCACGATCCGGGGACGGTAAGCCCCCGCATCGCGCAGGGCCGCGGCCATGCCCATGACCAGCCAGTCGTCAACGGCCACGATGCCGTCCGGGCGTTCATGGGGCGAACGGGACAGCAGCTCGGCGGCAATCCGCCGCCCCCCCTCCACCCCGTGCAGGCGGCCGCTGCAGACCGGCTTGCCGGCCGTCCGCGGCAACCCCGCCTCGGCCAGCCCGGCCCGGAACCCCTCCATGTAACGGTCATAACCCGGATTGGGATAGGACGGGCAGGCCACCGCCAAGCGTCGGCACTCCTGCCGGACCAGCATCCCCACCGCCTGCCGGACCATGGCCCGCTGGTCGATCAGCACGCCGCACCGGGCGTTCTCATAGGCCCCCACATACACCGGAATGCCGCCCGCCGCCAGAAATTTTTTCCAACTGTCCGCCGTCACCTCCGCCGGGGTGATCACGGCATCCAGGCGCCCCTCCGTCAGATCCTCCTCCAGAAATGGATAATACGAAAAATATCGGGGGCCCGCCGTCGGACCGGGCCCCAGATAAAACCGGCAGCGGCAGTCGGCCTGCACCAGGCGCGCCTGCAAGGCGCCCAGCAACTGGGAGAAGAAGGGAATGTTGCACAGGGCGTCGGCGGGGAACGCCAGCCCCACCGTCCACAATCCACGGACCACCGCGTCGGGATTGTCCACCACCGTGCCCAAGCCTTTCTTCCGGGTCAGCACACCGGCGGCGGCCAGCAACCGCATGGCGGCGGAGAGGGTATCGTTGCTGAACTCGGTGCTTTGGCGGAACTCCGCCTGGGTCGGCAGCTTCGCCCCCGGTTTCAAACCACGGGAGTGAAGGTGGCGCACAATCAATTTGCAGGCCTTGACGACCTGGGAATCCGTCGTCAACCGCTGCTGCTCCACCGTTGGTTTTGCCATCCGCGCCATGTTTCCCATCCCTCTTAGTAACCAGTAACATTAACGCCTTCACCACGAAGGCACGAAGTTTGATCGAAGTTTTTTAATGAAAAATGAGCAGTGAAAACAATTTCTTCGCTTTATCTTCGTGACTTGTGGTGAATCCGAACCCTTAACCTTGGCCAGGCACCCGCCTGGCCCCGCGCCGCCAGCCTCCCGGCGCTCACCACCAATAATCGGCCCCCGAGTAGGTGACTTTGATCTGCCGCTGGAGTTGATCCCGGCTCTTCCATTGGACATGCCCGTCATAATAGGACACGCTCGCCCCGGCCGGCAAGCCGCCGGCCCGATGATTGACCCCGGTCCAGTCCATGTTCCAAAGCGTGGTGCCGATGCCGGTTGAAACCAAATCCGCCATCAGGATGCTCCCGGTGGTCATGTTCGCCCGCCGCCCCTGAAAGTATGGCGGCGAATTGTAATGGGTAATGACCGCCGTCCAGTTCTCGGAGGGCCGCGCGCCATAGCCATAAGCGTTCCACAGCGCATGCCAGGGCGTGCTGTGAATGGTGTAATTGATGGCGTACGTCTCAAGATAGGTCGGATTCGAGGGACAGAAGAGGGATTTGTAGCTCTTCAAATAATCCATGATCCACACCGTGGCGGGGCCGGTCTCCCCGCCGGGGATCGTCCAAAGTCCCTCCGGGAGACAGTTAAAAAAAGCCTCCCCGGAAGTCCAGATAAAGGAATCGTCGTAACAGGGGAACCAGTCCTGAAAATCGTCGGCATAGCTGTGGAGCGCCAGGGCGTTCTGCCGGAGATTCGACTGGCAGGCGGCGATCTTGGCGCGATCCTTGGCGGCGCCCAGGCTCGGCAGCAGGAGGGCGGCCAAGATGGAGATGATCGCGATGACCACCAGAAGCTCGATCAAGGTGAACCGACCCTTGTTCATGAGACTCCTCCTAGACCTTCCGCGTCAGACACGGCGGGACCACGGCTGGCAGGTGCCGGGCGCGCCACCAGCCACGCCCGACATATACCGCATTATCGGTATAACAGCATTATAACCACTATCACCAACTTGTCAAGGGCGAACGAACGGCCGCCCCGTTTCACCTGTGGCACTTCACTAATCCACGCTTTTCCAAATACTTAGGTGGGGTTGGCCACCGTGCCGCCACAGTAACCGACGCGGGTCGACACCACGCCCCTGACCGCGTCGAAGGTGGCCTGCACGCCCCAAAAGCAGCCAGCGGCAAAAGTGGCCGTGGCGGTGCCTGGGGCAGACGCGCCCGGGGCGCCGTCGGCGACGAAGCGCAACGCCACGGCGTTGATGCAATAGCGCTGACCGGTGGGCGGGGGGCCGTCGTCAAAGAGATGTCCCAGGTGTCCGCCGCAACGGGCGCAATGCACTTCGGTACGGGTCATGCCATGACTGGAGTCGGCTTCGCTGGCGATACGCCCGGGGATGGGCTCCCCAAAACTGGGCCACCCGGTCCCGGAGTCAAACTTGGCCCGGCTGGTGAACAGGGGGGCACCGCAACCCACGCAGCAGTAGACGCCCGCGCCATGCTGCCGGGTCGCGTCATAGCCGCCGCAGAACGCCGGCTCGGTGCCCTGGCGGCGCAAGACCCGGTACTGTTCGGGCGTCAGCCGCTGTTGCCATTCCGCGTCACTGAGTTCCAAGCGGTCGCTGGCGGGGGTGGCCATGGCGGTGTCCTTCCGGGATGGTGGTTCGGCGGAGCATGACGTGCCCAACCAAAGGATGGCAAGGAGCACGCTGCCCATGCGGATGGGGGACAATGGCATGGCGGCCTCCCGATGCCAAATCAACGGTTCGACAGGATCTGGTTTGACGATATCGCCAATCCTTCAAAAAATCAACAACACGGCCGCCTTGCTCCGATTATAGTATTCCACACCATTCTTCAGTCCGCCCCGCCCTTGCCGCAAACCACCGACACTTCTATGAAACGCCACCTCCCCGGCCTTCTGCTCCTCGTCGCCACCCTGCTCTCCGTCCTCCCGGGTTGTGCCACCCCGCCGGCCGCCTCCGACTCCTTCCGCTTCGTCCAGATCTCCGACCCCCAGCTCGGCTTTTCCAGCTATGACGCCGACGGGCGCGCCTTTCGCCGGGCCGTGGACCGGATCAATGCCTTGAAGCCGGATTTTGTCATCATCTGCGGCGACCTGGTCAACGATGCGGGCAACCCGCCCCGGGCCTACCCGGATTTCAAGGAGATCACGGCCGGCTTCACGATGCCGGTCTACTGCGTTCCCGGCAATCACGACGTGGGACTCCCCACCCATGCCACGGCCGTGAACAATTACCGGGCCGTGATCGGGCCGGACAACCTGTCCTTTGACCACCACGGCTGGACCTTCATCGGCCTGAACACCCAGACGCTCGCCCTGCCGGCCAATCATCCGGAGTACCTGGCCCAGCAAACCTGGCTGCGCCAAACTTTGGTCCGGGCCGCCGCCGCCAAACAGCCGGCCGTGGTGTTCGGGCATGTCCCGCCGTTTCTCGCCACCCCGGACGAGAAACCGGAATATTTCAATTACCCGCAACCGGTGCGCCGGGAGATGCTGGAGCTGTACCGCGCCAACGGCGTGCGGGCCGTGATCTCCGGCCACACCCACCGCCAGCTGGACACCACGCTTGACGGCATGCTCTTTTCCTGCGGTGGCACCACCAGCGTCAACTTCGACCAGGTCCCGCGCGGCTTCAACCTGTGGTGCGCCGGCCCCGGGCGGACCCTGACCCGCGACTATCTCCCCCTGGAACCGCCCGCCCCCGCCAAGCCCGCGCCATAGAGCAGCGGTATCCGAGCCCGGAACAAACAGTGACGGGTCAAAGGCAAAACCGTTTCTTCGTTATCACTGAAAAAATGGAAACGTGCTTCATATGAAACACCAGGAAAACTCTTATTCCCCGTCCCTGCTGCCCCTGCGTTGCGGCATCCAGCATTACGCCTGGGGCGAGCGCCCCGCCGCCGGGCACCATCCCCTGATTGCCGCCTTGGCCGGCGTCGCGCCCCAACCGGACCAGCCGTTTGCCGAACTGTGGATCGGCGCTCATCCGAACTGCCCGGCCACGGTGGTCACCCCGACCGGCGACGTCCCCCTGCCCGAATTCATCCGGCACCACCCGCGCACCGTGCTCGGGCCCGGCGGCGGACGCGACCTGCCGTTCCTGCTGAAGATCCTCACCGCCGGCTCGGCGCTTTCCATCCAGGCCCATCCGAACAAGCCGCTTGCCGCCCGGCTGCACGCCCGGCTGCCGCAGCATTACCCGGACGCCAACCACAAACCGGAAATCGCCATCGCCCTCAGCGAGTTCGACGCCCTCTGCCAGTTCCGCCCCAGCACCGCCATCCGCCGTGACCTGGAGCGCTGGGCACCGCTGCACGCCTTCTTTGGCGACCTGCCCGCCCGCCCGGCCAAAGCCTGGCTCAAGGCGGCCTACGCCCGCCTTTTCCAGGCCCCGGCCGAGGCCATGCGCCAACTGGTCGAAGCCCAGGTCAACGCCGTGCGCCAAGCCGGCCCGCGGACGCCGCACGACCAATGGTTCCTGGAACTGGCCCGGCAATACCCCGGCGACCGCGGGGCCGTCTCCCTCTATTTCCTCAACCTGGTCCACCTCCAGCCCGGCGAGGCGCTGTTCCTGGCCGCCGACGAGCCGCACGCCTATCTGAAAGGTGCCATCATTGAATGCATGGCCAGTTCGGACAACGTGGTCCGGGCCGGACTCACCCCCAAGTTCATCGACACCGAGACCCTGCTGGGCATGCTCACCTACCGCCAGGGGGGGGCGCCGCGTCTGCGCCCCCGCACCAGCGCCCGGGGCGACCGGAGTTACCTCCCGCCCGTGCCCGAATTTGCCGTCGACTGGTGGCAGCGCGAGCGCCCGGCCCGCATGAAGGCCCGGTCACAAGGCGCGGTGTCGCTGCTGCTGGTCCTCGCCGGCCGCGCCGAGCTGCGGACTCCGCAAGGCGACAGCGTGACAGCTGAGCGCGGCAGCACCTGGCTGTGGCCGGCCGCCGTTCCGGAAGTGGAAATCGCCTTCCGCGAACCCGGCACCCAGCTTGTCCGCGCCCGGCCGAATTCCCGGCCGGCCTGAGGTTGTGCCCAATCGATTGCAATCGACTGCGGCCAACCGCGATCGACCGCAGTCGGAAATCCCCCCAGCCCAACTCCGCGTCCCCAACGGCCCCGCCGGCCTCAGGAGGGCAGGCTGGCGGCGGCGGCGGCCTGGCCGTGGCGCTTTTCCCGCTCGTCCGGCTCGTAGAAGGAGAAGGCCCCCGCCAGCTCCGGGAACTCGGCGGCCAGCACGGCGCGCGCCTCGTCCAGGATGATCCGCCCCCCGGCCCCCGTCATCACCCGGCCCAAAATCTCGATGTGGCGCAGCGGCAGGTAGAACTCCGCGTATTGGGCGACCGCATAACCGAGGTACCGGCCGATCGTCGTGTAAATGCGCCGGGCGCGCGGGTCGTTGGCGGCCATCAGTTCCTGCACGCGCGCCAGCCGCTTCGGCAGCGCGTCCGCCGGCAGGTCCGGCATGGCGATTCCCGCCGCCGGGATCAGCCGCCCCACCGCCTGTTGGGAAAAATAATTGGCGCCCACGCCGCGGTCCCCCGACCATTCGTCGCAGACCGCCCGGGGCTGATAGTCCACCGGTGCGAAGGCCAGTTCGTTGAGCCAGCCGGCAATCCGCCGGTCCCCGTCGACGTAGCCGGCCGCCAGCGACGACCCCATGGCCAACCCCAGCACGGCACCATCGCGCAGGGCGATGGCCCCGGCCAGCGCCGTCACGTCGCCGTCGTTCTCCAGACGGAACGGCACCCCGCCCATGGCGGTCTGCAACTTTTGGAACAGCGGCGCCACCTCCGCCTCGAAACGCGCCCGCGGCACCCCGCGGAAGAGCGACGCCACCCGCACCTGGCCGTTGACGTAGATGCCGGCGGAACTGCCGCCGATCCCCGACACCCTGGCCCCCGGATCGGCCTGGTGAATGGTGGCTTCCGCAAGCTTGAGGATTTCCAGTATCTGGTTGAAATGCCACGCCGGATCCGCTTGCGGCTTCGGATCCCACACCAATTCGTCGCTCAGCAGCGGCGAGCCGTCGGCCTTGAGCGCCAGCCGGCCGTCCTTGACCACCGCGATCTTGCGGTCGCTGGCCCCCAGGTCAAAGCCGATCCGCCAGCCCTGCCAGTCCAGCCGCACCGCACCACTCGCATCATGGGTCGCCGCAGGTACCGCCTCCGGCCGCCCGGAAACCACGGAGAACGGCTGCAAATAAACGGTCGACCAAAACTCGGCGTCAAACTGCCGGCAACCGCCGGGGGCGTAACAGGCGCGCAGGAACGCCGCGATCTCCGCCGGACCGCCGACATGGAGTTTCCAGCCGCCAAACTGCCACAGCAGGAACTTCACCAACCGTTCCACATACGGCAAGTTGGCCACCGCCGCAGGATGGTCCGGCGCGAACAGCTGTGTCTCAAAGCGGGAAATCCGCCCGCGGTCACGCTCGACCGCCAGCACCAGCGGCACGGCGGCACCGGACGCCGCCACCCGGTGCCGGAACGCGCGGTTGGCCAGCGCCGCCGGCCGAAAGTCCGGATCCAGTTCCGGCACCCGCGCGGGTGCCGGCAGAATGTCCCACGTCAAATCCATCACCAGCGCCTCCCTGGCATAATCATATCTTGGCTTATCACTAACACCATACCCGCATTCAGCAACGTTTAAAAGAATCAAATATTGATTTTACCAGGCGGCCGGCACCGCCGAAACGGCGCCGGTTTCAACGCCCGGGGGCCGGCCGCCGCCAAGTCGTTCCAGCCGCTGAAATTTGCGCAGCCCGTTTTGGGGGCACACAATAAAATCCGGCGGCCCCCGTTTTACTGGGTAAACACACTAATTTATTTATGTCTCATACTGATCGGCGGCGCCGCGGGTGCCACCGCCGGGCGGTATCCCCCACAAACGCCCGCCCCAAAAGGAACCGGCCCCATGAACGACCTCAACAAAGTGCTGCTGTCCGGCAATCTCGTCCGCGACCCGGAATTTCGGGACGTCGCGGGCGGCCTCCAGGTGTGCGGACTCCGCATCGCCGTCAATCGCCGCTATGCCGACCGCCAGGGCGCCAAGAAGGAGGAGGTGAGCTTCATCGATGTGGAATACTTTGTCGGTGGCAGCGACGATGCCGCCCAAACCGGCCGCCTGCACAAGGGGGCGCCGGTGTTCATCGAGGGCCGCCTCAAACTCGACCAGTGGGATGACAAGCAAAGCGGCCAGCGCCGGTTCAAGGTCAAGGTGGTGGGGGAACGGGTGTTGCCGCTGGCCGGCGTGCCCCGGGACCGCGAGGCGTCCCCGGAACTACTGCCGGCCGCGGCGCGGCCGGGCGAAGCGCCCCCTCCGCCCCCCGCTGCGGACTCCGCAACGCCCCCCCGCCCAGCCGTCACTGCCGGGCGCGTCGAGGCGTTCAGTGGCCGCCGCCGCGTGGCGTGAAGTGGGAAACCTCGGCCAAACGCTGGAAGAGTTGGCGTTCCTCGGCGGTCAGCCGGGGCGGCATCTCAATGCGGATTTCCACCAGCAGGTCGCCGCGCTCCAAACCACGTTTTCGCGACAACCCCTTGCCGCGCAAACGCAGCCGCTGCCCGCTGGAGGTGCCTTCCGGGAGGGTGAGGCGGGCCGGGCCGTCCAGGGTCGGCACGGCCACCGGGCCGCCCAGGGCCGCCTCCCACGGGGCCACCGCCAACACGTGCAGCAGGTCATGCCCCTGGACCTGGTATTGCGGATGGGGCGCGACCCGGACATGCAGGTACAGGTCGCCCGCCGCCCCGCCGCCGCTGCCGCCGGCCCCCTGCCCGGCCAGCCGGATGGTGCTGCCGTCGGTGGTGCCGGGGGGAACCTTGACCTGATAGGTGCGGGTGGTGGGGCGGGCCCGGCCGCGGGCATCCGCCTCCACTCCCGTCAGGGTCAGGGTTTTGGTGGCCCCATGATAGGCATCTTCCAGTGACACCGTGAGTTCGGCCTCCTGTGACGCCCCCTCCTGCGGCCAGTCGTCGCCGGCAAAGCGGTCATCCGGCATGCCAAAGCCGTGGCCGCCCGCCCCGGCGCCCCCGGGGTGGCCGCCAAACAGCGTCTCGAAAAAATCGCTGAAACCGCCGGCCCCGCCCAAGTCCTCGACCCGGATGTGCCGGGCGCCACCGCGGGCGCCGCCGGGGCCCGCTCCCGGCCGCGCTCCCGGCCGCGCTCCGCCGCCAAAGCCGGAAAAGTCCCACCCGGGCGGCGGCGTAAATTCCTGGCCGGCCCTCCAATTGGCGCCCAAGGTGTCGTACTTGCGGCGCGATTCCGCATCCTTCAACACCTCATAGGCTTCGCCGAGGCGCTTGAACTTGTCCTCCGCATCCTTGGACTTGTTGACGTCCGGATGGCATTGCCGGGCCAGCTTGCGGTACGCTTTTTTTATGTCGTCCTGCGACGCTGTCCGCGGCACGCCCAAAATCTGGTAGTAGTCCTGATAGGTGACCGGCATGCGCTGCTTCCTTTTCAAAAAATCGGTGGCGGCCTCGGTGCGGAATCAAGCACCCTTGGCTTCCGGCTTGGAGCCCGCCGGCGTTTCCGGGGGGGCCGCCGCCGGGGCTGCTTCATCCGTCACAAAAGAGAAACCGCAATGGCCGCCGGCGGCGACCACATCGGCCAGATCGCGTTCGTCGATCGGGAACATGACACAGGAATGGGGCCGATACCCCTTGTAGACCATGCAAAGCCGGCCGGGATGAAGCATGGGGCAGGCAAACCCCAGGGCGCAACAGGTGCCGCACTGGTGGCAATGGCCGCGGCGCCGGGCCAGGCTTTTCTTGACATATCCCGGCTGCAGCCAGATCAGCCAAAAGCGGCGCCATTTGCCGCGCAGATGCAGGGTGAACACCGAATGGCGCCAGCCCAATCCCCAGCTGCACAGGGTGATCCAGAGGCGCCGGCACCGGCCAAGCTCGCATGGGGTCTCGTCCGGTTTTTCAAAATCCGTCATGAAAAATTCCCATACACGTCAACGTGATGCGCTTGAACTGGATTTTCGCCTGGTACTTGAAAACGACATACGGCTACGGGATCCGGAAGCTCACGGGGCGGCGGCCGCCGCCGGGACCGCCGGCGGCTTCGGGCTTTTGCCAAAGACCTTCATCACCTGCTGCAGGTCGTTCCAGCATTCGCGTTTCCGCTCCGGCACCCGCAACAGGAAGGACGGATGATAGGTGGGCATGACGGGAATGTCGTTGAACTTTTGCCATTGGCCATGCGTCTTGGTGATGCCCTTGGCCCGCAGCAGATGCCACAGCGCCGTGGAGCCAAGCAGCACGATGCAGCGGGGTTTGACGAGTTCGATCTGCCGCCGCAGGTACGGCAGGCAGGCTTCGCCCTCCTCGTGGGTCGGCTGCCGGTTGTTCGGCGGCCGGCACTTGACAATATTGCAGATGTAGACTTCCTGCCGGCGGAACTGCATGCCCTCGATCATTTTGGTCAGCAACTGGCCGGCGGCCCCAACAAAGGGGATGCCCTGGGCATCCTCATCCGCCCCCGGCCCCTCGCCAATGAACATCAGTTCCGCGTGGGGGTCGCCGTCGGAAAACACGGTCTGCCGGCGGCCGGCGCGGCAGAGATCGCACCGGGAACAGGCGGCGACGGCGGCCCGGACCTCCTCCAACGACCGGCCGCTCAAATCCAGCGACGGCAGCGAAACGGCCGGGGCGGGGGCAAGGGGAACGGGCGTTTCCACCGCCGGCGACCGCGCCGGCGCGGCCGCCGGCCGGTCCAATTCCGGCGGCGGAACCGGACGCACCGGTGCGGAGACCGCAACCGCGGCTTCCGGCCGGGGCCGGGGTGCTGGGGCAACGGAGGCAGCCAGGGCGGCGCGGGCCTCGGGGCTAAGCCAGGCACGGCGCTCCCCCTTGAGGCGGCGCGCCTTCAGCACCCCGATCACCTGTCCGAGCACGTCTTCCATGAGCCCTTTTGGCGCGCAGCCGCGCTTTTATCCGGCCAGCGGCGTCCAGCGGCCGCCATTTTGGGAGCTCGCAACCACGGCGGCGATAAACTTCATGCCGCGGACACCGTCGTCCACGGTCGGGAAATCGACGGCCAGCGGGTCCGGGGAGGTCCCGGCAAGGCGAGCCGCCAAAACCGTGGCAAAGTTGCGGTAAAGATTGGCAAACCCCTCAATGAAGCCCTCGGGATGGCCGGCCGGAATGCGGCTGTTGTAGGCAACCACCGGGCTGGTTCCGGGGGCGCCAGTGCGCAGGATTTCGCGGGGACGGTCGGGCCACATCAGCACCAGGGAGTTGGGGTCCTCCTGGCGCCAGTCGAGCCCCCCCTTCTCACCGTAGACCCGGATGCGCAGCGGGTTCTCCTCGCCGACGGCGATCTGACTGGCGAAGAGCACGCCACGGGCACCGTTGTCGAAGCGCAGCAGGACGTTGCCGTCATCCTCCAGTTCGCGCCCCTTGACGAAGGTGGAGAGGTCGGAGCACAGTTCCTGGATTTTCAGGCCGGTGACATATTCGGCCAGGTTCTCACAGTGAGAACCGATGTCGCCCATGCAGCAACTGGCGCCGGAGCGCTTGGGATCGGTGCGCCAGGACGCCTGCTTTTGGCCGCCCTCCTCAATCCGGGTGGCGAGCCAGCCCTGGGGATACTCCACGACCACGCGGCGGACGGCGCCCAGCCGGCCAGAGCGCACCAGTTCGCGCGCCTGCTTGACCATGGGATAGCCGGTGTAGTTGTGGGTGAGGCAGAACGGCAGGCCGCTGCGGCGGACGGCGTCCCGCAGGGTGTCGGCCTCCTCCACGGTCAGCGTCATCGGCTTGTCGCAGACCACCGGGAAACCGGCGGCCAGGGCGGCCAAGGCAACCGGGGCATGCAGATGGTTGGGGGTGACGATGCAGACAAAATCCATGCGCTCGCCAACCGGCAGTTTCAGCTCAGCGGCGAACATCTCGGCATAGGAACCGTAGCAGCGCTTTTCCGGAACCAGATACAGATCGCGTCCCGATTCCCGCGAACGGGCCGGATCGGAGCTGAAGGCGCCGCAGACCAGTTCAATCCGCCCGTCCAGCACCGCGGCCATACGGTGGACATTGCCAATGAAGGCGCCCTTGCCGCCGCCCACCATGCCCATGCGCAGTTTCCGTTGCATCATCGCCCTTTCCCTCCGGCTCGAAAAATGGTCATTACTCGGGGGGCCGCCGGCGAGGCACGGAACGCGTCCCGGCGGCCCAAAACATGCGGAAGCAAGATAGCCGTTGCCGCCACTACTTCCAGCCGGGCGGCTCAAAGCTCCAACGGGGCCGGCACAGCAAGGCGTGCCACAACCACAGGCGCCCGGTGACCGCCAGCCGCCGCGTGTTCCCGGCCAGGCTGGCCAGGGCCTGCAGCGGGAGGTCCACCGTCAGGCGCAACCACAGCCCCACAAACAGCAGCACGACGGCGGCGGCCCCGCCGTGTTTGTGGAAATAGCGGTAGCGTGACTCATAGAACTGGATGCGGGCGCGGGCCGGGGTGCGATTGGCGCTCTCCCCCTGGAGATGGATCACGGCGGCGGCCGGCACATAGAGGATGCGGCGGCCGGCGGCACGCAGGCGCCGGCACCAGTCGGTCTCCTCGAAGAAGAAGAAGAACCGGCCATCCAGACGGTCCAGCCGCGCCGTTCCGGCCGCGCCGGCGGCGGCCAGGCGGTCCAGGCGCACGGCCATGCAGGGACCGACCACGCTGGGCACGGGACCGGTCTGCTGCCGGTCGTAGCGCAGCAAACGCCGGGCGAGACTGCGGTTGGTCAGCTCCCAAAAGAGGCGGGGCTCGGGCACCACGGCAGCCTGCTCGGAACCATCCGGACGCAGCAGACGCGGACAGGCCAGGGCGGCCGTGGAATCAGCCTCCAGGGCGTCGGCCAGCCGGTCAATGGCACCGGCGCCAAACTCAATGTCCGAATTGCACACCAGGACCAGCGGCTCGCCGACCCGGTCGAGACCGGCGTTGACAGCCCGGGCAAAGCCGAGGTTGGCGGGCAGCACCAGCAGTTCGGCCCCGGGCGGCAGCAGGGCGGGCAGCTGTTCCGCCGAACCGTCGCCGGAACCATTGTCCACCACCAGCAGGCGCAAACGGCCGGGAACCGCCGTCCCGGCAGCGGCGGAACGGGCCGCCGCCGCGGTCAGCCGGGCGGTGCGAAAATTGAGAAACAACAGGCAGATGTCCGGACGCATGGGGGCGTACTATACTTCGCTGGGAGGAAGCTTTTTAGGCTGTAGGCTGTAGGAGGCGAACCTCGCCGTGTACTATAGAAGATTACCTTTTGCCCCGTTCGTCAGATCCGTGATCGACGCCACCCGTCATCTGCGCCTTTCAGAGCCGGGAACGCAGCGACCGCAGGGAGCGTGAGTGACCGGTCAACAGCGGTTTATTTCAAGGAATGGCAGTTCGGGCACGGGATTAATTGTGGCCTCCCATGGGACGGCTATGGTATTGTTTTGTATTTGCGACCTCTACGGTCTTTGCGGTTAATTTGCATCAATTTTTGCTTTCAACTTTCCCCATTTCTGCTTTCGTTTGACCCGTCACTGACGTTCCGGGCTCGGACGAACCCTGACCCCGTGGCCGTCCTTGCAAAACGGACAAGCACCCCTTTCGCGATCCAAAGCTTCCGCCCTCCCTCATCCGGCGCTATATTTCCGCGCATGTCCAATCCCGAAACAGGCTCCCCCCGCCTGCCCTGGCTGACGTTGGCGGCGCTGGGCGTGGTGTTCGGCGACATCGGCACCAGCCCGTTGTATGCCTTCCGCGTCTGCTTTCCCGCTTCCGGCGCCCTGCGGCCAGAGGCGGCCAACGTGCTGGGCGTCTTGTCGCTCATCATCTGGGCGCTGATCGTCGTGGTCTCCATCGAATACCTGGCCGTGGTGCTGCGGGCGGACAACCGCGGGGAAGGCGGCATTTTGGCCTTGATGGCCCAGGTCCGCACCCGTTTGGGGGCCAACCGCCACCGGACGCTGGCGGTGACGGTCATCGCCCTGTTCGGCGCCGCCCTGCTGTATGGCGACGGCGTGATCACGCCGGTCATTTCCGTGCTGAGCGCGGTCGAAGGGCTGCAGGCCCGCCACGCCGGGTTTGGCCCCTGGGTGGTGCCGGTGACCCTGGGCATTTTGGTCGCCCTGTTCTGGGTGCAGCACCGCGGCACTGCGACGGTGGGGACGCTGTTCGGCCCGATGATGCTGGTCTGGTTTTCCGTGATTGCCCTGCTTGGCCTGTCCTGGATCATCCGTGAACCCGGGGTGCTGGCGGCCCTCAACCCGCTGCATGCCGTCCAGTTCTGCCTCAACCACGGCTGGCGCGCCTTCTTCACCATCAGCACGGTGTTCCTGGCGCTCACCGGGGTGGAGACGCTCTATGCGGACATGGGGCATTTTGGCGCCAAGCCGATCCGGGTCGCCTGGTTCGCCCTGGTGTTCCCGGCGTTGCTGCTCAACTATTTCGGCCAGGGAGCGCTGGTGCTGTCGGATCCGACCGCGGTGGACAGTCCGTTCTTCCGGCTCTGCCCCGGCTGGGCGGTGCTGCCGCTGGTCGTCCTGGCCACCTCGGCCACGGTGATCGCCTCGCAGGCGGTCATTTCCGGCGCCTTTTCCATGACCTCGCAGGCGGTGCAGCTGGGCTATTTCCCGCGCCTGGCCATCATTCACACCTCGGCCGAGCGCATGGGGCAGATTTACATTCCGGTCATCAACTGGCTGCTGTGCCTGGGCACCATCGTGCTGGTGCTTGCGTTCCGCCAGTCCGACCGGCTGGCCGGGGCGTACGGCGTGGCCGTCGCCACCACCATGCTGTTCACCTCGAGCATGCTGTTTGTGGTGATGCGCCGGGTCTGGCACTGGCCGTGGGCGGCGACGCTGGCGCTTGGCGTCCCGTTCGTGCTGATGGACGGGGTGTTCTTCACCTCCAACCTGTTCAAGATCGGCGACGGCGGCTGGGTCTCCCTGTCGGTGGCGGCCTTCACCTTCACCGTGATGATGACCTGGCGCCGAGGACGTGAGCTGCTCGCCGTCAAGTTCAGCGAGTCCGTCCTGTCCGACCAGGTCTTCCTGCGCGACGTGGTGGGCGCCAAGCCGCTACGCGTGCCCGGCGTCGCCATCTTCCTGTCCGGCCAGCCGCAGGGCGTGCCGCGCGCCCTGCTGCACAATTTCAAGCACAACAAGGTGATCCACGAGACGGTCATTTTCCTGACCGTCAGCACCGAGACCATCCCCTTCGTGGCTGACCAGGACCGGATCCAGGCCACCGACTTGGGACACGGCTTTCACCGGATCCACCTGCGCTACGGCTTCCAGGAGACCCCGAACGTTCCCATTGCCCTCAAGCGGCTGCCGTTGAACAACGGGGAAACCCTCGACCCGCTGGCCGCCACCTATTTCCTCGGCCGCGAAACCCTGCTGATCCGCCGGCAAAACCCGCCGATGGCCGCTTGGCGCTGCGCCCTCTTCGCCTTCTTCTCACGCAACGCCCGCGACGCCTCCAAATATTTCCACATTCCGCCCAACCGGGTGGTGGAGGTCGGGATTCAAGTGGAACTGTGAGCCGCCGCCCCGGGCGCCGTTTCGGCACCCTGCCGGGCCGCCCGGCCCAGTGAAGCCGGCCAAGCCGGCCCGCGCCCAGGAGCCCCTCCATGCCCTACCTGCTCGTGGTCTCCGTAATCTGGGCCTTCTCCTTCGGCCTGATCAAAACGCACCTGGCCGGGATGCCCGCCGCCACCATCACGGTGCTCCGGTTGTTGCTGGCGCTGGCAGTGTTCCTGCCGTTCTGGCGGCCGGGCCGCCTGCCGGCACGCCTGGCCGGCGCCCTGACGCTCACCGGCGCCGTGCAATATGGCCTGATGTACCTGTGTTATTTGGCCGCCTTTGCCCGGCTTTCGGCCCATGAAGTTGCCCTGTTCACCATCTTCACGCCATTGTGGGTGACCTTTTGGGAACGGCTCGGCCGGGGGGCGTTGCCGGCACGCTTTTGGCTGGCGGCATTGCTGGCCGTGGCCGGCGCCGCCGTGCTGCTGGTGGGCCACGGCACGGGCGGTCCCCGGCCCTGGACCGGGTTCCTGCTGGTGCAGGCGTCCAACGCCGCCTTCGCCTGGGGGCAGACCCGCTACCGGGCCCTGTTCCCACAGCTTTCCGCGCTGCGCGAGGAACAGCTGTTCGCCTGGCTGTATCTCGGCGGCGTGCTGGCCGCCCTGCCCGTGCTCCTGCTGGCGGGTGGCAACGGCCAGGTCCTGGTCAGGCTCACCCTGCCCCAGGCCGCCATCCTGGCCTACTTGGGCGTGCTCGCCTCGGGGGTCTGCTTTTTCTGGTGGAACCGGGGCGCCCGTCTGGTCAATGCGGGCGTCTTGGCGGCGATGAACAACCTGAAAATCCCGCTGGCCGTCCTGGTCTCGTTGGTGGTGTTCGGGGAACGCGCCGACCCGGTGCGGCTGGCACTCAGTTGCGCGCTGGCCGTGCTGGCCGTGCTGGTGGCGCGTTCAGAAAACGCCGGTCGCGACCGGCGTTTTCTGAATTGTGGAGCCCATTCAAATTGACCGTCTCCCCGACCACCCAATCCCCA
>Ga0265297_10003908_pt1 | contig 25635 bp, 44 predicted proteins | sample Munlanlwell13791_FD_192502 | JGI IMG/M metagenome (GOLD analysis project Ga0265297, IMG submission 192502) | Leachate microbial communities from a municipal landfill in Southern Ontario, Canada - Leachate well 137-91 | ecosystem: Engineered > Solid waste > Landfill > Unclassified | place... | reverse complement strand
GAATGAGTTGAAGGACCGGTATAACGATCACGACGCGGACGCCACGGCCCACACCACCGGGGGCACCTATCAGGAAACGGCCAGTAACACTCCCCTGACAGATAATTTTTACCGGGTCGCCACCGCCAATGTCACCTGTAATTTCGGGGTGGCCACCGATCTTTGGGGCACCGAAAAAGCCAGCCAATGGTATGCCCTGTTTGCCACGGCCGCCAATGCCGATCTGGATTATGCGCTAAAGGCCATGCCCCTGATGCGCTACAAATCCCAGGCGAGCCAGGTAATCTCTCTGGGCACCCTTCTCGCGCCGGCCACGGGGATCGGCTACGGGTTTACGACCGATGAACTGGTGGGTGGCATTATTTATATCCTCTCCGGGGATTCGGCGGGCCTCATGCGGACCATCACCGCCAACAACAACGACAATACGACCGGGGGGACCATCACTTACAGCGGCACGGCCTTGACCATGGCCGAGGGTGACTGGTTCATAGTTTTGCCGCCGGGGATTAATTTCCGGTGGCTCCTGAATTTTTACAACAACGTCAGCAGCAATTTCAAGACCTTCCTCCAGGACGGTAATCATATCCTCTGGGATGCGAATACGTCGATAACCGCGGCAGATGACGCTTACGTTGAAAATGTGGCCGCTATCGACCCCATGGCCACCTGGTTTCAATTTTATGTGCAGACCAACGCCAGCGCGCCGGGTGATCCCTCTTTTGCCTCCAAGAACGATACCGCGGCCTCGTATGGCCGCTATTGGTACAACGTCAGCAGCATATATCATCACCTCCTGCCGACGCGGTTTTCCGAGTCATTTTACCATAACCTATCCGCGACTTATGTCGATGCCGCGGAATGTCTCGGCTACGTCCTGCCGGACGGATATTTCGGCTAAAGGGGAAAAACATGGGCGGAGAATATACACCGAACCTCAAATTTTACGAGCTGGACTGGGGGGCTTTCGGCCCGGTTGACTGGACCAGATTCAATGCCGCTCTGGAAGCTACCGACGCCGATATCGCGGCCATGGAGACCTCACAGACCGCCCTCAATTCCCTGGTGACCGGCTGGGCGATTGAAGATAACATGGTCACCCTGGTTCCATTAACCCCGACGTATGTGGACGCCGACACCTTTACCCTTCCTGCGGATTACACTTCCCGCTTTACCAATGGCAAGGTAGTGCAGGCCCGGGTGGCCGGTGGCCTGGTGGAAAGCACCGTTGACGGCGACGCCGTTTATGCCGCCGGCGTAACCACCGTCAACCTCGCCGACGCGGTTCTTACCGATCCCATAACCCGGGTCTATGTGGTGGCCACCCGTGACGGCCTCTGGCCTAACGGCCCCGGTTATATTGTGGCCCGTGATGATGGGGTGCCGGGCCAAGCCGCCTGGGATGCAGCCATTGCCCGTATCGGCATTTTGGTGCGCACCCTGGTCTTGACCCACGGCGCCTGGGGTTCACCCTCCTCTGATGTCCCTGCCAATATCACTACGCTAATCATGCCCGGGGCCGTGGTGGATCCGGTTGATGCCGATATTTCTTTCCTGGGGCCGGTCGAGGCTCCGCATTTACAGTGGATTGATATTTCAGGAACCGGCAGTATTTCCTTTGCGGCGGGAACTGTTAAAGAAATTGAGCCTGATTGGTGGTATGACGGCGGCGGGGATTACGCCGCTGCGATTACCGCCGCCGTTGCCGCCGGGCTGGCTTCCGGCGCTCCCGTGGTCTTCTCCGGTAATACGTCCTACACAGTTATAACCTCTACTATAAATACTGGTAGTGATGGACAAAAACTTAAGGTAGTTTTTGAGCCTGGGGCCTCCATTGATGCGTCTGCTTCTGCTGCCAGTCCGGTTATTAAAATTCAAGGTTCTTTGGGCACCTTTTATCTATTAGGTGCAAGCCCGGTTGCAGGGGATATAGTAATAACTGTAGATGCAACTTTGGTGGCGACTCTGGCGGAGGGAGATACCCTATTACTTACTACTGAGGCAGTAAAGGGCGGCTCAGGCGAGGAATGGGGTAATAGTGGTTTACCCAAAGGAGAAATGGTAGAAGTAAAATCAATTTCTGGCAATGATGTCACTATAAGACGTCCCCTGTATGATTCATACACCGCTGCTAATACTGTTTGCTGTAAGATGGCACTTGTCGAAGTAGAATTGAATGATTTTAATTTAACAGGTGACGCGTCTAACCAGTCCATAGGGATGCAAATATGGTATGGCAAACAGGTTCGCATTAATCAAGGGAACATAACAGGGTTTTCGTATGCCTGTTTAAGTGTCAATTATTGTATTGATGTGGTTGCCGACCAGCTAAGAACCTATGGCCCATACAACGCTGCCACTGGCACTAATTATGGATTGTCCATAAATAGCTGTCAAGATGTCAATGTGTCATATTGTTCTCTATATGCAGCCAATCACGCATTGGAAGCTGGCGGCTGGATTCCTAATCGTAATATGAAATTCGGGCCTGGAAACACGATTGATAATGATGAAAATGCCTCATCTTTGGCTGTTGGTTTTCATGGAAATGCCGAATATTACGAAATATTTGGAAATAGTATTAAAGGCGGTATTGTACCAGAAGGGCGCAATTTTGATATCCACCACAATGATGTTGGAATCAAAAGGGATGCGAGCTATGCGCTGTTTTACAATGCCTATATGGACAGCGATTATAGCAAGTTCCGGGATAACAATATTATCATTCCTGCTTCCTTCACAGGTGCCATTAACCCAGTTCAGGTCACCGCCGGAGCAGCTACGGCAACCATTAGGTTACTAGACTTAAGCGGAAATGTAGTTAATTGCCCCACCAGCGGCGCTTTGGTGGGCATAAGGGCATCGGCCATTATTGGTCTTTTGACTGTAGAGACCCTGAAAATAAATAATGCCACGTTGACTAATGAAATAGGGGCGCTTGGTTATCTGGTTAAAATTCATGGATATGATGCTTCCAATGTAATTACTATAAACAAAATGCAATGTAGAGGGGGAGACTTTTACCAGAATTGCACCTATGGAATCTATGCTCTATATGCCACTATAGGCGAATTGGATATCAGCAATGATTGGGACGTTTCCTACGCTTCCGGTTATCCTATTAAACTGGACCATGCTAACCTCACTATCAATAAAATACACTTAGTAGGCAATAGGGCCACGAACTCTGCCAACTGCTTGAATTTTGTTATTGATTGCGGTTCTTATTATGTGGAGGTTTCCGATAACTATTTTGACGGATTTGCTGGAAGTGGTTTGGCGGTTACTGCCACTGAAATGCTTGTCAAGAATAACAAACAAGGGGTTACCATTGGCAACTTTACCATTACTGGTAAATACTACTCAGAAATATTCGGCGATGGTAATGTAATTTCATGGGGTACAGCGGCTCCCACAAATTATCATTGGAGGCAAGGGGACCGGATACGCCGCACTAATTCAACATCTGCCCAAGAAGATGGGTGGGAATGCACGGTTACTGGGGAGTTTGGGGCGGCTACAGACAACACCGGAGATACCACTATTGGGTCTGCCACCATCACAGGTATGACCGACACAAGCGACTTTAATGTCGGGGGATTAGTTAACTGCTCCGCTGGCTTTGCAGTATTGACAGGAAAGCGGATAGTGGCTAAGACGAGCACATCATTAACTCTCGATGCAGCAGCTAATTCTAACCAAAGCAATATTACCGTTGATACAAGCGATCCTGTGTTTGTTGAGATGCCTGATTTAAAATAGGCAGATAGTTTGGGGAGGGGCGAAATGAGCCGGATATTGGCGGGCGGCAAACATCTGATCGTTGACGGTTATGCTTGCGACCCGGGGCGACTGGCCGATGTGGAGCGGGTGCGGGCTTTCCTGGACGGCCTGCCGGAGAGAATCGGCATAAAGAAGATCATTCCGGCGTATGCTTTTCCCTGGCGGGACTGCCAGCCGGAGGATTGGGGAGTGACCGGGTTCGTGCTGATTTCCACCAGCCATATCGCCCTGCATACTTTTCCCGAGCGGGCCTTTCTTTATGCCGACGCCTTCAGTTGTCAGAATTTCAACGAGAAAGCCGTGCTTCGGGAGTTGGCGGCAGAGTTCAATATTCGTCAAATGGAGGCCAGGACCCTGGATCGGGGTTTAGATTTCAGCCGGCAGGCGGCAACGCATGTGCCGGGGCGGGCCTTCTGCGGGGGAGGGGGTGGGGGGTGATGGAGCAGCTTATTTGTAATCCCTGGTTTGCTGGCGGTGCAGGTCTTTCAGTGGGGGTAGGGGTGATGATCCTGGCCTTGGCAAAATGGGGCCGGAAAATCTTTGTTCCGGAAGCCCCTTTATCAGCCGATGTTAATTCAGACCATCCCACCATTGCCCGTATTTGGCAAAAAATCAATGAGGTGGAAGGCCGGCAAGTGAATCTGCGGACCATCCTCCCCGATACTTACGTCCGCCGGGATGATTTCCGGGAAATGCGGGAAACGCAGATCAGGATGGAAAACAAACTGGATCATTTTATGGAGGATTGCCGTAAGGGAAATTGCCCTTCCGGCAAGAGGGTTTAATGCCGCCCAAGGGTGTCAAGGTTGGAGAAAATCGGGGCTGGCAATTAGGCCCTATAGGTGTTGAATATGAGGCCATGTGCCTCTACCTGGCCAGGGAGAATGAAGCGGCGATCCCGGTGGTGGAGCTGCTTTATGAGACCATGCACCCGGCTCTGGAGTTGACGGCGTTGCGGACCGGGCCGACGCTGGAGACGGCGGGAAGAAGGCCATTACAAAAAAACAGGGGCATTTGACAACTCTAAAAATAAGTGTCAACCGTTAACCGATTTGACATTATCGAGTCTGGGTAAAGGCTTAGGGGTAATGGTAGAAAATCCGCCAAGTTGCAATAAACCCCGCCGCAAGCTGCCTCCCGGCATGACGGCGGCGGTGGCCAAGAGTTTGGAGTTGATTTAGTCCGCAGGGGCAAAGGAGGAAGGTATGAATTTCCGGGTGACGGCAAGGAGCGGCGTAAAAATCCGGGGGTCGGCTGACATTAATTCTGAGGTCCTGGGCGCCGTAGCATACGGGGAAGTGGTCATCGAGGCCGATGAGCCGGTAACCGGTGCCTGGCTGCCCATTTTACTGGAAGACGACACCCTGGGCTGGGTAGCCCGGCAATATGTCCAGGAGATCCCGGAAATAGGCCAGACTATCGAGGCGGTGGAAATCGCCGAGGTCTCCCCAATAGCAGGGTTGCCCATTTTTCAGCGGGAATTGACGGCCAAATACGGCTACCCCAAAGAGCGGGCCGGTTACCTGACCACCATCGACCTGCGGGAGTTCGCGGCCTACCTGGGCCACGTCCGGGATTTCACCGGCAAGCCTTGGTCCTGTAAAATTTATGGACATGAGGTCATGGCCGAACCCCTGAAAAGGGCTTTTGGGTTGCTGTGTTCCCGGGGGTTGGCGGGGGAACTGCGGTCTTATGACGGGTGCTTTAATATCCGCAAGATGGTTTACGGCCGGAGCTACAGCGTTCATTCCTGGGGCATGGCCGTGGATCTGAATGCGGCCCAAAACCCCTACGGCGGACCGGTGCGCTTCTCTGACGAATTTATCCTCTGTTTCGCCGAAGCCGGGTTCGAGGCCGGGGCCTTATGGAACACCCCGGACGGAATGCACTTTCAATTGCCGTGGATTCGGGACTGGCGCGAGTCTGACAATCCCTTGAGGGCGCGGGTATGAAGCTGGAAGATTTGCTTTCCGGCAATAATTCTAAGCGGGATATTAAGGCGGTCCTGTCCTGGTGGGCCATAGCTACGGCGATCCTGGTTTATACCGCCTATGCCGTTAAAGGTTTTTTTGTGGCCTGGGATATGCCGAAGTCGGTGGAGAACATCACCATCGCCTTAATTATTGGCGGTATCTTGGGGGCCGGAAGCACGCTCTTTAATCAAAAGTTGGGGGTGCAGGGGTATCCCCAAGCTTATCGTCCCCCTACTCCCCAGGACTGCCCCAGGACTCCAGAGCAAGAAGAAATGGAGGGACCTGACAGTCCGGAGCCATTAGGCTAAAGGAGGGCTCATGTTCTTCGCAATCCGCCGCAAGCTGTATCTGGCGAGTGTGGTCCTGCTGGCCGTGGGGTTTCCGGCCGGCGCAGTGGTGGCTTATTCCTGTGAGAGGTTTTGGCTGGCCGGGGTTTATCTCCTGGCCGCTGCTTATCTGTTGCTCACGGCCCGGCGGTGGGTGGCCCGGGCCTGGAGGTAAGGGTTATGTTTAGCGGGCTTATGGCAAAGGTGATAGCCGGGGCCGTAATCTTCTTACTCCTGGGTGGCAGCGGCATTTATGCCGTCTCCAAGATAAAGGGATGCGTCCGGGCTGAGGATAAGGCGGCGACTCTGGAGAAGACCGTGGAGAAAACCCAGGCGGTTAAAGAGGCCGATGAGAAGTCGGAGCAAGACTTGGAGGAAATGACCAATGAAGAAATTTTGGAGTATTCTCATACTGGCGTTCTGCCTGAGCGCCTGCGCCACCGCGCCGCCCCCTAAATTTGTGGCGCCGCCCCTGGAGAATCCGCCGTTAACCAAAAGCACCTGGATTTATAAGGCCCCGGACGGCAAAACGTGGTTCTGTATGGATCGCCAGGACTTTGAAAGGGTCCAGAAATTTTTCCAGCATGTGCGAAACGTGAAGGAAAACTGGAAGTAGGTGCGGCCTTGTCGGAGGAGTGAGGCGAAAGACCATTTTGCCCATATCGGCAAAATGGTGACCGGCTGGCCGCGTTCGAGGTAGGTTTTATTGGTCATGGGCGATGATTTGGGGAATATCGCTAACCCCCTATTCCCCTTTCCATCCCAACTCATCCCGCATAAAAGCCCGATATCTTCCCGGAGCCGTCCATTTCCGAATCATTTTGCGCCATTCAGGATCGGGGTGGGGCCTCATTTTGCTATCCAGGCCGCGATAAAGCATCGCAAAAGGCATAAATCCGAGAGAAAAGACTTTGATTAGCCGTTCTTCGGCTTGCTCCAAGGCTTCACCATTGGAGCCCACCAAGACATAGCAAAATTTTAGATTGCGGGAAAAATCGGCAAGCAAGTCTGCCGCTTGTTCCAAAATCGGCAGGGCTTCAATAGTATCACAGGCAAAATATAGCCGTTTCAATCGGATGGATTTAAGTAGATCGATATGCCAGGGGCGCAATAAACCCGCATCAAGGCCCCCCGGAAAACTGTGCCGGTTCTTTTTGCTCCCGGAGCATATCAAAGACGGCTTCAATATGAGGACGAGAGCAAGCCAGAAGATTATTGTCGAAAATGTTGTAGCCCGGCTTGATCTCCAATTCTCTAATTTCACCTTCCCGGATCGGAACCAAACACCATGGGCAATTCTTGGAGCACCCCCGGCTTGTAACCACAACTCCGGGCTTAACAAAAATGCCTGGTATAAAATCCCCTCCAGGATCACCAAAGGCTGGGCCGCCAAGCTCAACATGAGCATAGTAACGACTCCAGGCCCGATAAAGACGGTATGCCTCCACCTTATCCCAGGTAAAAACAGTTGAAACTAGAACTTGGCTGGCCGTCGGTCGGAATAGGGGAGGATCACCAACAAAGGCCCGGTTATCAATGGGTGTCCATTTGGTGCGCCTGGGGAAGACTCTGATCAATTATCAATCCTTATTATTCTCAAGCCGACTCGCAGCGGCGGATTAATCACCGGGTACACCCGCGGGTACAGTCATTATATTTTACCCTCGTAATTTCCGTTAAAACCGGGTGTTTCGGTTTACCCCAAAACCCTGGAGGTTGGGGCTTAAATCGCTAATTTGTTAAGCATTTCCGGGCAATTACCCCGATTGCTGGGCGGACTACGAATCCGTGTGTCGGGGGTTCAAATCCCTCCGGGCGCGCCATTCAGAAGGGTGGGTACAGTTTCGGGGACAGTTTTGGTTGAAGAATCAATTTGAAGAAGGGGATCGCGGTGGTCTCGATGCTTCGGTACACCCGCCCCGGGGACTCGGACGTCTGCAATAGCTTAACCGGCCCCCTTCTCCAAATTCAATCTTCACCCTCCCCTCCCCAAGCTCTTAAGATACCTGCTGGTGGTGCTGATATTTTCATGGCCCAGGAGGTCCCGGATGGTGTGCAGGGGGGTGTTCCTGTCGGCCAGGTTGGAGGCGTAGGCGTGGCGCAGGGCGTGGTAACCCATCTCGGGGATACCGGCCCGGCGGCAGAGGCGGTCGAAGAACTTGTCCCGGTAGTCGTAAGGTTTGCCGGTCCGGGGGTTGGTGAAGACGTAAGGGCTGGCCGGGTCCCGGTGGTCCCAGGCGTATTGCAGGGCCTTCCGGCCTCTCTCCGTGAGGGGCACCCAGCGGGGCGTGCGGTGGCCGCCCCGTTTCTTCCGGGTCCAGAGGCGTAGGCGGCCCTGCGGGTACAGTTCCGATTGTCCCCAGTCCACGTCATCAGCCCAGGGCAGGTAATTGATTTCCCGGACCCGGGCCCCGGTTTCTAACAGCAGTTCTAAATAGGCCCGGTCCAGGGGCGCGGCCAGGAGCAGGACCCGGGCGATCTGGCCTTCCGTGGGCACGAATTTGACGGCCTGGCTGGTGGGGAATTTCTGGAGGCCGCGGCAGGGGTTGCGGGGGAGGTCGCCGTCATTGACCGCCAGTTCAAAAACAGCGCGCAGGGCCACCAGATGGCGGTTGGCGTTGTGGTTTCCCAGGTCCCGGGCCAGGGCCATGAGCTTATCCCTCACCATCTGCGGGCTGATCTCCTGGAGCAGCAGGTCCTGCCACTCCGGGAACCGCCGCAGCATCGCCAGGTTGTCCCGGTAGTGCTTGGGGGTGGTGTAGGCTTGCAGGTAGTCCAGGCGCTTGCTCACCGCCAACAAAAACATGGTGCCAGTCGAGAGACGCTTTAGTTGTAGTTTGGCGGCGTCCTCGGCGGCGCGGGCTTCCTTCTGGGTGCGGAAGCCGCATTGCTTGTAGAGGGTCTTGTCCACCCAGAACCGGTAACACCAGGGCTTCTGTTTCCTGTCGTTTCTTTTGAAGCAGGGCAAGGAAGGGCTCCCGGAAAAATTTGAGCCGGCCAAAGGCCCGGGTGCCCGGCAGTCCCCATTGCTGCCAGCGTTCCCGGACATAGCGCTCCGGTTCCCCCAGGAGGCGGGCGGCTTCCGGAAGGGAGATCAGGGCCGGGGGGCTATTATAGTCGGGAGCGGGGGGAAATGTCATTAATAAATCCTTAAAAAATTATATGAAAGTTAGCCCCGGCCAGAAAATCTTTACCGTTGCCTTTCGTGACTTTGCAACGCAATAACTTTATGTCTTTCACCACAAAGCCGGTTTCGTCTTCATATTTTTTGACGGCGGCTATAATGGAGGACTCCATGCGCTTAGAAGCAGCGTTGTTAAGAGCTTCGAGATTGGCGTGGGGCGCGGTCAAGGGTTAGTCTTCCTTTTCTTCGGGCCAGGCCCAGTCTGTATATCTGCGGAACCATTTAGGCAGATGGAAACCGAAGCTCAGGACACCCACTAAGCCAATGGCGATAATAAGCCAGCTTGCCACCCAATTTTTGCAGCGATTTTTAAATCCTTTCCGCATCTACTTCACCTCCACAATAAGGGCGCGGTCAAGGGTTAGTCCTTTAAGGTTGCAGCGCTTAAGTTTTTGATAAAATTGGTTTTGGGCCAAAAGTATATGGCCTCTTCAAATCGTTTTTCCATTAATTCGACATAGTTCTTTTTGTTGGCGTTCAAAAATCTATAGGTATCAAGGATGCGATCCTGGGTAAAATCATCAGGCGGGTAGATTGCCCCTTTATCGGTTAACCAGAAAGGCAAGTGGCGAGTGCTAAACCAAACGGCTCCATTTATTAGCGTCCAAGGTTCCTTATCTCGATCATGGACAATGGCAATTTTGGTTCCATCAATCAGGGTATGGCTACGCACCAGGTGGCCGTAGTCAATATCCAGACCGCGCCATCGGACCAATAACCATCCCGTATGAGGATCGTTGTCTTTTTCCCAAACCCAATATTCATCCCCGGTCCATCCTGCTTCCCATTTTGCCAATGGTTTATAATCACAAATAATAACCGGATGATACGGGGCCTTATGGTATTCTGGCTGCGGGCCTTTCTTAATCAAATATAAGCTCATCTACTTCACCTCCACATCCGCCAGCATCCCCAGGGAGCGGGTCAGGAGCTGGCGGGACATTTCCAGGTAATCGGGGATAAGTTCCATGCCGATGGCGTCCCTCTGGAGTTTAGCGGCCACCAGGCAGGTCCTGCCCGTGCCGGAGAAGGGGTCCAGAACCGTGGCGGGGATCAGGTCGGCTTCGGTGTGAGGGCAGCGGCAGGTGGGGGTCCAGCAGGGCGGGGACGTTATCACGCAATGCACCGAGGCCGCAGGCAGGGCCTGTAGGAGGTTTAGGGTGTGCCCCTGGTGGAGGGTGACGCGGTTCATTCCGGCAGGTCCTCCCATTCCTTCCAGATCACTATAGCTTCGGTTCCGGCTCCGCATTCGGGGCAGCGGCCCTCAAAATCGCCGGTAGAAAGGCTTACCCTCTCTAAAAAATGCCAGCCGTCCCCGGTTTCGCCGCAGCAGAGGCAGATCATAGCAGTCAGGGCAGGCTGTTCCATTCTTTCCCGTCCAGGAGGCGGCCGGCGTGTTTGCCGACGCGTTCCATTAGCCAAGAGCCGGGCGGTGGTTGAAATTCGGGCCATAATTTGCCGTTCAGGTCAATAGTCTCTAAACGCTTCGAGGAAAACCGGGAATTATCAAGAGCTTCTTCATCTATTTCATGGTCGGAATAAATGGGCGCAACAGGTGCCCACTCCCCCCAGCTCTTAAAAAAGAACGGCACTCCCGCCGCCTGGCAGTCATCCCGGACCTGGCGGAACCAGTCGGGGTGTGCGGGCCGGGCGTGGGGGCCGGTTTCGGCTCCGGCAATGACGCCGTGGAGGCTGACACTCTCGCACCATTCGCCACCCCCACAGTGTTTATCGTGTTCTTCCTTAGATAGTCTGCAACCCGGCCAAATCCATTCCTCTAAATCCACCGGCCCCAACATCGGCTCCACCAGGGCGATTCTGACCGCGGCGGGGATTTGCAGGGCGATAGGGAAGCGAATATCGGCCCAATGCTGGTTTTCGGCGGTGGTGAGGAGGTAGATGTTGGGGCCGAAATGTCCCAGGGTTTCCAGGTTAATATTGATGGCAAAGTCGCCGGGGGTAGATTCGCCCAGACGGAACATAATTTCTTTCATGCGCTCCGGCCGCTTGGTGATAATGAGAAAGATGTGGCGTTCACACTGAGCCATGATGTTTAGGGCCTCGATAATAAACTGCCAAGGCACTCCTTCGTGGAGCAAATCGCTCCAAATCGCGAAGACCTGAGGCTTGCGGGTCTTGAGGGGCAGGTCCAGGCGCTCGGGGTGGGTGACGATCTTGCCGGTCCAGTGGCCTTCCGGGGTGACAACTCCGGGCGGCTGGCCCTTGGGAAAGCGGTGAGCCATTGATTCTAACCAGCAATTTTTGCAGCCGGGAGAGCATTTAGTACAGCCCGAAACTAAACTCCAGGGCCGGGTCCAAAACAGCCCCTTGGCGATTCTTTCCGGGCCTAAGATGTCGGTGATGGGCATTGGGCCTCCTGGGGGTTATCGAACTATTTCCCTTGAAACTACGTCAAACATAACTCCATCCCGGAACGGGCCAAGGAGATTCCCTTCACGTTGAAGGAGTTGTTTGGACTGAATAAACTCAATTTCGACCATACTCTTTTCGATTTTTATCCGGCAATCACCCTTCATTAGGAAATGCTGATACTGAAGTTTTCCGTCCCAAGTTTTACGGGGATACCGATTATAGGAATAGCCATTTTCTTTTAGGAATTTGATAAGATCGGCAGTTTTCATTTCACCACCCCATAACCCTTTCCAACCCCGGCCCCAGGAAGAGCCAGGCCAGGAAGAGGGCGGCCAGGGTTAACGTGCGGCGGCGGTTCGCCGGAGTGGAGAGGTAGTCGGCGTTGAAGTCGGCCAGGTAGCGAGGTAGGAGTTTGGTCATGGGGTGGCTCCGGTGGCCTTGGCGAGAGCGGTTTCAAGATCAAGGGCCGCGACCTGCATGGCTAAATTATCCCCCGCGCGCCAAGCTAACCAAAAACTTTTGCCAGCTTTAAATAGGTCCGGGGCTGCGGCAATGAGGTGGGCATTGGCTAATACATCTTCTTGGTAATCAGAACTATCAAACCCTGTCCATTTGATAACCTCTTTATTGTTTTTATAAATGCTGATGATTCCATTCCTGTTAAAGAGCTTCCAGGGGCCAGGGGTGAATTTAGGTTCCATATCTTACCTCCAAAGCCAGGCGGCGATGAGGGTCATGGGGGGCTCCTTAAATATCCATGGGCATCAATAAAGCTATCGGTGAGCCGCTTTTATAAAAGACCACGGGTTTCAAGGGGTCGTCTTGCCCCCATAAAGACGTGGGTAATATAAGGTTACAAATAGTCGCCATTCTGGGCAGGTTTAAATGGTAGGGCGGGCCTTTATCATTTTCTCTTTTAAAGACCATGGCCCGGTCTGCGCCATTACCTATATAATTTCCAGTAAAAGCCAGCCGGTGTTTGTCGGTGGGCGGAATATAGGTTTCCCAAAGCAAGAGCGCCCTTTCCTCGGGGGTAACCGGAAATTCGCCATATCGGTTGATAAGCAGCTGCAAATGACCAAAGGAGAGAAACTTTTTATCAATAATCAAATAACCATCAGAAACAAAGCCGGAGTTTTCTGCCAAGCAGTTACCTCTCCAGGCCAAATGAAAAACAGGGTCCAGGAGGAAGGTTATGAATTCTAAATTATCTAATTCCATATCTTACCTCCAAAGCCAGGCGGCGGTGAGGGTCATGGGGTGGGGGCCTTGGGAGCTTCCGGTAATTCCATCCAATGTGTAGGCTCACCCTCAAGAGGACCATTGATACACCCTCTATCTACGTCCTGTTCAAACCACCACGGCTCATCATCGGGGTCTTCCTCACAGGCAACCCAATGACCGATTATGATCCTATATTCCGGGCTGAAATCGGGGAAATACAGGAGCACATCGGTAAAATCTTTCGGGGCTGTCTCAATCGGCTTCCACTGGCTTTGCACGTTTTACCCCTCCCTCAGCTCCGCGGCGTGGCGGGCGCAAATCCGGTGACTGCGGCGGGGCTGATCTGCCGGCGTGGGGCCGGTGCACCAGGGGCAATCATCACTGATCTCGAAATAAGGCCCGAAGAGGTCGGCGTCCTGGCGCAGCATCAGGCTGCCGCAGGCGAGGCAGAGGGCCGTGTGGTCATCAAGGCCGGCAATGCGTTGGTCCCGGATTTGGCAGTCCACACACTGATATTCGTAAACTGGCATGGTTAAGATTCCTTTTTAGGCGCCGGGGCCAAGATGCGCTCCACCAGCGACAGTTCATCGATGGTCCTGATGATCTGGTCCCGGGTAAAATCAGAGGGGGCGAGGTCGTAAAGGCGGGAAAGAGCATCCCTGGCCTGCCGCAGGTCCCGGGCGATAAGGGTTTCCCGGTTGGCGAAGAGGTGATGAAGAAAGGGGAGAAACATGACCGCCAGACCGCCCAGGATGATGCCCAGGGCCATAATCAGGTAGGGTGAAGGGTGATAAAGGTCCATGACTACCTCTCTTCCTCTCGGTTTTCGATCATCGGGAATATCACGGCCATTTGTGTCTCGGTGATATTCTCGGAGACGACTTCCAAGGGGATCAGGTGAAACCGGAGCTCGACCTGTTCTTTCAGGGCTGCCTGATATCGGGCTTCCTGGGCCTCGAATTCCTGGACGGCGGCGGAGTATTTTTCTAAGATTTCATCTTCTTTCTTTTTGAACTCCGGCCACCGTTCGGGGCTGATCTTCATAGTGCCGTTGGGTTCCCGGGCCTCGATACCGTGGGCGTCTTTCAGGGCATACTCTGCGGCCAGCTTGCGGAGCTCGTCTTGCATTTCCTTGATTGCCGGGATAGGGGCCTTGATCTTCTCCAACTCCCTTACAATGGGCCTCAATAGGGCCTTATTGCGGTGGAGGGAGAAGACGAACTTGCGGCCGGTCATGGCCGCCAAGTGCTTCCAGTTATTCCAGATATTGAGGGCTTCGCCTTTGGTAAGGGTGCCGGGGGCGGGTCTTTGGCGGTTGGCGATTTTTACGGCCATTTATCCTCCTTGCCCCGGACCCTGGAGGGATTGAGGGGCCGGGGCGGTTGGGGGTTATAAGGTTTTTTCCTTTGGACACCCACATGAAAAACCCAATGGCGTGCTATCACACCCTGGATCTTCTATAACATTGAAAACCACCGATGATTGTCCACAGACCAGACACCTCCAGTCCCCTTTGGCAATACGGACTATTCTGCCGCCGCAGGCACAGAAACATTTTGAATTGTGGTGCGCTTCTTTTATGTAAGCCATTTCATCTCTCCTTCTAAACAATCGCCGGGACGGTGGGGTTACTCCGCATTCATCCCGTCAACGATCTGCTGGCCCCGGGTCTCGGTGAGCTCGTCGAGGTTTTTCACGCCCTCCAAAGACAGGAGGTTAGCCAGGTCTTTGTATTTCTTCGACTTGGGGATTTGTTCCCGAATGATGCCCATGGTGATTTCGGTGATTTTGCCGTTCTTGGTTTCCTGGGTTCGGTCAGGGTCACCATCGGAGGGCGGAGAACCGAGGTTTCGCTGATAGCCCTCAAAAATCATAAACTCCTCCCAGAAAGGCTCCCAGTCGGCAACCGCGGCCACCCGGATTTCATCGAGGGTTTTCTCAAATTCTTTCGCCTTGACTTCCAGGAACTTCGTGAGCAGGGGGTCGTCTTCCGGCAAGTCGTGATCTGCCAGGCGGCTGGAAAATTCGGCCAGGTCCTGGGCGGTGGTGTCGGTGGGGGGCGGCGGTTCGGCGTCGAGGGTAAGAAATTCTTTGGCGGTTTCTTCTTGAAGCTCCGGAGACTCTTCGTGGGGGAGCTTAAAGGCGATGAGGGCTTGCTTCTCCAGGTTGGCCATGCGGATCTGGTGATCAACCCGCTTATGGCGAATGTCGTAACCGATCTGGGCAAGTTGCTCTTCGCCGCCGGCATATTCCAGGGAGACGACCTGAATTACCATATTCTGACCGGCCTGGGGTCCAGAGGGGACCGTGACCGTCTTGGGAGAGATCATCATCCTTAAGGGAATCCCGGCCAAGGGGCCGTTGGGAAGCCCTTGATCGTCAAGGCGGCCGCCCCCGGTGATGGTTTTGATCAAAAGTAGGCTGGCGTAAATGGCATTGACTGAATTGTAAGAGGTGGTGCGGAACTTCCAGACGCCGCCAATACGGTCCGTGCCGTCGATAAGACACTGGAGGGTGCCCAGGAACTTGCACTTGTCGGTCTTTTCATATCCGGGCTCACAGCGGGGGCAGGGGCAGTCGATTTCCTGAAAAGAGCCGTCTTGCTGGAGACGCTGGGCCTTTTCGTTGTCACCGGAGCACCAACAGCGGAGACGTTCGACCGTCTCGCCGTTTAACTTGCAGGACCGGTAACAGGCCAGCCGGGTTTGAAAGTTGAGCTCCAGTTCATCATAAAGGAGGCGGACGGGGATTTCGGTTAGTTTCTGCCCGTTTTTTTGCAGACGCTGCATGAGGGCGGTATCGGCAATCAACTGTCCTTCTTTGTCCCGCTCCATAGTTGTAATCTTAAAGTGATCGAGCTTGACCGGCAGGCGATAAGCCCCACCTTTGGCGCCGGTGCGCTTTTCTCCGAGTTCGCCGACCTTTATTTTGCCGCGTTCGGCGAGCATAGGTACTAAGCCCTTAATCATCCTCTTCCTCCCTTTCTTCTCCCGAAGTTATTTGCGGACACCGGGGGCTGATCCCCGTTTCTCTGGCTTCCCATTCCCACATTTGCCGGTCCGCCTCTGCAAAAAGATCAGGGTTAAGGCTGTAGAGGCTGGGAATATGGGGGTCTTGTCCTGGTTTTTTAAGGAAGTCCAAATTTCACCCCCACAAAGCCCAGGTAACCACCAAGGCAACCGTCAGGCAATAGGTGATGACGCTCAGGAAGCCACCGGTGGGGGTGTCGAGGTAGGTGATTATTAGTTTCATAGACTAGTGCCCCAAGTAAATTTGATATACCCCAGAGAATTCAAGGGCCATCCTTCTTCCTGATAGGAAATACCTTCTCTTTTAAGTTCCACCATTTCTGTTAACGTGAGGGGGCGACCCACGGCGATTGATACATTATTCCCTTTGGGCTTATGTTTAGTGAGAATGGTTTTGACAATCTTTGTGCGGGCCATTTTAACCTCTTTGCCTTCAAGGTTCCCTCGCCCCTCGGGGTAGCGAGGGGCGAAGGGGTTGGGGTTAGTATGGCTTTGGTAAGAAGTTTCCTGGAAAGGGGCCGGGTCCCGCCTCTCCCGGCTAACCCCTGGGCAATCTACCTACTATTTTGATAGATGCTGGTTGAAACCGCTCCCCTCTTCGTGGCGTTAAACTATGCCACGCTGCCCTCTCCAGGAAATCGTTATCGGGGCAGTGGCGTTTTGACAGAGGCGGCGTATGTTATCCCGCTTGTATCCACCCTCAGCTATCAGAGTCTCGAAGACCGCCCCGATTTAATTCAAAGAGCCTTTCGCCTACCTCATTCCCCACAAATACAATTCCGCCCACTGCGCCCCCAGTTCGTCCTGGCCCAGGGCATGGGCAAGTTCATGGGTCAGGGTCCGTTCATCCGCGCCGGGGGCCAGGTAGATCACCGAGGCGCCGTTCAGGGTCCAGCAGCGGCCCACCACGCCGCCGATGTCGCCCGGGTCTTTGACAATGATCAGCTTGGGAGGACAGACCGGGGGCCTGACGGCCTCCAGGCAGCCGCAGAAAAAAACGATTAATAAGATGATGATGGTTCTGGCCATAGGTGTCCTTGGCCCCGCCCCCGCTTCGGCTATCCCTTCCGGGGCCTCCCTTCCTTCCCGGTGGCTGGCCCGTTCCCCGTGGGGTCTGGGCATCCGGTACTGAGGAGGCGGGGACCCGGCAGCGCCGGTTTGGTTTTGATGATGGGGAGAATATGAACACAATGAACATTGTCTTGTCAAGTAAAATTATTTCAGTATGCTCATTTTTGTCAAAAAAAGGAAGGCCACACGTAGGCGGCTCAGGGAAAGTTTATGGTGGTTATCGGTTATTGTCTTTGACGGCGGGGGAGGATGAGTTCCAATGGGGGCATCGGCGATAAAGCCGAATTTAACTTTCTCACTTTACCCAATAGGTGGAAGACCAGATAACCCGGCCGATAATCAAATAATCGTGTAAGGGTACGGGCTCCGGGGGATAAGCCCGGTTATCCGAAAGAAGCAGTAAGAAATCCTTGTCCGGCACCTTCTGCACTCTCTTGACGGCACAAGATTCCATGTCGGGCAGGCGCACGGCAAAGAGGTGGTGGGGAACGATCTCCTTGTCAGCCCGGTCGATGACCACGGTATCGCCGGGGCGCAAGGTGGGGGTCATGGAATCCGCTTCCTCTCCCAGGCGGACGGCCACCAGGTCCCGGTGGCCATGAAGTTGGGCCTTGGGGAGCCAGAGGCGGGTCTCCACCGCGTCTCCCGGAATCTGTCCAGCAGGATTGGCGGCAATGCGGCCCTTCACCAGGGGGACTTCGAGATATTCATCCTGGAGACCCCACCATTCTTGATAGTCCTCCAAACCCAAGAGGTAGCCTATGGGAACCTTTAGCCGCTTGGCAAAATTAACCATTTGTCTTGAGCCAATACGTTTACCGCCCAATATTGCACTCAGATAAGTTGGCGTAATTCCTAAAACCTTAGCAAATTCATACTGCTTTTTGATTTTTCTCTTCCGCATTTCGCTTCGGAGACGGTCACGGAAGATTTCTTGGTCCTTTAGGGAAAGTTCCACGCCTCCTTGGGTAGCATAATGTTCATGTACAGAGAGAGCATTTTTTTCTTGACTAAAAATGTTCACTATGTAAACCTCTGTCCCCATGAACGTTTTGAAACGCTGGCTGGAGAATAACCGGGGTCAAGGCCGCCAGGATCTGCTGACCGAACTGAGAAAGGTTTATCCGCGGATAACTTCCACTTCTCTGAGCCAATATGCCACCGGTGGCCGGATTCCCGAGAAGGGCAAGGCGGAGATCATCGCCCGGTTCATCGGCATGCCGCTGGAAGCCATCCCTTTCCGGATGGTCAATAAGCCTTCCATGGGGACTCCTACGCCAATAGATCCCGCGCGGCGAAAGATAACCACGCCCAACGCCCCTGACAACGGCGGGGGCGAAGCAGAGCCCAAGCCCTCTTTCTTTCAAAAATTAAAGATGCTTGCCAGCAATTAGGAGCGGTTTATGGGTGATTTTGAATCCCTGGAAGAATTCATCAAACAGGCTGCAATCTCCGATTCGGAGGAGTTGGCGGCTCTTTATCGTCAATATCAACATTGGCCGGATGAATCTCTCACCAGGGCAAAGGATGTTGAAAATGAATCTTCCTGATTTTCCCTTGCCAGATGAATTTATTAAACAAGCCGCCCTGCTGATAGCCAAACATCCGGGGCAATCGGATTTTAAAAGCCAAACACCCGGGATGCAGGCGGCATATTTGCGGACCTTGACCCCCAGGGCTTGGCGCCGTCTGCAAAGGGCCGGGTTTATTTCTTAAGGGGCCTTTTAAAAATCAGGCGGCAGGCCTCGACCAAGATGGCTTTGGTGATTTTTTCCTCCTGCCATTCGAGCGGATGGCAGGAGATTAGTTCCCAGCCATCCGCGCCATAGGAGTTGAGGATTTCTTGAAAATCATCGGCCAACTTCTCGGCATCGTTGGCCCCGGTGATCTTTAACCCCGCCAGAGGCGGGTCGGTGGCCGGAGAAGGAATAATTTCATGGACCTCCAAAACCAGATATTCAAAACGCATGACGAATCTCCCTAACTATGAAAGCCAAACCGCGGGTATCTGGGAGGCGGGACTACCCCTGCCGCCCACGTCCTGACGGTGCAGCCCGCCGTCTTCCGGGGTCTGCAACCCTGGCCGGTCCCGGCCCCGGAAAACGGTTTTGCCCCTCACCCCAACCCTCTCCCCAGGGAGAGGGGGATAAAGAGGAAAGCTATTTTAGCATGGGTGAAATTAATTCCAAGAAAAAATTCCTCAACCCTCAGCAGGTGAATTTCCTCCAGGGCCTGGCGAAAATGCGAGGCCATGATTCCGATACTTTGGCGGAAGCCACCCGTTTCCCCCGGTCCACCATTATCAGCAATATGAACGGCAGGCGCCGCAATCCCCTGGCGCGCTGGGCCATCGCCACTATCCTCCAAGAGCCGGTGGAAACACTGTTTCCCTCGGGTGAGATGAATCATGGAATCTGAGAGGGCGTGCGAACATTTTCTCGCCCTTCCCGGGCCTTCGGGCCTCTGTTTTTATTATCTCCGGCCCCGGCCGGAGACGGAGGTCAAGTTAGCGCCTTTTTGCGGTAACCCGGGTCGGCCAGACACGGAGTGCCCCACCAAAGGGCAGCACTTTCCGCCGCTTTACCCCCGGGCAACGGCGGCAACTCCGATTAATCCCTCAGGTTCCGGGAAGAAGTCTAAACGGCGGCGCAAGAGAAGTAAAGGCTAACTATGCGGCATTTTTAGTCAAGAGGATAGCTTATGGATATCAATGAATTTAACGCCCTGCCGATGGAAACGCAAAAACGCCTGTTAAAGCGTGTGGTCTATCAAACCGTGCCTCCAGGGGAGGTGAAAGAGACGGCTGCCGCTGCGGGCATCGAGGATTACACCCTCTATAAAATGAGGGATGAGAATAACCTCGATAATTATTTCCTGATCCGGCCGGAATTGATCGCCATCATGCACCACCGGGGCAATTTGCGGCCGGTCTTGTTTATCCTGGAGCTTTTTGGCTTGGTAGCCGTCCGGCTGCCCCGGCCAGATGCTACGGCGGCGGAATTGAAACGAGAGACCGCCCGGGCCTTCAAGGTCTTCGGAGAGTACCTGGAGCATTTGAGCGCAGCTTTAGACGAAGATTCCCCGGGCGGTAATAAACTGACCGCCGAAGAATACCGCCAGATCGCCATTGCCGCGGATACTGCTACGGCCCAGATAGCGGCCACTAAAGAGGCGGCCCGGCTGGCCATGGGCGGCAAGGCGGTGAAGGGCGAGTTGCAGATAAGCTTCGGGGGTAAGGGGCAAGCGTGAGATGCCGCCCCGATTCAGCGAGGAGATGTGGGATTTTGTCACTCCTCCGGACTATGCCAGCCTTGAAGCCGCGGTCCGGGATTTATACGAAATCCAGGGATTGAGCCTGGAGGCGGTGGGGAAGAAGTTGGGGGTTAGTAAGACCCCGTTGCTCTGGAAGCTTCCAGAAATGGGCATTGTTATCAGAGCGCATGGAGGTTACCGGTGGGGGAAAAGGAAAGATTGCCGAGGTTGAAGATTCCAGGATTGGCTAAATATCTGGGAGAACCGCCGGATGTCCCCTGATGACAGTTTGCCCCTGCTCTTGATTACCCACTGCGATATCTGCGGACGGGAATTTAAAGAAGGCGAGGAGTTTTACCGCCTGCAGCGGCTCCAGGCCATGAAATTTACCTGTCAGCAAATGGGCAACTATCTGGGGGTGTCTGGAGTGACCGTAAGTAATTGGGAATGCGGGAAATTTCCCATTTCTAAGACCGCTGTAAAGTTACTTTATGCCCTTAGAATTATTGAGGAATTACAGCAGCCGAATTTGCCGTTGCCGCCGCCTGTGGGGGTCTGCCGTTGCGGGTGTGGTGGGGCTACGGTCATTAACACCAGAAACGACCGGCAAAAAGGGTGGGTGAAGGGGGAGTATCGGGATTATATAAAAGGGCATAATGCTAAGGCCCTGAGGAGAAAAGAATAATGAAGGGGTCTTTTGGAAACGCGAAACGGTATGTTAGTTGGTTGCGTAATGGGAAAGTTATATTTTTTCAATTAATTCACAATGGGAGGGTTCTTGAAACCTATTGTCTGCGTATTAAAAAGAGAGGGTGGCGAATGAGTTATCCCAGCAAACATCAAAGATGGGGTTATGATGTAATGGTGTATGATGATTATTTAACTATTGTCAACCTATTGCCTCCAGAAATGATTAGAGAATGATCTATGTCTTTAACTACCGCCCTCTTCGCCGTCTGGCTTGGCCTGTGTCCCCCGCCACAGATCGGCCACCTCCAGATGCCTCAACAATACTGGCTCTGGACCCTGGAGGCGGCAGAGGCGACAGGGACCAACCCCTATCACCTGGTCGGCATCATGGCGATTGAGAGCCGGTTTGACCCCCTGGCAACTTCTGGCCGGGGCCGGTGCATCGGGCTTATGCAGCTTCACAAGGACACGGCCCGGATTGTGGGGGTGGACCCCTGGGACCCCCGGGAGAATATCTTGGGCGGGGCGAGGGTGCTGGCGCGGCTGATGAAAAAGCACAAGGGCAACCTGCGGGCCGCGGTGAAGGCTTATAATGGCAAGCCCGGGAATGAGGCTTATGTGAGGGAAGTTTTGAAGGCCGTAAGGCAGGCGGAGAGGACAAAATGACCAGCGTTAAAATCTCCATCGACCCCAATTATCTCCGGCTCCAAGAGGTATTATGGGAGGCTTACGATCAAGCCGCCAGCGGGAAAGGCCAGGAGCGCCACTCTTCCGGGGAGGCTTTTCAAGATCAGCCGATATGCCAGATCACCCGGAGTGTGGGGTTAGGGTATCCTCTGGGTCAAGCGATAAAAAAGATTCTGGAGTCGCAACGGCTCCCCAAGGAACAAGCGGTCAAGGAACTGTTTGGGGCGATAAATTATCTGGCGGGGGCGGTGATTGTGAGAAGGGAAAAAGATTGACCTCTCCCCGCCCCATAATCATCCCGCCCACCCAATGCCCTGTCTGTGGCTGTCTGATAGGCTATATCCCCCGTCATGGAGACGGCGCCGGGAGTTTCCTGGGCGAGCCCTATCAGGTGATGCAGGCCTACTGTGAAGGATATTTTGAGGACCATCATTGTGAATGGGTGGGGTCTTGGTTAAGTGCTGTGGGGGTGGGATATGCCGATCAATGATGCGCCTCGTTGCTATAACTGCGCCCATTTTCAGCCTGTCAGCCGGTCCCAACGGTCTGGCGGCTACCGGCCCGAGATAAAACTTAAGCCGGTGGCCGGGGTCTGCGGAAAAGATGGAGAGAGGGTGCTGGTGGAGAGTCGGTGTGGGGAGCATAAATTTAGGGAAACCCTCAATGTCGCGCAATAAAACCAACACGGTTGAATACTTTCCGCATGTCGCCAAGTCCGGGAAAACCATTTTTATTCTTGAGGGGCAATTCGGTAACGACGGATATGCCTTCTGGTTTAAACTTCTCGAACTTTTAGCCTCTTCCGAAGACCATTTCTATGATGCCTCCTCCGATACTGGTTGGCATTATCTTGTAGCTCGATCAAAAATAACCGGCGATTCTGCGACAGAAATGCTATCACTTCTCGCCAAACTGGGGAATATTGACGCAGAATTGTGGAATAACCATAAAATTATCTGGTGTCAGGCCCTAATTGATAACCTTTCTGAGGTGTATCGGAAGAGAAAAAGAGACCTTCCAAACAAGCCAAAATTAGATAACTGCGACAGAAAAGACGATAACTGCGACAGAAATGCGGGTGTGCAGGGTCAATCTGCGACAGAAAGTACACAAAGTAGAGTAGAGGAGAGTAGAGTAAAGAAGAGTAAAGAAGATACCCCCCTTACCCCCCTTAGCAGAAAACGTCCTCCCAAAAAACCAGAAACCCCGATGCCTGAAAATTTTGGTATCTCAGAGAAGGTTAAGGTTTGGGCATTGAAGCATGGTTTTGATCGTCTGGATGAACACCTGGAAGCCTTCAAGCGTAAGGTGGCTATGAAGGGCTATACCTGGGTTGATTGGGATGCCGCATTCATGGAAGCCATCAGGGAGGATTGGGCAAAGCTCAGAAACCAGAGGGGGTCGCCGGGGCCAGCATTGGCCCCGGGCCGAACCTATGACCGTCAATGCCCTGCCTGTGGCGGTAGCCACTTCCGTAAGGCAAAATCAGGAGAGGCGGCAGTAAACGGAGTAGTCCGCTGCGAATGCAGCTTAGCCGAGAAGGAGAAGGTGGCAAACCAATGACCCAAAAAGGCGAACTCGTCAGCGGCGGCAAGCCACCCAAATTAGGCCGCGTCACCCTGCCCATCGGTTTTGATGGTTTTGTCCTGGTTAATCAGGTGGTGGTAATCCGGGAACCGGTTTCTTCTGGAGCTAAAAAACTAAAAAGGCAGGCTCAAAAGGACGGCAAGTTGATTGACACTACGCTTGGCCGTAGAACCCGGGCCATGATCGTGACCGCCAGCAATCACCTGATTCTTTCCGCGGTGTCTTGTGAGACGTTGCGGGAGAGGATGGAGGGGTTGGGGAAGGAAGGGGGTCGGGAAGAGAAGGGCGAACCCATAATGAAATTGTGTCACCATTGTGGACTTAAAATAGTTTTTGTCCCACTATGGCAAAAAGAATGTCCTTACTGCGGAAAGAAAATAATATGACCCCCTCCCTCCCCATCTCCACCGCCAAACAAAACGAAACCTCCCTGGTCTATGCCCTCAAAGACCTCTTCCAGGTCCTGGGCATTCCCTGCTATCATAATATCCAGGGCTATCACAGCCGCGGCCATGCCCGGGGCCGGCCAGACTTGGAGGCGATCTGGAAAGGTGTCACCTATTTCATCGAGTGCAAACACCCTAAAACCGGGGGAAAGATGAGCAGTTACCAGGAAGAACACCGGCAAATGATTGAAACAGCCGGGGCTCCATACATCAAGGCAACTTCTGTTGACGATGTGGTTAAGGGTATGCGGTTGCCGGTGGGGGTGAGAGGGTGAAGAAAGAAAGATCGCGGTTTATGTCGGCAGAGAAGTATTATGTCCGGCAAGAATTCATCCGAGAATTCCTTGCAGCTAAGGCATGTTTTGATGCGGCCCTGCAAGACTTCATTAAATCCCTTATTGATAAATTCTGCACTACCCCAGAAACCTTTAACCTTTTGTTTCCGGGTGATTATAATAAATTAATCCGCCGCGGCATCCAAAGCCTGGAAGAGGGGAGGTTGTGATGAGGGACAGGGCCATTATCTATGTATCTGCGAACTTGCCACCTGATCTTGTTTGGGATTTTGTAGATCAGGAAAGAAAAGAAATTCCACAAGGAACACTCATAATCATTGCCAAAATGAATCAGGACATGGAAATCATATCCTATGAAATTGATCGACAGACTGATCCTGATGGTTATCGCCGGGTTATTGCCTGTGGCATCCAAAGCCTATCGGAAGGGAGGTTGTGATGAAATACAGATTTAATATGGAGGAAGTAAGGAGTTCTGGGTTTGCTAAACAGTTTCCGGAATTTGTAGTATACCTGGAAGCTATCGAGAGAAATATGGGCAAAATACATAGCCTCCAAATGGACGTGAGTAGGGATGTTGAGGAGATACCAACGAGAGATGGGTTGTGCCCACAGCGTAGGGCTGGACGCTACGGAACCATGACTCTTAAAATTGACATTGATTATGGCGAGCCCAAAGAGGGGACCTGTTGTCCGGTGGCCGAAATTATAGGGAGGTGGTGAGAATGATTATTAGGGTCCTTGTTGGCAACTGTGTGAAGTGTGGCGCGCCGATTTATGATAAGGCTACGGTTGAGAAAATGTCGGCGTCATTCACTCCCACCCCTCATTACTTTCTTGATTATAACGGAAACCCAAAGGCATCTTGCCAGTGTTTTATTGGCTTAAAGCCAACCCTATGAAACAGCATCCCTTCAGCACCCGCCGCGGCCGCAAGGTGCGCCTTCTGAAGCTCAAAGCTAACCCCCTCTGTGAGCGGTGCGAGAAGGGTGGCCTGGTGGTCATAGCGACAGAGGTGCATCATATTAAGCCGTGGGCGCAGCACCCGGATCTGGCCTTTGTTGAGGACAACCTGGAGAGCTTGTGTGAGCCCTGCCATGACAAGTCTAAGGGTGCTGGTCTTGGCAACGTGGGTGGCTGCGGGGTGAATGGTATGCCGATCAGTGCCCTGCACCCCTGGCAACAGAGCAGGGTGCAGAAACAGATAGCTAATAAACCCGAGATAACCATTGTCTGCGGTCCACCAGGCAGCGGCAAGACAACCTATGTTCAGCAGCATTGTAGGCCGGGCGACTTGGTTCTTGATCTGGACACCATCTGGCAGGCGCTGACCGGGATGGACCTTTACCAAAAGCCTGACAGCATAGCCCCATTCGTCTATGAGGCAAGAGACGCTATACTTCGTCGCCTTGATCGCCCCCATGATGTCAAGAGGGTATGGATCATCAAGGCAGCACCCAAGGCCCAGGATAGAGAGGCCCTGTGTAGCCGCTTCAATGCACAAGCCTTGGTTCTGCTTACTTCCGAAAGCGAATGTAGTCGCCGCATAGCAGACAGGCAGGACAAAGGGAAGTGGCAAAGAATAATTCGTGAGTGGTGGGCAGAGTATGAACCGAGAGCGGCCGACACCATCACCGATGCCTAAGCAAGCAAAGACCGTGCCAAATGTGGGGGTAGGGGGCGGCAAAATGTTCTTCACAAGGTCACAGGAAAC
>Ga0265297_10003907_pt1 | contig 25636 bp, 17 predicted proteins | sample Munlanlwell13791_FD_192502 | JGI IMG/M metagenome (GOLD analysis project Ga0265297, IMG submission 192502) | Leachate microbial communities from a municipal landfill in Southern Ontario, Canada - Leachate well 137-91 | ecosystem: Engineered > Solid waste > Landfill > Unclassified | place... | reverse complement strand
GTCGGCGCGCGCAGATCGGCGACGAAATCGCAGATGGTGAAATCAATCTCATGTCCCACCGCCGAGAGGGTCGGAATCTTCGAGCGCGCCACCGCCCGCGCCACAACCTCCTCGTTGAACGCCCAGAGGTCCTCGATGGAACCGCCGCCGCGCGCGATGATCAACACGTCCAGAGGCAGGCGGCCCGATTCGTTCAACGCGTTGAGTTCGTCCACCGCCGCCGCAATCTCTTCCGCCGCGCCCTCGCCCTGCACACGCGCCGGCGCGATGACGATATGGATGTTCGGGAACCGGCGCTCGATGATGTTCAGGATGTCGCGGATCGCCGCGCCCGTGGGTGACGTGACAATGCCAATATGTTCCGGATACGCCGGGATCGGCTTCTTGCGCGCCGCGTCGAACAACCCTTCGGCGGCCAGCTTCCGTTTGAGCTGCTCGAACGCGAGCTGCAACGCACCGTAGCCCTTCGGCTCCATCCGCCGGGCAATGAGCTGATACTGCCCGCGCGCTTCATACACGCTCAACTCGCCAAATGCCACGATCTGCAAGCCGTCGCCGAGCTTGAACTTCAGCGAGGCTGCGTTGCCGCGAAACATGACGACCGAAAGCTGCGCGCTGGCGTCCTTCAGCGTGAAATACAAGTGACCGCTCGCCTGCGCGCGGAAGTTGGAGATCTCGCCCTCGACCCAAACCTCGCCGATCTCCGTCTCCAGCAACCCGCGCACCTCGCGCGTCAGTTCCGTGACGGTATAGACCTTTGGCTGCGCCGGCGCTTCCTCGCTGGCCAACGCCTCAAACTCATTTTGTTCGCCATCGCTCACGCCGCTGACGCTAGCATAACCGCCCCAAGCTGTCACGGTGACGGGTGCGGCGGCTCCAGCGGCGATGACAAACGCTTTGCTCTTTGGCAAAACGTCGTTAGGATGCTGACTGGCGTCGCACTATGAACAAGACGTTGATCTCAAAAGGCATTCCGCTCGTCACGGCGTTTCTCGCCGGCGCAGCGGTCGTATTCTGGTTTTTCGGAAGCAACGGCGAAGGAGTGAAGGAACGGCTGCCGGGCGAGGATCGCGCGGTGGGAGAAGCGGCGGCGGACGGCCCCACGAAATGGGCGGGCAAGCTGATCAAAGGCAGCGGCACGCCCGCGAATCTCAACGGTATCTGGCCGCGCTTCCGCGGGCCGAATTGGGACAACATCAGCACCGAGCAGACGCCGCTGGCGAAGAGCTGGCCCGCGAGCGGCCCGAAGGCGCTTTGGAAGATGGATATCGGCGAAGGCTTCGCCGGCGCGGCGATCTGGAAAGGGCGTGTCTTCCTGACCGACTACGACCACGAGGGGAAGGCAGACGCGTTGCGATGCCTGTCGCTGGCCGACGGCCAAGAAATCTGGCGTTACACTTATCCATGCAAGGTCAAGCGCAACCACGGCATGTCGCGCACGATCCCGACGGTGACTGACAAATACGTCATCTCGCTCGGGCCGAAGTGCCAGGTGCTTTGCGTGGACACCGCCACCGGCGAGTTTCGCTGGGAATTGAACCTGGTGCGTGAGTTCGACACGGAAGTGCCGCCGTGGTATGCGGGCCAGTGTCCGTTTGTGGACGGCGACCGGCTCATCCTCGGCACCGGAGGCAAGGCGCTGGTCGTCGCGGTGGACTGCAACACGGGCAAGGTCCTCTGGAAATCGCGCAACCCTCGACGGTGGCAGATGACGCACAGTTCCATCGCTCCGATGGAGTTCCAAGGCCGGCGCATGTATGTCTATTGTGGCAGCGGCGGTGTCGCGGGTGTGTCGGCGACGGACGGCTCAATCCTGTGGGAGACGCGCGACTGGAGAATCAGCATCGCCAACATCCCGACACCTGTGCCGGTGGGCGATGGGCGCGTGTTTCTCTCCGGTGGCTACGACGCGGGCAGCATGATGCTCCAAGTGAAGGAAGCCGGCGGCAAACTGTCCGTGGCGTCGCTGTTTCGGCTGAAGGCGACGGTATTTGGCGCGGTGCAACAAACGCCGATCTTTTACGAGAACCACCTTTTCGGCGTGCGGCCCGACGGCCAATTGGTTTGTCTCGGCCTCGACGGCAAGATCGTGTGGACCAGTGGCGCGAAGAACAAGTTCGGCAGCGCGCCGTTCCTGATCGCCCAGGGAATGATCTACGTGATGAACGACGACGGCAAGCTCACGCTCGCCGAAGCAACCACCGCCGGCTACAAGCCGCTCGCGCAGGCCCAGGTGCTCGAAGGCCCCGACGCGTGGGGACCGCTGGCGCTCGCCGACGGCCGGCTCATCGCCCGCGACATGCACAAGATGGTCTGCCTCGATGTAGCCGCACACTGAACCGGTTGAGGTTCAAGTCGAGGTCGGGAAGCTGCCGGACCAGGCGTGCGACAGGCAAGGAGTCAATGTGCAGCGCAGCGGATTCCTAAATGTTCCACCCCGTGCGCATCGCCCGTGACAACAGCCGGTTCGCGCTCGCGTCATCCGGGAAGATCTCCCGCGCCGGATCCCACTTCAACGGCCGGCCAAGCCGGCAGGAGATATAACCGAGATGGCAGACACTCGCGGCGCGCTGACCCAGCTCCGGATACGTCGTCGGCTGCCGGCGGGACAGGACGCAGTCGATGAAATCGGCGTGGTGGAGAGAGCCGGTGCGGACGCGATACTCATCGGGACGAATGGTTGAGGACAGGATTTTTTCCGAGCTGGCGGTGATGTCCCAGCCACCCATGTGAAGCCAACCCTCGCTCCCCTCGAACTGCACGCCGAATCCTTGACCGCTGGCGAGCACCAGTTTCATGCCGTTCGCATAACGGTAGTTGATCTCGAAGTCCGTCGGCGCGTCATAGATGCCGTTGGTCGGGAAGGTGGCCTTGCCGTCAATGTGCTCCGGCCCGGTGAGGTCCACGCCCATGCCCCAAGTGGCGAGGTCCACGGCGTGCACGCCGTTGTCGCTGATGTAGCCTTCGCCGTAGTCGAGAATCCACCGGAAGTTGAAGTGGCAGCGCGCCGTCGTGTAAGGCATCCACGGCGCCGGGCCGAGCCAGAGGTCGTAATTGAAATCCGCCGGCACCGGCTCCGGCGCTTCCTGGCCGGTGAAGGTGCCGCGAACACCGAACCCTCTTCCCGGAACGCAGCGCACGGTGTGCAGCTTCCCGATGCGGCCGTTGCGCACCAGTTCGCAGCCGTGGCGGAACATTTGCACGGAGCGCCGCTGCGTGCCGGTCTGAAGCACGCGCCCGTAACGCTTGACCGTCTCGCAGATGGCACGTCCCTCGGCGATGGAGTAAGCGAGCGGCTTCTCACAATAAATGTCCTGGCCGTGGCGCGCGGCAGCAATGGCGATGACCGAGTGCGTATGGTCCGGCGTGGCAATCATCACCGTGTCTATGTCTTTGCGCCCGATCAACTCGCGGAAATCCTGCGTGACTTCGCAACCCTTGTAACCGCTGAAGCCGGACTGTTTCGCGTAGCGGTCCTGGATCGTGTTGGCCATCGCCTTCGCGCGCGCGAGGTCCACGTCACACGAGGCGACGATCTGCACGCGCGGGTCGGCCAGGAACATGCGCGTGTCGTGGCCGCCCTGGTTGCCAACGCCGATGCAGGCCATCGTGATGCGTTGGTTGGGTGAAACAGCGCCCGCGCGTTTCGCCTGAAGGACGAACGGCGCCACCGCAGCGCCGTGACAGGCACGTTTGAGGAATTCACGTCGCGAACAGTTCATGTTCATAGCGATCTCCGATAGTGACGTTGCAATGGTCACTCGACATGTCGTGTGCGGTCAAGTGGTTTGTGAAGCACTCTGCTCACTCAGCGGGAGGACATTCACTGCTGCAACTCGTCTCGCGCCGCGTGACCGGTCCGTTTCAGACCTTTGGGAAGCAGGTGCGCGATCACTCTTTCAATAAAACCAACCCGCCGGCAGACTGCGCAGCTTCAGCGACAGGCCACCCTTGTAGTTGAAGTAGGTGATGAGAGCGCGATCGCCAACCCACGTGACAGCCGGATAGGCCCATGCATCATCGGCAGGCGTGTCTTCCACATTGCGGAAGTTCGTCCATGTTTCGCCTTCGTCCTTGGAAATCGCTGCCGTGAGAGGATTGCGCCTTTTCGAGCCCGGATTGTGGTTCCAGATTGCCAACAGGTCACCGGTGGTCGGGATTCGTGTGACGGCGACCGGGGCGTCGGAGCCGGTGAGCGGTGTCGGCACAGGCTCAGTCCACGTCTCGCCGCCGTCTTTAGAGAGGCTCTTGTATTGGCCACCGAGCCCCGTGCGCATCAGGATCATCACGCGTCCGTCCGAAAGTTCGATGCAGGCGGGTTCGTAGCACTTGCCTTTCGCTGGCCGCACACGCTGGCCATCGCGCCACGTCTTGCCGTCGTCATCAGAGAGAACGCAATAGCTGTCCCCACCCTGCCACGCTTCCAGCAGAATACGGCCGGTTCGCAACCGGATGCAACGGCCGTTGGTGAGACCGGTGTATTTGCCAGCCGGGCTGAGCTGCTTGCCAGCACTCCATGTTTTGCCGTCGTCCGCAGAAGTGCGCATCATCACACGGCAATCGCTGGACTCGGTGTTCTTCTGGCAATGGAAGAGCGCCAGATCGCCGTTACGGAGGCGCAGGAGATTGACCTCCATGACATTGCAGCCGCCGTCATTCTCGATCACCGTGAACTTCTCGCCCCATGTCCGGCCGCCATCCAGCGACAACCTGCCCGCGATGCGCGCCGGCCCATGATCCGCCCCCTGGCTCGCATAGAACTCCGTCCATGCCAGCAAGAGTGAGCCATCCTTGCGCTGGATGATTGCCGCTTCGCTGTTGCGCGGGTTCTTCGGCCCGACCGGCGCCACCACCAGTTCAAAGGTCTGCGCTGCATCCACGCGGCCTGTCAGCACTGCCGCCGCTGCAACGCAGAACATCAGTGTCGCTACTGTTTCGTGTAATCTCATTGTGTCTCTTTCCTGAACCTCACTTGATGACCGTTGCCTTCGCGCTCCACTCAGCCGACTTGCCGCAGAACCTTCTTCGCCGCTGCTTCCAGTTTTTCTGCCGAGCCGGGCGCCACGCGGCTCCACGCACCGAGACCCACCTCGTAGCCGCCTTCCTGATAGGCGCGTTGAATCGGCAGGTAGCCGATCCATCCATTCGTGTAGCCGAGCACAAACGACGCGCCGCTCTGCTTCAACGCAATTCCCGTCTCAACAAACGGCTCACCCGGCAGCGAAATCCACTTCACCGGGCCAAGCGCCATTGCCTGGACTTCCGCTTCAATCGGGCCTTCGGCGAGCTTTCGCGCCAGACGAAGTGTGCGCTGGTTCTGCGGCGTCGAATGGCTTCGGGCCAGCGTTTCAGCATCAGTGACCGACGGGCAATCGCGCGGCGGCAGGATGATCTTCTCCGAGGCAAGTTGCAGACGCGGTGCGGCGAGCGGCGGCTGCGCGCCCAGCAATTTGATTTCAGCAATCGCCGCGTCGCCAAGTTTCCGGCCGATGGCCTCGGCGTCGGCATGAGTGGTCGCGACCTTGACGGAGTTGATATTGCCCGCCGTGCCTTGCGTGAACAGGCACTTGGCTCCTGCAAACTGCTCTTCAACCCGCCGGCAGGCCGCACCCGGGTAATCCGCCGACACCGGCGGCAGGAGCATCGTCACCACCGCGTGCGCGGTGTAGTTGAGCACGACGGCGTGCGGCATACCCGTGTCACGTTCAAACCAAAGCACCGACAACTCCTCGTCGAGCGGCGCGGGCGCGGCGATGTCCTGCGCAGGGGGAAGCTCGCCGCGGGAAGAGAGTTTGCCACTCTTGAGAAAAATGCGCCGATTTCGCGCGATGCCGGTCACGGTCGTCTTGCCAAACCTGGCCCGAGCCGCCACTCGCTGCCGCCAAGCTTCGATGACCACGGTAGCCAGGTCTTCCACGTGCCGCTCCAGCCAGTCCCGCACGCCGCTGACCTCGCGAAAGCCGGTGAGGCCGATGGTTTCGGGCGCCGAGTGCGCGTGGGTGCTGGCAAACATGACGGCCTCCGGGCGCAAACCGGTGCCAACCGCGACGCGGCGACGCACCTCCGCCGTGAAATTGCGGCCCGGACCGAGCACGGCGTTGTCGTAACCGATGGCGTCCACAGCGAGCAACGCAAGGGCCTGTCGCCCATCATCGAGGACCAGCGCGCGGGCGAAGAGAGGATCATGAACGCCGCCGAACAGCGCACAAGTGCCAGCGCCAGACGACGTGAGATATGGCACCCAAACCGGCGGCGTGACCTCACGCTTCGCCACGCCGACGCGAAGCAGACTGTCGCCTGCCGCTGCTTGCTTTGCGCTGCAACCTGTCAGCACGCCAGCCGACAGCAACCCTGCGCCCGCGGTGCAGGTGTGGAAGAAGTCGCGGCGGGTTTGATTCATGATGCAACAATCAGTTGACGACCAAGCTCTGTATTCATCGCGACAGTGTGGTGCTATGGGCGCGCGACGTTTCCGTGTGCGGCCGAATATCGTAAAAAGCAAAAAAGCCCGCAGCCCGCATGCCCTCTTCGCGGGCGGTCTGGAGATGGCGACCGATCACAGCGGCCGCGGCGGCGTGTGATGGGTTGGCCTGGTGGATGTGGCCGACGCCAAGCAAGGGACAGACGCGGTCGGTGCGCCCCATCAGTTCGCGCTCGACAGTCGCGCTTGACCATTGGGGCGGTTGATCCGATTCGAAATCGCCGTTCTGAATCCAGTTCCCGGCGAAAGCGGGCGGGCATAAACCTCCACCAATCAACAATGCTGCCACCACATCATGTCTGCGCATACACAATCCCTCGACTTACCGCTTTGTCACTCGGCTGTCTTGGATGTTGAAAACCATCCGTGTGACAAGCGGGAATAGTCGGCGAAGCGTGGTCTTTCATTGCAGACCCGTCAGTTTTCCTGCCAGACCGATACAGCGTTCGGCAAGCGCCTGAACCTGATGCTTCAACTCGTCGCTATTCTTGACGGCAACAATGTTGTTTTCCATATCCTCGGCAGTCCAGCCGCGGGTGTGCGCCGCAAAAGGAAACGGCGGGAGGTGAAAGCCGATGAGACCGAAGAAGGTCATCATCTGCCCCGCTACCGCTTGCACATTGTCCTGACCGCCGGTGATGATGAACGCGGCGGTCTTGTTCCGGATCAGGATTTTGTCTGAGAGGCTGATCTGGTTCTGGATGCAGTTCATGCGCTCGACCATCTTGTAGTAGAGCACACTCGCGTTTCCCCAACGGATCGGCGTGGCGATCAGAACGACGTCCGCCCAGAAGACCAACGCCTCGTAAACCCGATCCAGCTCATCCGTAGCATCCATCTGGGTAATACTGCACGGCCACGTACAGGCCGCCGCGCTCTTGGAGTAATAGCCCTCGCATGCCCTGAACTTGAGGTCGTTCAGCCGGATGAGGCGGGTTTCGGCGCCAAGTTCGGCGGCATGCGCAAGCGCCACGTTCAGCATCGCGTCGGACGTGGAGTAACGCGGTTCGGCCTTGTCCATCACGGTGGTCGAGATGCCCGCGACTCGGATTGGGCCGGGCATGCGCACAATCTCGCGGGCCAACAGATGCTTCGGATGTGGCGCGTGTTTCGCCGGCGTGGCAGACGCAAGGTCTATGAACAAGTCCCCGGACTCCACCTTGAGTTCGTAGCGGGGCACGGCGGCGGGGATTCCCGGACGTGCTTCCCCGGTCAGGCGATGGAACATCCAGCCGTGCCATGGACAGACCACATAATCATCCCGCACACAACCCCCGCCCAGCGGTCCGCCCACATGCAGACAACATCCGGAGACGGCTCCGAATTGGCCGTCACAGAACGAGAGCGCAATCTTCCGGCCGCCAATCTCCAGCGACTGGAGTTCCGCCTTGCTCAGTTCGGCCACGCTGCCGACCCTGCGCCAATCGGCCCCGCCCGCCGTGCCACTATCGGCAACCGATTCGAACTCGGACGGGAGAGCGCCGCAAACCGGGCATTCCTCGGGTGGAGCATCGCCTTCATGCTCGTAACCGCAAACCTTGCATCGCCATTTCTTCACGAACGCCTCCTTCGCATCGGGCGTCCACGCCAACGCTATCGGGACAGACACCCAGAATGCCGCGGGTCACTTAACCTCGATGAACTTCTCCTTCGGCACGCCGCAAACGTGGCATTTGTCGGGCGCCTGACCGATGACGGTATTGCCGCAGACCGGGCAGACGTAAATCACCGCGTTCTCCAAGTCCTTGCCCTGCGTCAGCGTCTCCAACGCCTTCTGATAAAGGCCGTGATGAATCTCCTCCACCACCAGCGCGTATTGGAACGACATCTGGGCGGCCTTGTTGCCCTCCGCCTTCGCTTCCGTGAGGAACTGCGGATACATCGTGCGGAACTCGTGCCCCTCGCCCTCAATCGCAGCCTTAAGATTGTCCGCCGTGCCTTTGACGCCGTTCATCACGCGCAGGTGCGCGTGGGCGTGGATCGTCTCGGCCTCGGCCGCCGCGCGGAACAGTTTTGCGATCTGCTTGCGGCCTTCCGCATCCGCCTTCTTCGCGAACGCGAGGTATTTGCGGTTCGCCTGGCTCTCGCCCGCGAACGCCTCTCTTAGGTTGTCTGCTGTTGCCATGTTGGTTTCCTTTCTCTATTCAATGATTGGGGATGGGAACTCGGATGGTAGCTGCGGCCGGACACGAAACAACACCAAAGCCACGCCAGCCGCACTGGGCGTTTCCAGCGTTTGCCGAAACCTGTCGCGTTTAGTGTTTGCCGGGAGCCAGGGGGACACCGCGCCGTTCGTAGGTCGCGTAGGCTTCCATGGCGATCATCTTTGGGTCATCGAACGCGAGAGGCTTGCCTTCGAGAGGGTGCGTGAGACACCAGTTGAACATCTCGCGCAGGGCGATGACGCGGCCCAGTTGCTTCTGGAACTTGGGATAGGTCTCCGGGTGTGTGTTGGCGGCATTGGGGTGGCACTGGGCGCAAGCGACGCCTTTGGTGCCAAGCGTGGGGCTGGTCCAGAGATCGCGGCCCTTCTTGACGACGGACATGTACTCGTTCTGCCATCGCGCCAGATCCTTTTTGGTGAACTCGTCGGCACGGACCCAGAGGCTTGTCACGGTCCCCGCGAGGACCAGCGCTACAGCGGCAGTCATGATGTGTTTCGCAGTCATCGGTTGCTCCTGTTGGATGGTGGCTCTGTGTTTAGAAATGGTTCTGCGGCGGAATCCGCTTGGCCGGGTTCTGATAGGCGCGGTCTTCGGGCCTGCGCGTGGCCGGGTTGTAGGCGACGACGCGGTTGGTGTTGTTGTAGAGGTTGTACTCCATGACGACGCGGCCACTCTCCATGTCAATGAACTGCCATCCTGTGGCGTCGCGTTCGAAGAACGGGTCGGCGCGGTTCATCGGCACGGTGAGTTTGGGCATGGCGTGTTTGGCTTGGGCGTAGGTCTCCGGATACGGCCAGGGCCAGGCGGTGGCCATCACCGACTGAAACGTAATGTTGCCGATCTGGTTGTATTGGATCTGGTGGACATGGCCGTAGATGACGGTGACTTTCTCGAACGGCTGGAGCATGGCCTGCACCAGTTCGGCGTCATCGGTCCAGAAGTTCCAGCCTTTGTAGAGTTTCTGGATGGGCGAGTGGGAGAACAGCACGACGGGGGTGGTCTTGCTGACTTTTTCGAGGTCCTTGCGGAGCCAGTCGCGCTGTTTCTCGCCGACCATGAAGGGCGAACCGTTCGGGTTGTCGAGGCCGGCCATCTCCAACATGCGCTGCTTGGCGGTGGGCCAGCGCTTGTGGGTCCATTCGTCGGTGGTCAGGATGCTGTTGAGCACCACGAAGTGAACACCCTTGTGGTCAAAGCTGTAGTGGTGCGGCCCGAACAGTTTCGACCAGTATTCACCCAGGTCGAGGTAATAGTCGTGCTCTCCCATGACGCAGTGGGTCTTGTACTTGAGACGCGAGAGCATCTCCGCGCCGTGATCCAGCTCTTCCTTCATCCCCAGTTGGGCGAGATCGCCGCCGAACATGACGAAGTCCGGTTTCGGCGTGAGCAGATTGGCCTCGGCCACGGCGCGAATCAGCCCGCGATCCCAGTTATAAACGAACTCCTTGCCCTTCACGTATTGGAGGTGGGAATCGGAGATGTAGGCGAACGTGAACCGTTGGCTCGGATCGGCGAACGCCATCTCGACGACGCTCAGGGGGAATGCGCTGACGGCGGCAGCCGCGCCAGCGCGTTTGATGAAACTGCGACGGGTTATGCGATGGTCATTCATGTTCGGTCCTCACTTCAAAGCTTTTTGCAGATGCGCGAATTCCGGGCTCGTGAGCGATTCCATGAACGCCACGAGATCGTCAATCTGTTGTTCGGTCAGTTTGAGCGGACGGATACCGCCGCTCAGGAAGTCGTTTACGGGATCGCCTTCCTTGGTGACGCCGCCGTTGTTGTAGTGAACCACCACGTCGCGCAGCGTCTTGAGGCTGCCGTCGTGCATGTAGGGCGCGGTCACGGCAATGTTGCGAAGCGTGGGCGTCTTGAACGATCCAATGTCGTCAAAGCGGCGCGTCACCACCAGCCGGCCGAGTTCCGAGGTCCGCTTGTCGGTAAGAACCTTCACATCCACCTCGGAGGCGGTGGCTTTCGCCTTGATGAACTCGCTGACCAACGCAGGCGCATCCTGCTGGATGGCATTGATGCCGACGCCGATGTTGTGGAACCGGTTGTCCATGAACAACGCCTGCGTCTGCTCGATGACATGGCAGGACACGCAACGCCCCTCGTCGACGAAAACCTGGAGACCGCGTTTCTGGGCCGGCGTGAGCGCGTTCTTGTCACCCTTGAAATAATAGCGGTCGAAAGGCGAGTTGCCGGCGACAACCGTGCGCTCGAAGGCCGCGATGGCTTTCGTTACCTCCGTCATCGTGATCTCCTTCCCGCTCTTGTCGAATACCTGCTTGAACGCGCGGGCGTAATCCGGGTCTTCGCGGACAATCGCCAGAATCGGCTCGTGGTCCTTCAGTCCCATCTCCACCGGGTTGACGGGCGGATGCAGGGCCTGATCCTCGAGGCTCGGCGAGCGGCCGTCCCAGAATTGCCTCTCGAAATACACGGCGTTGATCACCGTCGGCGCGTTGCGGGTGCCTGTGAGCTTGCGAATGCCTTCCGACGTCTTGAGCGGACTGTCCGTGAAAGCTTTCGCGGGTTCATGGCATGTCGAGCAACTCACTTCGCCCGTGGAACTGAAACGCTTGTCCTCGAACAGTTTCTTGCCCAGCGCGATCTTTTCGGGCGTCTGCGGGTTTCCCGCCATCGCGGGCGCAGGCGGCAGGCCCAGCGGAGGCCGTTTCGCCGTCTTCTGTGCGGCGCACAAGTCCGCCATGGCAAACAACAAGCTTGCAGCGGCAAGCCATCCTATCGGTTTTGCGTTCATCGTCTTTTCTCCTTCCGTCGGCAACGGCGGCAAACGCCGCGCAGTTGCATGCGGCAATCCTTCACCTCGAACCCGAAGACTGACATATCGGGCAACGTGGGCGGTGTGATCTCAGGGTCGGCGATGTCCACGACGTCGCCGCATTCCAGACAGACCAAATGATGGTGCGGCTCAAGACGGGCGTCGTAGCGAACCACGTCCCCCGGATGACACGCTTTCGTAATGACCCCCAAGAGCACCAGGCTCTCCAGCGAGCGATAAACCGTCGCCCGTGAAATCCGCGCGCGTCGCACTTTCAGTGAAGCGTGAACCTGATCGGCAGTGGGATGGCAGTGCATGCCCAGCACCACCTCCAGGACGATGCGACGCTGGTTCGTCACGGGAATGCCTGCCTCGCAACACCGGCGCTGAAACTCTTCAAGCCGGCGCATTTTCGTTTCAGCGTTTATCGGTTCGAGAATGCGCTTCATAACAACTGTCTCGGTTGCAGTTGAGATTATGTCTCAACTAGGTGCTGTTTGTCAAGCTGGAGAAATAAGATAACACCGAACGACATCCTCGTGCAGAAGGCAGAATGGAAACCAAGAATGGCTTTCAAGCTGCATGCGCAGCCCAAGAGTCAGGAAACAGCCAACAGCAGAGCACGTATTCTCATTCGTCTTCTATTTCTTTGGGTGCTTTACGCTCAGCACCAAGTCCTGGCAGCTCTGGCTGTCCACGCGGGCGCGGACGTAGTCCCAGCAGGCTTCGCCGACGTTGGTGCTGTCGGAGGCGCCGAAGCAGATCTCGTTGCGGTTGGCGGCAGCCTTGACGTAAGCGCCGGGCGCGTTGAGGCGCAGCCCGCCGTCCACATAGACCTTGATGTCCTTGCCCTGGGTCTCAATGCGATAGACGTGGAAATCCTTCGTGGTGTCCATCGCATGGCGGATCGTCTTGCGACTCCAGAGTTCAATGCGGTCGGGCTGCAATTCCAGCCGTTCCTGCGCGGCTCCGCTGGTGATGATGATGCGGCTCAGGCCGGAGACGACTTTGACGCGCGCCTCGACGACGGATTTTCCGGCCGGATCAGCGCCCCACGGACAGCGATAGTAGTGATAGTCGCCGGAAACAGTGCCGCGATCGGCAATGATAAGCGAGCCATCCGAGAGGCGTTCCTCGGTGCGCACAGAGCCGGAGTCGCGTGTCCACGGCTTGGCGGGTTTCTTGTCGGCCTCGTAGGCGATTGTCCATTGCGCGTCGGAGGCGGCCGGTTGTGGATTGAGAGCGATCTCGATTGGGTTGGCGCCTTTTTTGATCCACACAGGGTTGACGTTGAGATCGAGCCAGTCCTTGGCCAGCTTGCCGCCGCAGAGTTCGTGGCCATTGAGTTTCACGCACACGTCATTGACGTTCCGCAGCGCCGGCATCTGCACGTGCAACGTTGCCTGGACTTTGGCGCCGGCGTCAAACTCCTCACCGACGGTGAGGTCGAACGAGAGGGGTTTGCTGGCCGTGATGGTCTTCGGGTGGGCGGGCGTGAAGACCGGCAGGTTGGAATGTTTCGAACCCCCTGCGAGCCACGAGTCAGGTTTGCCGTCGCGCACGGTCACAAAATAAAGCCTGTCCATCGTCCGCAGCGATTTCGCGTCGCCGATCTCCTTGAAGACCGGCGAACGTCCGCCGAATACGTCAAAGAGATTGAAGAGATGGATGCCGTCCGCGCCGGCGGCCCACGCTTCCATCGCCTGGCCGCGATAGCTCTCCACCGAACCCCGGCGGAAACGGCCTTCGCCCTTCACGCGCGAGTCGCTGATGCACGGATAGACCGATACACCGTATTTGTGACCGAGTGCGACGCTGGTCTCCCACGGGTTCAGGCGGAAGTAACAAGTTGTGGCGAGCATGTCGAACAGGCCGTCCTGAAGCCATCGTTCCACATCGAGGCCCATCTCACGATTGAAGTCCACCGAGTCGGTCGCGCGCACCATGATGAGAATGGGCCGGCCGCGCTTGAGGCCAACCTCCTCGGTCATGACGCGCACGCGGCGCATCAACTCCGTCATCATGTCGCGCTCAGCCTGGCTGGCTTTGCCACCGTGGGCGGTGCTCTTGAAGAAGCAGAGGTGACGGAAGAAATCCAACTCGACGCCGTCCACGTCGTAGTTCTGACAGACCTCCTCGATGAACCGGAACGCGAGGTCACGGATCTCCGGCCGCGCGTAGTCCACCGAACTCCACCGACCGTAGCGCGAGCGCTTCACCGGATCGCCCACGAGCCAGTCGGGATGATCCACCTTGAGTGGCGGGTAGAGCAGGTAAGGCTTGTCCGGCCGATATGCTGCGTCGTGGGTGTCGTTCATTCGCATGGACCAGAAACACTCCATCTTGTTCTTGTGGGCGAATCCAAGGACGGCCTGCAAACAATCGGCGCCCAGATCAACCAGTTCCTGCGTGATGTTCCGCATGCCATTTTCGATGCCGTAGTCGCCGGGTTGCCGCGTCAGCAGCGTGCCGACCTTGGTGCGGTGCGTGAAAAAGCTGAACCCGGAACTGATCGTGCAATAGGAGATGGTGTCCACCTGTGTGCCAGCCAGCGGCGTCGTGCGTTTGGCAAGAAACTTCTCGAGGGTGAGTTTCTCGTCTTTCGGCAGATACAGGGCATCACAACCGTCGTTGTTGAAAATGATGCGCCGCTGCTTGTGGGCGAGCTGTTTGCGCGTCTCGCGCAGCTGCTTGAGCGCGGCGCCGTTGTCTGCCGGCTCGGCAAAAACCAGCCCGCTGGACAACACCGCCAGCAGCAATTCAACCCATACGATTCCGTTTAATTTCGAGTGACTCATCGTGATGATCCTTTCACAGTTGACCGCGTCGTCTCCGCAGGGGCCGGATCCCAAGTCGCCGCCTCCGGGATCGTTGCAAACGCTGCCGAGAAGCTGATGGGATAGTTGCAGTTGCAGTGGCGCGCATAGTGCGGAGCGCTGAGGATGCCGTCGGCTGCAATAAGGTTGTTCGTGCAGCCGGCACGAATACCGCGGAAGTAACTGTGCACGCCCGTTGTCAGGTCGAGATACGAGGCATAGGCATCGCGCAACAGGATCAGCCGCTGGCAGCCCAGGGCGCGACCGCAGCCGCGCAACTCCTTCCACAACCGCCCCCCAAGCGGCTCGCCTGTCGCCAGATCATATACTTTGCCGCCATGCGCGATGAGCCGGTCCGCCAAAACGATCGGCGGATGATAGCTGGTGAACGCATTGGGCGGGTCCTTGCACGGGAGTTCCTTCGACCAAAGCAGCTGGCCGTCCGTGCCGCGATAAGCCTCCGCCGTGGCACGATTGCGGGTGAAGAACAACACGTTGCCCTGTTCGGAGAACGACAATTGAGGTTTCAACGGCGGCGCAAAGTCCTTCCGTTTTGACGGAGGCGGCGATGGCACGGTGGTTGGCGCCCGCCAGAGCAATTCACCGCCGGCGAGCTTCAATGCCACGATCTCTGCGTCGTCTGTCTTCGCTTCTCCGCGCCGCCGCGCCGACCACCAATGGTCAATGCAAAAAACCCGGTCGGCTGCAACGGCGAAATTGAAGCCGTCGCGCTGTGCCGTCTGTTTCCAGCGCACCGCGCCGCTATGACGATCCACACACACCAACAGTTTGCCGGTCGTGCCAACGACGAAGCCGCCGCGAACGCGGAGTTCCCGCCAGCCGCCGCTCACGGGGCAGGCGAAGCTCGCGCGCTGCTCGCCGGTGGCCGCGTTGAGGCATAGACAATTGCCCGCGCCGATGGCGTAAACACTGTCCTCGGTGGCGGCAAAATCGCCGAGCGCCTTCACATTCTTCTTCCACAGATGCCGGCCCGTATAGATATCGGAGGCAAAAAGGTCGTCACCGATCTGGACGAACATCCGCCCGCCTGCTACGCGAGGCGGAGGCCCGCCCCCCGCGTAGGGAGACGGTTCCGCTTCGCCGGGCAAACGTGGCGGGTCGCCTTCAATCCATGGCACGGTCCGGTCCAATTCGCCACCGAACCACAGCACGCCCAGCGGTCCTGTCACCCGCCCGTCCATTGAGGCGAACGTATGCGCCGCGTCGCCGCTCGCGTGCGTCCAGTCCGCCGCGCCAGGCAGCGCACCCCGGCGTGTGACTAACGACCACTCGCCGCGCGTCATCCGCTCCGCGCCAGCCAGCGAGGCCGTCTGGATCTTCTGGGCGAGCGCATCGCGAACGCCGGGCGTCAACGCAAAGCACGCGCAGCCGCCATACGGCCGCAACAGTGCGAGAAGCCGTGCTGTGAATGGCGTGTCGCCACTGACATCGGCCTCGGTCAATTCTTCCGCAACGACCAAGCTCGCCAGATAAGGCGCCAGCTGCAACGTCGAGAGGTCGCCCGTCAAGACATGAACGCGCGTCCCATACAAGCCGAGCCGGAAGAATTCGCGCCGGGCAGCCGCAACCTTCGCCGCATCCGGTTCGAGGACGATCATGCGAAGCTTGGACTGCTGCGTCAGTTCCTCGACGAGTCGGCCGCTGCCCACGCCCAGCGCAATGCCGTAGCCGTCGCGAACGCCTGTTTGCCGCAGGATGTCCGCAGCGCGCGCCGCCCATGAATCTTTCGGGGACGCCGGATGGTTGGCTGCGACCGGGCTGTTTTTCGGCGGGGCTTTTCCGGCTCCGAAGCAGTAGAGATTTCCTTCGATGGTGATGACGAACAATTTGCCATCCGCAACGAGCATCCGGCTCGGCGTGCCCGTGATGGACGCCTGCCATGGCACTTTTGCCGGCTGGCCCTCGACAGGAATTTCCACCGCCGCGACTGTGCCCGGCCCGCCGACGTAGAGCCGACGGCCGGCCTTGATGTGGACCTTTAGCGACGAAGGCAGGCTCCACAGTTGGTTGAAGCGCGCGCCGGCCCACGCCACGAGCTTGTTAGGCTCACCCCAGCCGCCCTGCAACTTCACCTGCCATTGCGGCTGGCTGGCGAGATCGCACGCGACGATTTCGGTGTAGCTGGCCGTGCGCGGCAGTTTACGATCTTCGTTGCTGTTGCGGAGATTCCGGAGAGGGTCGTTCACCGGCATGGAATAATACATCGCGCCGTCGGTGAAGACCGGCTCGCGGAACACGCCCAGCTCTTTCGAATTGGCCGGATCAATTTGCACCCGTGTCCGTGTCTCCAACACGTGCTGTTCACCCGGACGCGGCGGCGCGTTTTTTCGCGAGGTCCACCAGGAAAGGTAGGTGACGTCGTCGCCGTTGCGGACGCGAAGCCACCGCTCGCCGTCGCGTGTCACGACATCCAGTTTGAACTGCTTGATCCACTGGTCCATCGTCGCGGCGGAGACTTTCATCTGCTGCGCAAACTCCTGCACGCGCATGTACTCGTCCGGCTTGGGAGGCGATCCCGCTTGCGGAGCGCTTGCGCGCACCTGATAGAGGTCACCGCTTTGGAACAGCCAGTTGCCGGCGCCGCATGCATACCAACATCCCTTGGCCAGCGCCACACGCCCGCCCCAGCCGCTGGTGTAAGGGTCCATCCGGCCTGTTGCGCGGTCGAAAAACGCCGGCAGCGCCCGACCGCAAGGCACGATCAATTTGGAGCCAAGCACAGCCAGATAACCCTGTGGCGACACGCCGCCATCGAATCGCGAACCGTGATCCAACTCACCGTCCTTGATGAACGCACAATCCCTGTTGACCCAGCGCGCCTGCCCGGTGGCGGCGTCCACCGCGCAAACCGCGACGCCTTCAAAAGGCCAGATGCCGGCTGCGAAATAAATGGTTTCATCTGCCAGCACCGGTCCGCCCCGCGCAGGCCATCGCGAGATCAACCGCTCGTCGCCGAGAAGCTTGTGTGCGCGTCGTTCCGGCTCCATGGGCGAGAATTTCCAGAGCAGCCGCCCGTCGCCGGCGCTCACGCAATACAGGAAGCCGTCGTCGGAAACGAACGCCACCCTGTCCCGCCACGCCACCGGCGCGAAGCGCACCGGCCCTTCCGCGAAGAACCGCCACAATTCCTGTCCCGTGGCGGTATCGAACGCCGTGACGCTGTCGGTCACCATCGAAGGCACGAACAGCCGTTTCCCCATTGCCACCGGCTCATAGGATTTGTCGAAGCACTGCCGGAAATCGTTGGGGAACGTCGGCATCGGCCGCGGCAACTGATGCTTCCACTGAAGGCGCAGCGCGCCGGCCACCTCCAGCGACGATGCGCCCGTGCGACCTGCATCGTGACGCCACATCGGCCAATCGTTGTCCGACGCGAGCGCACTGCTTGGAACGGCTGGCGCGATGCCACTGATGATGACGAGAAGCAAAACAGAAATCTTCTTCATAGGGTGTGTGAGATTGCTGGTTTTGGGAGTTTCTTGATCAATAGACTGCGGCGCAGCCGCCTCTCATGGACTTGTTCGCCGTTCCAACGATAGTAAATCGCGGCGGGGGTTTTCCCAAGCCTTGATGACAGCGGCTTCGACAAGCGTGCGCACGGCGCGATAGTCAGCGTCGGTCTGGCTTGCATACACTGCCTGGCTGCACTTGCCGCGTCCGCCGGCTTCTTTGGCCAGCGGTGCTGTCAGAAACAGGCTCTGTGCCGGCGCGTGGAGGTTGATCCAATCCGGGCGCGTCACCGTTTTCGCGTCGTGGCAGGCAGCACAACGGCGCGCGTGTAGGTCCGTCAGGCTTTTCATCAGTGTGCTGTCATCGGCGAGACCGTAGGCAGGTCTGGCTGCGCGCTTGTTGACAAAGCGGTCGTGATAAGGCGCGTTGGCGTCTATCCACATCACCAGGCGCAGGCGGTCGTCCTCGCTCAGTTTCACCGTGCCGCGATGCGTGCCGTCGGCGAGGCAGGTGATGAGTTTGCTCTTGTGTGAACCGTAGGCCAACGGCGGTGTGATGCTCGCGTCCTGCGCGCGGACGGCCGACATGGAGACGAGGTTCTTCTCAAGGATCGTCTCGTAAGCGCGATTGTGACCGTAGTCGCTCACAACCGCGTCGAACGAAATCAGGCCGCCGGAAAAATCCACCCCGCCGGCCGGCTTCAGTCCGCTGTGGCAACCGACGCAGTGGCGGTCGAGCACGGGCTGGATGTCGCGCAGGAAACTCACAGGCCGGTCGCCCCATGGCGGCGGCTGCGGGTCGCGCACCGGGCGGGACATGGCGATGGAAACCGTGTGCCGCGCGGGCACGGGCGCAACGGTCTTGCTCTCATGACAACCTGTGCAGGCACGTTGCTCGCCGGGCTGAAAACTGATGAAGGAGCGCATGCGCCGCAATTCCATCCGGTTTTCGTCGAGCAATTGGAAGTAAACCGCCGTATCCACCGGCACTCGAAACTTCGCGCTGCCGTCCTTCTCAACCGGCACGTCGCCGAGGATGCGGATCGGGGTCCAACTCACGAGGTTCTTCCGTTCCGCCCCTGGACCACCGTAGCCGTGGTCCTCGCCGTAACGCTGCCCGCCGTGCTCGTTGTCGTAGGGCCAGCCGATCGGCTCGGCAATGCGCACGTAGCGGACACGCTCCGGCGCGATGCCGTCGCAACCATAGCTGGCGGTGCTCAACACGCACGTGGCGAATCGCTCGCGGGGAACCGTCACGTCGGGCAACACTGGCGGCCTCGGCCTCGCGCGCAGCGGCACCGGCGTGAAGCAGGAGATCGCCGCGTCACGGTAGATGAGTTCCTTCGTGCCGAAGACATCCACGAGATAGATCGCGTAACCGGCCGGGTCCACTTCGCTGGCAACGCCCGTCTTGCCGATGCCGTAGGTGTAGGCAACAAGAAACGTTTTCTCCGAGAGCGGCCATGGGTGCATGTAATAGCCGCCGGCATCGCGCACGCCGCCTTCGGACACAGGCACGCCGTCCATGCCGCCTTCGGGCGGGACGACATTCGGAGTGACGATGCTGATGCCGCGCGGATCGTTGATGCCGAGGCCCGGCGTGATGACGACGACAGGGCCGGCGGCAAGCGTGTGATGGCCCGCCGCAACGCAGACGAGCCGCTGGTTTCGCGTGCCGGGAATGGAGCGGAAATCCTCGAGCGCCCAGGGGTTGACGAAATGCTGTTTGAAGATCGCGTCGGCCTGCGTGCCGTCGGGCCGGACGGTCCAGAGCGATTGGATGAACGCCCAGCTCCGCTCGTGGTATTCCCAGCGCGTGTAACCGATGGTGCCATCGTCGAGAGTATGTGGCAGGTAATCGCCGTCCTTGCTCACGCTGAGCCGGCGAATCCCGGTCCCGTCGGGACGCATGACGTAAAGGTTGCAGCTTGTTTCATCCTTGTTGAATTCGTTGCACTGGAGAGAGGTGCCGCAGCGCTCCGAAACGAATGCGATGTCGCCGTTGGGCGCATAGGTCGGATCGAGATCGCTCCATTCGCCGCGCGTGAGTTGGCGCAGGCTGCGGCCGTCTACGCCAATCTCAAAGATGTGAATCGGCTCCTCGGTGCGGCGAAGACGATAGCTCTGCGTGCGATCGAGCCAGCCGTCGGGCGGCTGGTCGCTTCTCGCCTTCGCGTAGCCAAAAACGATGCGCTTGCCGTCCCAACTCAGGTCTGCGCCGTGGACGTGGCCGGGGCCGAGCGCGCCATTGAGGATGGATTTCACCTGAGGCTCATCCTCCGATCCCGCAAGCGTGAGCACACAGAGGTCGCCGCCGGGCCGCGAGACCCACGGCATGTGGTTGAGACAAACGTCAGGATACGTCTCCTGACAGAAACGTTTCACGATCAACAACCGGTTGAAATCCAGCAGCGGATTGTGGAACGCCAGCCGCCGCATGGCCCAGCGGACTTTGAAATAGAGTGGCCGCATTGCTTCGGCTAACGCAGTGATGCCGGACAAACGCAATTGCCCGGCGGCTTCGTCAAACTCGCGCTCAAAGGTCGCGACGTCCACACCCGCGCGAGCAAACTCCGCCGCCAGTCGCCGTCCGCGCTCGATGAAGTGACTGATGGCTGCGATCATGTCAGGCGGGCCGGGTACAGCTTTCTTCGACCATCGGCTCAGGCTGCTCTGCGTCGCGGGCCGGCGGAACGCCAGGTTTTGATCCGGCTGCGCCGGGCCGTAAATTTCCACCTCGTCGAGATGGAAAAAGACCGGCTTGGAACTGGGAACCTGGAGCCGCACATAGCGCGCGCGGACTTCACCTCGCGGGAGCTTCACCTCCAGCGGCGGCGCGCCGGAAATGCCACCGAAGTGTTTGCACTTCTGGTCGTGGATTTGCCGCCACTGTCTGCCGCCGTCGGAGGCGAAGACGCGGAGAGAGTCGGCGTTGTGCAAACCGGGCGCGTAATCGAGCCGGTTAAAAACGACGATGCGGGCGATGGGCTGCGACTTGCCGAGGTCCACCTGCCACCATGGATTCGGCTCATGCGCTGTGTGAAAACCGTATTTGCCGTTCTTCACTCCATCCACTGCGCCGGCGGCGTCAGCCTGCGTCACCACCGTTGTGTCCCGCCACGCTTCCGCCTGCCGGAGCCAATCGGCCTCGATTTGATCACGCATCGAGACTCCGAGCGCCAGCGGCACTGCGGCGACGAAACATCCAAACCCGCCAATGGCAAACCGGAGTTTGGGCAGCATCCTCTTCACGCGTCCCTTCTACCACATTGGCATTCTGTAGCGCAGCCGAAAGTGAGCAGCGCGCAGGCATCTGCCATGGAGATTGCCATTGGCGAAGTGAGGCTGTAGGCTGCGGCTTCGTTGGGCAAACTGCGAACTTGCGCGATGAAACTCCAAAGAGGTGAATGCCATGATTCGATCCCCGCAGAGTCATAGAACCTCATTCATGTTGCATCCAACAGACGGGTCATCAGACCGTCCAAACATCCGCGACCACAGGCGCGACGGTTTCACCTTGGTGGAACTGCTGGTGGTCATGAGCATCATCATCGTACTGATGGGATTGTTGTTCCCTACCATTCCCATGATCTATCGAGCGGTCTTGAGAATGAAGACGCAAGCCGTTGTCGAACAGCTCCGCACGGCAGCCAAGTCCTGCCACAGCGAGTATGGCAAATGGCCGGAACCTGCCAACGACCAGGACCTTGTTCTGACGTTCAACGGTCTGGTGAATCCCGTGACGGGGCAAAAGGCCACGACCGGTCAGGCGGCCAGTGACAATCCGCGCGCACTTCGGTTCATGGAGATCCAGTCGAAAGACGTGACGATTCGCACCCTTGGCGAACAGACTCCGCTGGCGCTCTACGATCCGTGGTGGATGCCCTACGCCTATTGCTTCGATAATGGGAAGAAAGGAAGCTACTACCTGGGACCTCTGCAAAACGGAAGACCCTCCAACCTGCAATCATGGCCCGACACGACAGCCAACGACAGCCAGGTCCCGGTGCCGTTCAAAGACGATTCTTCGATCAAGACAGTCATCACTGAAGGCTATGCGTTCTTCTCCGACGGTCCCGATACGCGCACGGGCACCGGCCAATCGGAGCCGGGCAGCAAGAACACGACCAAAGCATATGAAGATGACGTCAGAAGTTGGAAGTGATTGATGGATGGGCCGTGATGAAACTCCAACACGATCCCACCATGAGGAGTCACGCCATGCGGCGATTCAAGTGTCTGTTGGTTGTCGGTTGTTTGGCGGGGATGTTTTCTTTCTTTTTCGCAACCCACGCTGAGGCGGCGGAGAGTGGCGCGTTGTTGTGGGACACCGGAAGTCATTCAGCAAAGAGTCTGTCGCCCGATGCGGTCGCAAAGCGGGAAGGCTGGAAGGAATTGGCGGACGAGAACGTCGGCGTCGCCGGCGACGCCTGCATGGCCAACGAATTTCTGACACTGGTGTTTCGGAAAGGCGCCAGAGGAGGCGAATGGTATTACAAGCTCGGCGAGGCAATGGTGAAGGGACCGACGCTGGTGCTCTTGGGCACGGGCGGAGACAAGGCGAAGACGCTGGACGCCTTCAATGTGATAGACAGCACGGCGACCAATGCGCTGCTGGAGGTCAACGCCACGTCAGAGGCGGGAAAGAAGATGGTCGCGCGGTTCTTCCTAAAGAAGGGCAGACCGTATGTGGAAACGCAGCCGGGCGAGGGAACAGAGAAGATACGGGTGGAAGCGTCGAGCCAGTACGCCGTGATGCCGGATCCTTTTTCCGGCGATCTGGTCGTCAGCGCGCAGGAGACGGAGTCGAATGAACTTCGTTTCCCCGGCGAACACGCGCTGGCACAACTGGCCGATCATGGCAACGCGATCGTGATGTGCGCGTGGCGGTCGTCCGACCAAGCCGTGAAGGTGACGCTGGAGGGCAAGAACGGGCAGCGCGTGATTTCCGGGACAGAGGTCGCTTACCGGAAGGACCGGCACATGAATGTGTGGGTGGCCGTGCTGGCTGCGCCTGCGATCTGGCATGACGCGAAGATGGCCGACCTCAATGCCATCAAGGATGTGAAGCTGGACTGGAGGATTCCGTATCTGGCGTTGTGGCGCGCGGATTATCGCCGGGAGGACGGATGGATTGATTCGTGGAAGGTGATCATCAAGAAACCCAACGGCGAATGGGAGGGATTCGGCGTTTCTCCAAAAAAAGGCGGCACGGTCTGGCATCCGTCGCGCGGCACGTTTGCCTACCCGGCGCACTTGGAGGGAGAGAACGTTTATCTGCGCAATCCGGTTTACGAGCGTCGCCCGAAGATCAAGAACAAGGCGGACAGCCGCGTGGTCATCTATCCGTTCCGGAAGATCGGCAAAAGCCCGAAGAACGTCTACGGTGTCATGGACGTGTTGACGGAAGCGTTTGAAGAAGTGCCGGAGTTCACACTGGCGGAGGAGTTGCAGGTGAAACGTCCCGCGTGGGACAAGTATCCTGGCGTCTGCCACACGACTGGCGAAGTGGAGAAAATCTTCGATGACAACAAGGAAAAGCAAAAGAAGAAGGAGATCATCGAGCGTTTCAAGAAGATGAACCTCTTCTGCATTACGGTGAGGGCGCGCATCGAGGCGTACATGAACTGGTGCAAGAAGACGCACGAATTCTGCGTGAAGTCGAAAGCCGGGATGCCGCAGGCCGCCGCTTTGGTGGATGCATTGGATGGGCAGCTTCTGGAAATGGACAAGGTTTACGAGAATGCGAAGTTGCAGGAGCGGACGCCCGCCGCGGCCCACGCGCTCACCGACCAGATCGAGGCCATGATCGTCAGCGATGACCCAAAGCGTGTGGACCAGGTCAAGGAGTTGGGCAGAGCCACGCGGACCATCGCAAGCAATCAGGATGCGGCCACCGGTGACCTGCGCAGGGTCGCAAAGGAAACGAGGCAGGAGGCGGGCTATCGCATGATGCGGGCCAAGGACGAAACGGAATTCAGCTTTGCGAACGACATCCGGCAACGCACGCTGGAAATGCTGCAAACCAGTATGGGTGTGGAGGGTGGTTTCACCGACTAACCATGACAAGCGAACGATTGATTCCAACATCGAATGGCCAATTCAACATCGGCCACATCTGCACGCGACTGCAATCCGACCGTGGTCTTGCCAGCAAGGTCGCCATGCGCTGGATCGGCGCTCACGATGAGCGCGCGGAATATACGTATGGCGACCTGGAGCGTGAAAGCTCGCGCTTCGCCAACGTAATGCAAAGCCTCGGATTTGCGCCGGGCGATGTGTTCTTCGTTTTCCTGCCCAAGATGCCGGAGGTTTACTCCTGCTTCCTGGGTGCGTTGAAAGCCCGGCTCATCACGGGCACGCTGTTCTCCAACTTCGGGGAGGAGGCGCTGCTGGACCGGCTCGGCGATGCCGAGGCGAAAGGCATCCTGACCCGCAAGAGCTACCTGAAGAAGTTGCTCCGTATCCGCGAGAAGCTGCCGAACCTGAAGGTCATAATCCTGGTGGATGCCACCGAACATCAAGCGGCTGATATTCTCAGTCTGCCTCTCCTCATGCAGCAGGCTTCCGCCGGGTTTGAAACACCGTTGACTCCCGCCGAGACGCCGTCAGTGCTGCATTACACGTCGGGTTCCACCGGCAAACCCAAGGGCGCGCTGCATCGCCATCGCAGCGTGCTGCTGCAGAACCGGACTGCGGTGGAAGTGCTCGACCTTCGGCCCGACGATATCTTCTGGTGCACCGCCGATCACGGCTGGGTGACCGGGACCTCCTACGGGATTATCGGGCCGTGGAGCCTCGGCGTGACGCAGGTGCATTTCGGCGGCGCGTATGACGCGGCGAAGTGGTTTGGAATCCTGGAAGAGTACGGCATCACAGTCTGGTATACGGCGCCGACGGCGTTGCGGATGTTGATGCGCGAGGAGCCCGCGCTGTTCGCGCGGTTCAATCTCAGCAAGCTCCGTCACATTTGCAGCGTGGGCGAGCCGCTCAATCCCGAAGTGATCAGTTGGGGACGCAAGGTGCTCGGCAAGGACATCTACGACACGTGGTTCCAAACCGAAACCGGCGCGATCATGATCACCAACCGGCCGGGCCTGCCCATCAAGCCGGGTTCGATGGGCCAGCCGCTGCCGGGCATCGAGGCCGCCATCGTCCGGGACAATGGCGAGGTCCTGCCGGACAACGAACAGGGCAACCTGTGCCTGCGGCCGGGATGGGACTCGATGCTGATCTCCTATTTCCACCACGAAGACATCTACCGGCAGAAGTTCAAGCACGGCTGGTATATGACCGGCGACACCGCCCGCCGCGACAGCGAGGGATATTACTGGTTCATGGGCCGGAGCGACGATGTCATCAACACCGCCGGCCATCTGGTCAGTCCCTTCGAAGTCGAGAGCGCGCTGCTGGAGGTGGAAGGCATCGCCGAGTCAGGCGTGATCGGCGTGCCGGATGAATTGCTGTGGGAGAAGGTGGTGGCATTTATCGCGTTGAAAAAAGGCTGTGAGTGGAACAGCGACCTCGAACTGAAATTGCGCCTGCACGTCTCCAACCGTGTTTCCACCATGGCCACGCCACAAGAATTCAAAGTGCTGGAGCACATTCCCAAAAACAAGAGCGGCAAAATCATGCGCCGCGTGCTGAAAGCGCGCTATCTGGGGCAGGATGAGGGCGACATCAGCACGCTGGACATTTGACGGAGACAACACGGATTTATGACAACGATCGAAAAACTGAACGGGATCTTTCAGATGGTGTTCGACAATGATGAGATCAACATCCAGCCAGAGATGACCGCCAATGACGTGGACGGTTGGGATTCGCTGTCGCATGTGAACCTGATCCTGGCCGTGGAGAAGGGTTTTGGGATCCGTTTCGCGCAAAAGGAACTGCTGACGTTCAAGAACGTCGGC
>Ga0265297_10003906_pt1 | contig 25640 bp, 27 predicted proteins | sample Munlanlwell13791_FD_192502 | JGI IMG/M metagenome (GOLD analysis project Ga0265297, IMG submission 192502) | Leachate microbial communities from a municipal landfill in Southern Ontario, Canada - Leachate well 137-91 | ecosystem: Engineered > Solid waste > Landfill > Unclassified | place... | reverse complement strand
ATTTATTTAACTGGTATAAAACTACCGGCGGCCACGCCACTGTTTTTGAAAATTCTTCAGGCATATGGAAAGACAGCGATAGCAATTTAACATATTCACGAAGCTGGTCGCAGGGAGTTTTCGGCGATATGACTGTCAGCTGGTAATTGATTTGCGTTTCCGAAATAAAATAGCATTCCATTAATTTGCGATAAATACTTCGTATCTTTTTTTGCTGTTTTACGCTTCTAATTAAAAATAGCGAACTCAGACTCTATTCGTTTATGGCGGGAAACGCTTTGTTTCTTTGCGAACCCAAACCATTCATAGCTTGGTAAGAGCAAAAGTCTGGTTTATGTTGTAACGCAATTAAGAGGAGGCAATAAATGAGGAAAAGTTTTAAAAACAAAATTCAGGCAGCCCAGAGAATCGCAGTTTTTATATTTATTTTCAGCTTTCTTTGTTCTGCCCAAATTTTTTCTGAAGAAATTCCTTTTAAGCGCCTGGATAAATTTGCAAAGCGTATGCACGAGCTGCAAAAAAGAATTGTAGGCTACCCGGTTAATCAAAATACTGACCTTAAAGAATTCTACGAATGGTATCTTAATTCAAGGCTCTATGAAGTTGCAATGAATAACGTTGGCGACCCTCAAAAAGCACCCATCATTGTCATGAATACTCATGAGTTTGAAAACGAGGTGGTGGATTTCTTTGCGCCGCTATACGGATTTTCTAAAGACGAGGTTTGGGGAATAGTTACGATGAGCGGCACTGATGGAAACAGCCACGGAATGTATTTCGGCGTCAGGCAGCTTTTTAGTCAGACCAAGATGCGGCCTATTTGTTATGTTTCCGAAGAGGCGCATTATTCCATAAAAAGGCTTGCGGATGTTGAGAGCCTGGAACTTCGGTTAATTAAGACCGATAAAACCGGCAAAATAATTGTGAGTGAATTTGAGAAAGCTCTGGACCCTTCAAGGCCGGCGTTGGTTGTCCTTGCCATGGGAACGACTTTTAAGGGCGCTATTGATGACCAGGCGGCGATTGATGCGGTTATCCGCAAAAAGAAACCAATCGCAGTCTACAGGCACGTTGATGCTGCTTTATTCGGGGGGTATCTGCCTTTCACAGAATATAAAAATCTGGTGAACCGTAAGGTGGTTTATTTTGATTCAATAGCAGTCAGCGGCCACAAGTTTTTCGGATTTGATGAGCCGATGGGAATTTTCCTTACCACTAAAAAAACGCTCAATCAGACTAATCCCTTTGAGGTTGCTTATCTTAATCAGGCTGTGCCTACCATAACTTGCTCCCGTAACGCTCTTTCAGCTTTAAAATTCTGGTGGAAGGTTAAAAAAACAGGGATGGAAGGGTTTAAGGCACAGGCGCAGACAATTTTGTCTAATGCCAAATATTTAGAGGGAGAGCTTAAGAAAATTAATTGGCCGGTCTGGCGAGGTGATTATTCCAATACGGTTTATTTTGAAATGCCCGTTAAAGGAGTGATGGAAAAATATGGGCTCGCGCCGGAATTTGATTCCCGTTTAGGCGGGGATTTGGCGCATATAGTTGTTATGCAGAATGTAAACCGTAAAACCATAGATCAGATTATCTGCGATATGAGAAGGTTTAAATGATAGTAAGTTAAATCTCGCCGTATGTGATTTACTGAGTAGAAACAAAGGATGTGTTAAATGTTAAAAGCGCGGAAGATAGGATTTTTAACTTTAGTGTTTGTTATGTTTTTATTTATCCAAAGTTACGCTGACGATAAAACCGATTTGCGCCTCATTACTGTTACCGGTGAAGGTGAGGTAAAAGTTATTCCTGATGAGGTAGTCCTAACTCTTGGAGTAGAAACAAGCAACACTGATCTTAACGCGGCAAAGAACGAGAACGATCAAAAAGTCCAAAAAATTATCTCCGCTGCTAAAGAACTTGGGATACCGGATAAATATATTCAGACTGATTATATAAATATTGAACCAAGATATAAACACGAATGGAAAAATCGTGATTTCATAGGATATTTTGTGCGTAAGAAAATATCAATAACCTTAAAAGAGGTTTCAAAGTTTGAGGCGCTTTTAAGCAGCGTGCTTAATCTAGGCGCAAACTTTGTTTTGGGCGTAGATTTCCGGACTACAGAACTGCGTAAATATAGAGACCAGGCTCGTTCCATGGCGCTTAAAGCAGCCCAGGGAAAAGCAAATGCTTTAGGCGGCCAATTGGGCCAGGTAGTAGGTAAGCCTCATGCAATTACCGAAGGCCAAAATTATTGGTGGACAGGCTATAGCAGCTGGTGGGGTGCAAGAGGCGCTTCTCAGATGACACAGAATGTAAGCCAGGACGCAGCTACACGGGGGAATAACCACCGAGCTCTTTTCGCGTCCAGGATTATATCGCAGAAACTCATAAAAAAAATTACAAAATACTTTCCTTGCCCTACTGCGTAGGCTGGACAGAAGGCCCAAGCAACATAGTTTCCTTAATATTACAGCGCAACCGCTGGCAAAGGGTAGTTATTGAAACTGTCTGGCACTACAAGCACATGGTAACTAAGCGCGGGCATGGGCTTTTTGCTTTGTTCATTTTTGTCCGTGACCAGAAAATATTTAAAACAAAAGATATCGTTCATTTTGTAATATTAAGTTTTCTTGAATTCTTCTGGTACCGCTGGATTATAGCAATAGCAAAACTAGCCGGCACGCTCGCCTACGCTCGCGGTGTAAAAGTTTACGATACCTACAGCCGCAAAAAACGTAACAGCTGAAAAATTCTTCTATTTTTTCAAAAAATTATCTATGGCGTATTGACAAACGGCTTTATCTCTGTTTATATATTTTAAATTGAGTTTTTACGTGTGGCGGCGGCGTTAATATAAAAGGAGGTGTGCAAAATGGCACAAAGGGGTGTTTTTCTTCTGTTGATAGCGATGGTTATCGGAGTTTCTTTTCCGGTTTCTGCAAAGAATTTAACTGAAACAGAAGTAATTGCTGTAGCGAAAGATGCTCTTACAGGAAAAGCAATTGCTTTTATTGATGCGGTTGTTTCTTATGACAAGGATAATCAAAAATGGAGCGGCTGGGGAGAAGTTGTGGCGAAGGAGCCTGCCAACCCAAATTACGGAAAACTTCCCCAAGGTATTTTAAGCGAAAAAAAATACCATACGGTTTATTTTGATTTTGATGAAAACAAGCGCAATGACGTCTGGGTGTTTGTAGATGCAGACACGGGAGATGTCCTTACTATTTACGAAGTAAAATAGGCTTTTGCAATTATTACTGGAAGCGCCTCATTTTAAGGTGGCGCTTCCAGTATTTATAATTCTTGAATAGTTGCAAATTTTTGAATAAAATGATTTAAGATAGCGTTCAGAGCGTAAATATTAATATTTTTAAAATGGAGGCGCACATGACAAGAGAAAAAGTAGAAATAGCCTCAATGATTTTGATGACAGTTGGCGTATTGCTTTTGTTAGCCATGGCATTTGAACTTATTCCGCGATTTGAAAGATTAATAGTTTTTATCGCTGTCGCATGTTTTGTGGTTGCGGGCATGATACGTTCTATAAGCAAGATTAAAGAAAAATATAACAATAAAAATTAAACAGAGCTTGCCAGCCTTAATCCAACATGCAAAAACCCAATACTTTAATTTTAGACAGGAAAACCATAACCGGACTTATTGGTATGGAAGAGGCGATTTCTGCCGTTGCTGATGTTTTCCGCCAGCACGGATTGAATAAAACTCAAATGCCGCCGAAGATTTATCTGCACCTTAAAAAATATTCAGGTGATTTTCGTGCCATGCCTGGGTATGTTGAAGCGTTAAACAAATCTGCCTTGAAATGGGTTAACGTGCACCCGAATAATAGAGGAATCGGGCTTCCGACGGTTATGGCAGTAATTATTTTAAGCGACCCTAAAAACGGATTCCCGCTTTGTATTATGGATGGAACTTTTATAACTAACCTGCGTACAGGGGCGGCCGGCGCAGTCGCGGCAAAATATCTTGCGAGAAAAGATTCAAAAATAGTCGGTATGGTTGGCTGCGGAGAACAGGCTAAAACCCAAGCCTTGGGGCTTCGTTTGCTTTTTGATATCAAAGAAATAAAGCTGTGGAGCAAAGATAATTCGTGTAGCATAAATTTTATAAAGCAAATGCGTGCAAAGGAGAAAATAGTTGTTTGTAGGAATGCAGAAGAATGCGTAAAGGGAAGCGATATTGTTGTAACTACTACACCAAGCAGAAGGCCTATTGTAAAATATAACTGGCTTAAAAAAGGCTGCCATATTAATGCCATAGGGGCAGATAGTAAAGGTAAAGAAGAACTTGAACCCTTGATTTTAAAAAAAGCAAAGCTTGTTGTGGATAATTTTCAGCAGGCATCCCACAGCGGAGAGATAAATGTTCCTTTTGCCAGAGGCTTAATTACCAAAAATGATATTTATGCCGAACTCGGCAAGATAGTCTGCGCGAAGAAGAAAGGCAGAACAAACAATAGTGAACTTACCGTTTTTGATTCAACCGGGCTTGCTATCCAGGATCTCGCAGTTGCGAGCGCGGTTTATAATTCTGCTTTAAAGAAAAAAGCCGGCAAACGGATTAATTTACTCGGGCTGTGAACAGATAAAGTTTTTAGTGGCTGGAATTTTCCTGTTTGCTTGCTTAATAGGATTTTTTAGGACGGGTTCAATAAAGGAGATATGAATATGGGCATAGGGCTGATTTTTGCAAGTTTAATTCTGATATTTAGTATAATCGCCGCGGGTATATATAACCATTTAGTAAGATTCAGTTTTCTGGTAAAAGAGGCGCTGAGCGGCATAGATGTGCAGCTTAAGCGCAGGCATGATTTAATACCAAATTTGGTTGAAATCGTAAAAGGCTATGCTAAATACGAACAGGGTGTTTTTGAAAAAGTAACTAAATTAAGAAATGAAATTGTAAGCGCTAAGGATAGCAAAGTAAACCTGGATGCGGAAAACAGCCTTTCGCAGGCAATAAAAAGTATTTTTGCAATTGCCGAAAATTACCCGGAACTTAAAGCGAATCAGAATTTTCTTGACCTTCAGAAAAATATATCAGCCATTGAAGATAATATCCAAATGGCGCGCAGATATTATAACGGCACTGTGCGTGATTATAACGTAAGCATCCAGTCTTTTCCTAACAGTATAATTGCGAATATTTTTCATTTTAAACCAGCCGAATTTTTTGAGATAGAATATTCTACAGAGCGCAGCTCCCCGGATATAGAATTGGGAGACAAATAATGAAAGTAAAAATTTTTTCAGTTTTTTTGCTCGCATTAAGCTGCCTTCTGGCAGATAGATGCCATGCGCAAGATACCGAAGCCGAACGGGTTTTATCTTTCGTAAGCGAAATAACCATTAATGAAGATTCAACGATGATGGTAACTGAAAAGATAAAAGTCATTTCTTCCGGAAAACAAATTAAACGCGGCATATATAGAGATTTTCCGACGCGATACCAGGATAGATACGGCAATAATTTTGTTGTGAACTTTAAAGTGCTTAAGGTTTTACGTAACGGCGCAACCGAAGACTACCGCGTTGAAAATCTAAACAACGGGAAAAGAATATATATGGGAAATAAAAATGTATATCTTTCGCCCGGGGAATATTCTTATGTTGTTACTTACAAAACAGACAGGCAGTTGGGATTTTTCGACAAGTTTGACGAATTATACTGGAATGTTACAGGGAACGGCTGGTCATTTTACATAGATGAGGCTAAGGCTGTTGTCAGCCTGCCAAAAGATGCCGGAAAAAAAATCATTGAAGGTTCCGGCTATACCGGCCGCAAGGGCTCCAGAGAGCATGCCCTATCAGTTACAAGAGATGGTTTTGGGAGAATTATTTTTGCTGCAACAAGGCCGCTTGCGCCTTATGAAGGCCTGACTATCGTTGTTGCCTGGCCAAAAGGTTATGTTAAAGAACCTTCTTTTAATGAGAAGGTGGGGTATATTCTACGCGACAATTTAGGAGGTATAGCTGCACTATTTAGCCTTTTAATTCTGATTGTTTATTATCTTGTTGTTTGGGCGAGAGTTGGCAAGGACCCTACTAAGGGTACAATTATACCTTTATATGAGCCGCCGAAAGGGTTTTCAGCTTCAAGCGCGCGTTTCATTATGAAAATGGGCTTTGATGACAAAACTTTTACCGCGGCTATTATTGAAATAGCGGTAAAGGGCGTAATTGCTATTCATGAAGAAGGCGGAAAATATATATTAGAAAAAACAAATACTGATGAGCGACTATTGTCATCGCAGGAGTTTCAAGTAGTGAGGATTCTTTTTGCTTCAGGAAATCGCCTGGAGTTAAAGAGTGCAAATCATACAGTTATAAAAAAAGCCATAGATTATCTGCGGAGTTCACTGTTGAAGAGTTATGAAAGAATATATTTCCTTACAAATAGGAAATATTTTATTTCGGGAGCACTTTTATCGCTGGCCCTTATGTTTACAAGTGTCGTTTTGCAGGGTATCCAGTCCAGTCATCCAGAAAAAATATTCATCGCTCTTTTTATGAGTGCTTGGATTTCTATATGGACTTGCGGCGTTGTGGCTTTGTTGTTTACTGTTGTATCACTTTGGCGTTCTGCAAAACAGGGCGTAGGCGTAGTTGCGCAAGCTTTGTTTTTGACTTTTTTCAGCATTCCGTTTATCTTCGGAGAAATCTTCGGCCTAGGCGTACTTTTTTATGCAACTTCCGTTTTTGTTTTCCTGGCGCTTTTGACTGTTATTTTTACAAACATATTATTCTATAATCTTTTAAAAGCGCCAACTTTTCAGGGAAGAAAAATAATGGATAAAATTGAAGGATTTAAGATGTATCTTTCAACTGCTGAAAAAAATCGCCTTAATGTTTTAAATCCTCCGGAAAGAACTCCCGAACTTTTTGAAAAATATCTTCCATATGCCTTGGCCTTGGATGTTGAGCAGCAATGGGCGCAAAATTTTTCCGATGTGCTGGAAAGAGCGAGTAGTCAACCGCAAGGTTATAAGCCAAGCTGGTATACAGGGACGCTCTATGGCATTAACTCTGCAAATTTTGCCTTAAGCCTTAGCGCGGGTTTTTCCAGCGCAATTTCTTCATCCGCAACAAGCCCTGGTTCAAGCTCTGGCAGCGGCGGAGGTGTCTCAAGCGGCAGCGGCGGCGGAGGCGGAGGAGGAGGCGGCTGGTAATTATAATATTTTTTCTATGAATACCGCAATTATAGATACTAAATTTAAAGAGTGGACAGCAAATCTAAATCCGGAAGAAGCCCGCATTTCTGTTTTTAACCATATCCGCGATATTCCTTACGCAATTGTCCCGGCTTTGCGCGACCCAGATGTCGGCACATCCGGGATACTTGAAATTAATAAAGGTTCCTGCCAGCCCAAGCATTTTTTGCTAAAGCTTCTTTTTGAAAAAATAAATATCCCCATAAAATACGTTTCTTACCCTTTTAAATGGCAGGCGCAGCCTTTGAAGTTTAACAGCGCCTTGAAGAAAGCCGCAGAAGATTTGCCTTTTGCATACCACTTAGCCTGTAAAGCCTATATTGGCAATCAATGGATTTTGGTGGATGCAACTTATGACCCGCTTTTAAAAAATGCAGGTTTTCCTATAAATGAAAACTGGGACGGTTTAAGCGATACAAAAAATGCCGTTACGGCTGAAGCGGAAGTTATTCATGAAAACCTGCAGGAACGTATAAAATTTGAATCGGAAAAGAGAAGCTTTTACAGCGAAAATGAAAAAATACGTTACGCTGATTTTATAGAAAAATTCAATTTTTGGCTCTTAAATATCCGTAAGGCATAATTATGGCTTTATTCAAATTTTTTAAGAATTTATTCCGCGCGCGAAAAAAGAAAAGAACAACTAAGCGCAAAATTAAAAGTCCGTTAAGGCGTAAGGCAAATAAATCAAGAACAAAAACCAGAAAACATTCCAAAAAGACCGCGAAAAGAATCTCTTTTAAAAAAGCAAAGCGTCCGTCAAAAAAGATTAAGTTAAAAATTAAAAAGAAAAAAACCAAACCCGTAAGAACCGCCAAGGCATACAAGGAAAAAGAAATTGGTATAATAACCCATTACTTTGATAAAATTTCGGTAGGGATCATCAAGCTCAAAGCGCCGCTTGTGATAAGTGAACATATACATATAAAAGGAAAGAATACAGATTTTACGCAAGTTGTAAGTTCTATGCAATATAACCACAAAGATATCACTCTTGCCGAAAGGGGCATTGAAATAGGTATTAAGGTAATTAAGCCTGTGCACGAAAATGACACAGTGAGCAAAGTATGAAGAAAGGCCTATTTTTAATTCTGGTCTTATCGGTAATATTTTTTAATGCATTAGCTCAGGAGCGCGATTTCTATATAGAAATTATTCCGAAGAAAACTATGCTGGGGAAGGGGGAGATTTTCACAGCTATTACCAGTTTTATGAATGTAACCCAGAAAGAGCAAAAAATATGTTCCTGGACTTGTTCCTATGATCAAAATTGGCTGCTGGAAGATTCATTGAATAATTTTCATCTTTATGGCGTGAATTGCGAAAAAAATATAGTATCTTGTGTAACCCTTAAGCCTTTTGAAAAATTTGAAAAAGAATTGTATCTTCAAGTTTCAGATGATGCAAAAAAAGGTAAGGCTAATTTTAAATTGGGTTTTACGCCATGCGTAAGCAGGGAAGAGTGTTTTGAAACCGGAAAAGAGAGCCAGCAGGTTTTCTGGAGCCAGGAAACTACAGTTAATATAAAATGAAAAAATTATTAAGGCCTAAGGCGGTTATCTTTGACATGGACGGCGTAATTGTTGATTCAATGCCCTATCATTTCCTTGCATGGTATGAAGCGCTAAGGCCTTACGGAGTAAGGGTCAGCTGTTTTGATGTTTATGCAAAAGAAGGAGAGAGGTGGTCAAAATCGCTTAAGGACTTCTTGAGGAAAGAAGGTATTATTCCCAGCCGTAAACTGCTTTCTGAGATATTTACTCTCAGGCAGAAGATATTTAAGAAATATTTTAAAAGATTCATCTTTAATGATGCTGAACAGGTTTTACTGGCCTTAAAGAAGAAGGGCTACTTGCTCGCTCTTGTTACGGGAACTCCGGACTACGAAATTAAAAGAATCCTGCCTCCTAAGTTATACGGGATTTTTGATTGTATGGTTGCCGGAAATAATGTAAAAAAAGGAAAGCCTCACCCAGAGCCTTACCTTACGGCAGCAAAAATGCTTAATATTATCCCCAGCGAATGCGTAGTTATTGAAAATGCGCCTTACGGGATAGAATCTGCGAAGCGCGCCGGCATGTATTGCATTGCTGTTTCAACCAGTTTGTCTGCAAAATTTCTGGATAAAGCAGACTGTATCGTTGATAAACTTAGCAAAATAGCCAAAGTTATCAAAATTTAACCTTTAAAACCCGCAACTTCCCTTTTTAAAAAAAATTGTAAAAAGAAAGCGTTTTCCTTGAATTTCTTTAAAAAATATGTTATGTTTAAGGCAGAAAAACTGGATTTGTGCTTAAAGCCACGGATCCAGTTTTCTGTTTATATGGGGGATTGAAACTTTATATTAACCAGCAGCGCAAAACCCTATGCAGGAACGCAGAAAATACCCAAGAGTAGACATATCATTTCCCGTTGAATGTGATGAATTAGTGCGTAAGAATTACTTTTATACTGTCAGCAAGGACTTAAGCACAGGCGGGGTCAAAATATTCAGCAACAAATTTTTTCCCAGAAATGAACAACTGAAGGTGAGTATAAATCTAATAGACAGGATGGTAAATTTGAAAGCGAAAGTTGCCTGGTGTAATGAAGTCCGCGCTTCAGACAGCTATTTGTGCGGCCTTGAATTTATTGAGGCCAACAAAGGCAGCCGAAATGAAATAGCCGGTTTCTTGAGCAAAATCAACCAATAACCCGCCCTTCCAATCCTTTAGTTCGTTAATTTTATCCACTTATCAATTGACACATTCTTGCCTTACGGTATTATATAATTTCACAATAAGAAAAAAATAGGTTACGAATGTTACAAAAATTAAATGATTTAAATATAACCTTCGTAACTTCCCGTAACCCGCCTGCCTACACGGCAGGCAGGCATCCGTAATCCTCGTAACCGATAATACAAGGAGGCTAAATGTTTAGAGAAAAAATTAAAGTATTTGATTGCACGATACGAGACGGCGGGCTTATTAATAACCATGATTTTGACGACAAGTTCGTAAGACAGGTGTATAAGTCTCTGTCGGCAGCCGGCGTAGACTATATGGAAATAGGGTACAAAAATTCCAAAAGATTATTTTCTTCCAAAGATTTTGGAAAATGGAAATTCTGCGACGATTCGGATATAGAAAAAATCATATCCGGCATTAAATCAAAAACAAAAATTTCAGTAATGGTTGATGTGGACAGGGTTGATATTGAAGATATCAAACCAAAAAAAGAAAGCCCGGTAGATATGATCCGGGTTGCTTCTTACGTAAAAGATATAGATAAAGCAATATTTTTGGTTAACCATTTTGCGGACAAAGGATATGAGACTACGGTAAACATAATGGCAATATCGCGGGCATTAGATAATGAATTGACGGAAGCGCTTAATCAACTTGAGAAAGAATGCAAGGCTCAGGTAATTTATGTAGTAGATAGTTTTGGCGCGCTCTATCAGGAAACTACAGAATTTTTAATAAAAAAGTTTAAAGACGCGCTTAAAACAAAAGAAATAGGAATGCATGCCCACAACAATCAACAGCTTGCTTTTTCTAATACTATAGAGGCAATAATACATAACGCAAATTTTGTAGACGGAACGGTTTATGGCTTGGGCCGCGCCGCCGGAAATTGCCCCCTGGAATTACTAATTGGGTTTTTAAAAAACCCAAAGTTTGATATAAGGCCTATTCTGGACCTTATTTCAAATGAGTTTATTCCTTTGAGAGAAAAAATAGAGTGGGGCTATATCATACCTTATGCTATAACCGGCATGCTTGACGAGCATCCAAAGTCGGCGATTGCACTTCGTAACGGTGTTAAAAAAGAAAATTATAGAGAGTTTTATGAAAGCCTGCTGGGAGAGGATATTGACTGATGAATTTAGCTAAATTCAGAAAACAGCCCATACTTGGCATTTTGCGCGGAATAAAAGCTGATATGCTCTCGCCTTTGTTGGACGCAATCATTGCAAGCGGGCTAGAGACTATTGAAATTACCATGAATACAGAAGACGCCCCTTCGCTTATAAAAAAGTGTGTTAAGTATTCAAAGAACCGTTTAACTATAGGTGCCGGAACAGTTCTTGATATGGAGTCGTTGGAAAATGCGTTGAATGCCGGCGCAAGTTTTATAGTTATGCCGGTTCTGGTAAAAGATGTTACGGCTTACTGCGTCAAAAATCAGATTCCGGTTTTTCCCGGAGCATTCAGCCCGCAGGAAATATACAATTGCTGGCAGTCCGGCGCAACAATGGTAAAGGTATTTCCGGCAGGGTTTCTGGGCCCAAAGTATTTCAGGGAAATAAAAGGGCCGTTTAGCGGGATAGAATTGCTCGCCTGTGGAGGAGTAACTGCGGAAAATATATCTGAATATTTTTTATCCGGTGCGGCAGCGATAGCTTTTGGTGCGAGCGTATTTAAAAAAGAGTGGCTTGCAAAAAAAGATTTTAAAAGCATAGAAGAATCCATTAAGAAATTTCTTATAAAATAATAGCCAGAAAATATTGTCATTGCCTTAATCTTTTTTCGCGCAACTCCTAATATTTCCTGTTTCTTATGAATATAAAAAACTATCCGGAGTTTACGCCGCTAGCGGCTGATATGAAGGAGCTTTTTGACGAAGCTTTTCTTAAGTCCCAGCCGTTTATCTCAGAATTTACTTTTACAAACCTTTATTGCTGGAAAGATATTTACAAATTTTCTGTTTCAATCTATGAAGGGCTTATTATTTTACGTTCAGATGCAAGCGAGGTTACAAAGTTTTTTCCTCCAATAGGCATTGGCCAGCAAAAGACAGCTGTTGAAAAAATAATCAAAGATACAAAAAATCCATTCATACGCTTGCCGGAAACCATCGCGAAGTTGTTTGAAGGCGGCAGTTCTTGTAAGGTTACGCTGGACAGAGATAACAGCGATTATTTATATAAAACAGAGGAGTTAAGGCTGCTTAAAGGGAAAAAATATGATGCCAAGAGAAACTTTATAAAGAAATTCAAGTCTTTGAATGAATATGAATATGTAAGGCTAAATTCTTTCAATGCGGAAGATTGTTTTGATTTTGAAGAACGCTGGTGCCTGATAAAAGACTGCGATAACGTAGAAGGATTAAATAATGAAAGGCAGGCAATAAGAAAAATGATAGAGAGGTTCGGTGATTTTAATCTTATAGGCGCAGCCATAAAGGTAAAAGGCGCAATCTGCGCAGTCGCTATCGCGGAAAAACTCAATCAAAATACGCTGGTTATGCACGTTCTAAAGGCTGACTTTAATCTGCAGGGCTTATACCAGGTAATGTTAAACGAATTTCTTGTAAATGATTCAGGAAGCTTTGAATATGTCAATTTAGAGCAGGATTTGGGAGTTGACGGCCTCAGAAAAGCTAAACTATCTTATCATCCGTTTAAAATTATTGGAAAATACACAGTTAGTTGCATATAAATTATGAATGAGCCGGATTTAAACAAAAACAACCGCATAAAATCAATTCTTGCCGAAAGCTGGTCAGTGGGCTGGCCGATGACGCTTATAATGTTTTTTGAATTTTTGATAGGGCTTACTGATGTATATGTTGCGGGCAAGTTCGGCAAAGAAGTGCAGGCAGCATATGGAATAGCTTTTCAGCTGTATTTTGTTTTTATTATTATAGGAATAGCTTTTAGCGTAGGCTCAGTTTCGGTTATTTCGCGGCTTTTTACTTCTGAACAAAAAGATGACTTTAGGCACTCCGTAAATTCTTCTTTACTTGCGTCAGCTCTGGCGGGTTTTTTCTTTACGCTGGTTGGAATAATTTTTGCAAAGACTATTATAAGCTTACTCGGCATACCCCAGGCGCTTAAAGGCTACGCAGCAGCCTTTTTAACTATATACTCAGCCGGGTTTGTTTTTGATTATATACTTTTAAATACAAATGGAACGCTTCGTGCCTGCAAAATGATTAAAAAATCGCTTTGGACAATGGCTGTTGTCTGCGCTTTAAACATAGTGCTTGATTTTACGCTGGCATTTTATACCCCGCTTAAATTTAAAGGCATTTCTATCGCCACAGTAATAAGTTTGTTTGTGGGTGCGGTTCTAAACATCGCTTACGTAAGAAGAATTATACGGATAAGTTTTGAATTTTCTCTTCCTGTAATTAAAAAGATTTTAAGCATAAGCTGGCCTTCCGGCGTGCTTCAAATTGTCTGGCAGCTGGGCGTAGTTGCGCTTTTTTTAATACTTAATGCCCTTCCTCGGAACAACATAGAAGTCATGGCGGCATTTACTAACGGTTTAAGAATAGAATCAGCAATATTTCTTCCTGCTTTTGCTTTTAATATGGCTGCCGCTGTTTTAGTGGGTAATCTTCTTGGCAAAAATAAAAAAGAAGAAGCGCTGCATATCGGCGCAACTACCGCAGTCCTGGGAGTCATTATTATTATTGCCCTTACGCTGGCAGTTTTGTTCAACGCAAAACACATAGCTTTTTTATTGTCGGATAATCAGATAGTTATTGAAGAATGTATAAAATATATTTATATAAGCCTTATGTTTGAACCATTCATGGCTTGGGGAATTATACTCGGCGGTGGCTTAAACGGCGCCGGCGACACAAAAAGCGTTATGATAATTGTTGTCGGAACCCTTTGGCTCATACGCATTCCTTTAGCTTTTATCCTTGGTATTTCTGTTGGCTTGGGTGCAATAGGCGTGTGGTGGGCGATGAACATTTCAATATTTGTCCAGGCTACACTTATGTCAATACGCTATTTTTCAAAGAAATGGTTAGTTGCTACAGAGCGGATTATTTCCTGATGAAACATTTTCACTGTCATTTCTGAGGCATAAAACACCAGGTAAACCATAAATTATTTTCCTCGTATTTATGAGTTTAGAACCTAAAAACCAGCCTTTAACCTTTTCAGTCATTATTCCTACTTTTAACGAATCTGACAGAATAGCTGAATGTATAAGCTGCTTACGCGCAATTTACCCCGGCATTGAAATCATAGTGAGTGACGGTAAAAGTTTTGACGAAACCGTAAGCATTTCCCGCAAAATGAACGTTAAGGTTATCCAGTCCCCTAAGCTTCGCGGTTTGCAATGTAACGTGGCAGCTAACACCTTGCTATCGGACATATTTATATTTATGCATGCAGACAGCCGTTTGTCTTACGGAGTTTTTGCCAAGCTGGGAGAGGCATTCAGCGATACAGTCGTAAAGGTGGGGGTGTTACGATTGAGTGTAGACATTAACCATTGGCTGCTTAAATTTTATTCTTTATGCAACCGCGTAGATTCAGTATTGACCCGTTTCGGAGACCAATGCATTGTCGTACGCAGAGATTTTTTTCAAAAGATAGGCGGGTTTGATGAACTGAATTATTTTGATGACGTAATGTTTTTTCAAAAAGCGCGCAAATTTACAAAAATACATCTTCTCCCGGCAAAAGTTATTACTTCCGGACGCAGGTTTAAAAAGAACGGAATATGTAAACAATACTTTTATGACGCCTGGCTTATGTTACAATATATATTAGGCGTATCTCCTTATAGGCTTGCGCTAAAATATGAGAAAAGCAATTAACTTTTATTCAACACGCCAAGCGTTATAGACTTTTGGTTTATTTTAATTGGTATCATAGCCTGTTTCTTTGGCAGGCGGTAAAAGTTCATTGTTTATGGAAAGGCATACCTTATATTTTTTATTTTTATTGGGTTTCGGAATATGGTCATTTTTTTGGGGTTTTAAGCGCCTGCGACGCAAGCGGCTGATTGAAAATGTTCCTACTTCAACTATCCGCGGGCTTGCTCTCGGCCTTGTTGAGCTTACCGGAAAAACAAAAAAGGAAAAGCCTCTCAGGAGCCCCTTTACGGGTGCGGATTGTGTTTTGTATCGTTTCACCGTTGAGCGTTACGAGAAAAGCGGAAAATCAGGCAGATGGGTTACTGTAGCGAAGGGGGATAGTTTCCATAGCTCTTTTGGGCTTAATGATAACTCCGGATGTATATCCATTTTTCCGAAAGACGCAGAATTAATATTGCCTGTTGATTATGAATTTACTTCCGGCTGGTTTAAATCAATACCTTCAAATTTGGTTGGTTTTATGGAAAATAACGGCATCTCTTACAAAACTTTTTTGGGCAATTATCAAATGCGTTTTAGGGAATGGTATATTGCAGAAGGCGAAGATGTCTATGTCTTGGGCACAGCGAATAAGGCAAACGATTTCCTGCAAGAACATAAGGAAACATTGCTTAAACGTTTAAGCGAAGTAAAAAAAGATGCGGCATTTATGAAAGAAACTGATACGGATAAAGATGGAAATATCAGCCAGGAGGAATGGTCCAGCGCAGTTAACCGGCTGGAGCAGGAAATTCTGCAAAAGGAATTGGAGAAAGATCAAAGTTCCGACACAGGCGACATAATAATTTCAAAAGTAGATAACGGAAAAGTATTTATAATATCAGATTCCAGCCAAAAGGAATTGGTAAATAAATTAAACACGCAGGCAATAGCCGGAATACTCGGCGGGAGTATCCTTTCGCTGATAATGCTTTATTTGATAGTTATAAGTTTAGCGGTTTAAGATAAGATTATGAAGGTTGCAATAATTGAATGTTTAAAATGTAGCTTTCGTAACCTACAATACAGGGAGGTATTCGTATGATGCTGGGTATTGTTTTCCTCGGGTTTTTTATCTTTGCGGGGATAGCTATTCTGCTTTATTTTGTTGCTGTTTATAACGGCCTGATTCTACTTTCGCGTAATATAGAAAAAGCATGGGCAAACATTGACGTTCTTCTCAAGCAACGCTACGACGAATTGCCTAAGCTTATAAAGGTATGCGAAGGGTATATGAAGTATGAACGGGAAACATTAGAAAAGATTACAGCTCTAAGGGCAGCTTGCCTTGGCGCAAAATCAGTAGGGGAAGCGTCTCAGGCAGAAGGCGAGCTCGCTAAAGGGCTAAAGACCCTTTTTGCTGTTGCCGAAAATTACCCCGACTTAAAAGCCAACCAGAATTTTTTACAGCTTCAAGGCCGCATAAGCTACCTTGAGGGCCAAATTGCAGACAGAAGAGAATTCTATAATGATTCCGTAAACACCTACAATATACGCATAAACCAGATACCTGATATGTTTGTGGCTAATATGCTTAATATGAAAGCAAAAGAGCTTTTTAAGGCCATGGAAGAAGAGAAAAAAGACGTAGAAATAAAATTTGATTTTCCTAAGTAAGGATATGTTATAATATAGTTGCATGAAACACTTAATCATTTTTTCAATTATCTTATTCTTGTCTTTGCCCGCCAATGCTCAGCTTCCAAGCCACGAAGAGGTTGCAACAAAGAGCAACCGGATTATGAAGAGCATTTATAATGACATATGGAGAATCCGCGACAGATATCCCGAGTTAAAAAATTTTGGGTCGGATAATTACAGCGATACTCCGGAACTTCCTTCTCATTACAAAGTTATTAAGAGCATACGTATAAAAAGCCACGAGAGTGATGTCGGCCGGGGGTTTTTTAAGGTGGCAGATTTTAGGGGAGACAGGGATGTCCTTTATATATGTTTCAGCGAAGGAGCAAAGGCGTTTGGCACCATAACAACGCCTACTTCCGGCGTAAAACTTCCTGAACTTGGATTGTATGTTTTGATATACATGAACACGGATGACCAGTACCTCCGGCATGATATAATCAATATCGTCAGGCGTAACGCAGTTGTGCTTGAACAAATTTCTTATTAAAAAAAAGATTATGTGTTGTATCATAAAAAATAACTACTATAAAGCAATTATTCTTTTTGTTATTTTTTCTGTGACTTGTCTAGTGATAGGGCCTTTTTCTTATTGCCAGTCAATCAGGCAAACCATGGATAAGGCAGTAAGCGATATCTTGAAGGAGAAAAATATTCCCGGCGCTATAGTAGGGGTGTGGTCTCCTTCTATCGGCGTATGGGTGAAAACTTTCGGGCAGGCTGACATTGGAAGCGGTAAAAGCATGCATGATAAGAAAAAAGTAAGGATTGGCAGTGTTTCGCAAAGTTTCTTGGTCACACTTTTGCTTACTTTCGTGGACGATAAAAAAATAAGCCTTGAAGACCCGGTTAAAAAATATCTTCCATTTGTGCCTAACGGAGAAAACATTACCATAAGGCAGCTTGCAAACAATACAAGCGGAATATTCAACTATACAGAAGATGCCGACTTTATGTCTCAGGTTTATAAAACTCCGCTTCGGGAATATAAATCAATTGAATTAGCCAATATAGCTTTTAAACATAAGACGTATTTTGAACCTGGCCAGGGCTGGCACGCTTCTAACACAAATTTTATTTTGTTGGGAATGGTTATTGAGCAAATTACTTCAGAGAAAGTAGAAGATTTAATCAGGCTAAGAGTAATCCACAACATAGGGCTGAGAAATACGAGTTTTGCTTTATATCCTTTTATGGAAAGTGATTACAGCAGGGGTTATGTTGATAAAAAAGGCAGCACTATCCCCCAGGATATTACTTTGCTTGACCCTTCTGTTATGTGGGCTGCAGGCGCAATTGTTTCGGATGCGCAGGATCTTGCTTTATGGGCAAAAGCCCTTTACAAAGGAAGTTTCCTGACGGATAAAATGCGCCAGGCGCGCTTTAATGATTGTGTTTCAACCGGCGAGCCCTATACCGAGAATTGTTTAGGTATTTTAAAAATCGGTGATTTTTTAGGTTATAACGGAGGAATCCCGGGCTATGCGTGCGTTATGTATTATCTGCCTTCTAAAGATACAACAATAATAGTTATTTTAAATAAATTCCCTGACAACAATGCTGCAATTTCAATTTTCAAAGCTGTTTCTAAGATAGTCCTTCCTGATAATGTTCCATGGTAGGTTTTGCCGGCCTTTTGCTTCCCTGGTAAAGTTGATATTCATAGAGCCTGCATTCAATATCAGCATTAAAAAAAACCAGTTTTCTCTGCGTTTTGAGCCGCACTTTTTTTAAAAGCCCGGTATTCCCGGAAAAAATATAAGCAGTGAACCCGTTGCATTTTTGTTTCAGGAAATCCCCGATTTCTTCATATAGTTTTTCCAGTTCGCTTATATTGCCCAAACGAATACCATATTCGGGATTTATAATGATTATTCCTGGAGGTTCTGGAACGGGTGTTTGCGTATAATCGCATGCTTTAAATTCAATATAGTTTTCAACCCGCGCAAGGCAGGCATTTTTATACGCAGCCTCTGCGGCATTTTTATCTATATCGGTTGCTATAATTTTTATAGAAAGATTTTTGTTTTCTTTTTTCCTGATTTCGTTTTTTATTCCTTCAAAAGCCGGAGCATTGAAAAATTTAGTATGCATAAATCCAAAATTTTTTCTAAATATGGAAGGCGCGCGATTTAAGGCTATAAAAGCTGCCTCAATTGCCAGCGTTCCGCTTCCGCACATAGGATTTACAAAATGAGTTTTACCCTGCCAGCCTGTAGCAAGTATTATTCCGGAAGCCAGCGTTTCCTGCAGGGGAGCTTTAAGCGGTATTTTACGATAACCCCTCTTTGAAAGAGACTCGCCTGATGTGTCAACGTAAATTGTGCAATGTTTATCTATCCAGTATAAATATATCACGGTTTTATCGCGGCTAGAGCCGGAATCCGGCCTTTTACCTTTTAAATTTAGCAGCCTGTCTACTATGGCATCTTTACATTTTAAGTTTGCAAAACGGTTGTCGCGTATTGTAGGATTTGAAACGTTTGAAAAAACACTTATATAACCGTCTTCAGATATAATATTTTCCCACTCTATATTAAAAACCTGCTTGTAGAGCTCATCCGGATTATTACAGCTAAATTCTTTAATCAGTAAAAAAATATGATTTGCGCTATGCAGCGATAAATTAAGGCGCATTATCTCATCAAATGAAGCGTCCAGAAAAACACCGGTATTTAAGACTGATAATCCTTTAAACCCGAGAGAGAGGAGTTCCTGGTTTAAATAAGGCGTAAGATTGCTTGCCGTGCTTATGAAAGTTTTATATTTTTTCATATTCAACATTATACGTTGGTAAAGGATTATGTCAAAACGTCAATATTTAGAATTTTTAATACGGATGCAAACATCTGGTTACGGATTTTACAGATGTATTAATCCGTATATATCCGTAAGAATTCGCTAAATCCGTTAAAAAAACTTTATAAAGGCCAATATTTCTTGCAAAATCCATAGTGCCCTTTAAAATACTAGAAGAGGCAAAAATATTACGAATACGCCAACTCCGCTTTGATTATAAAGCATTTTTGGTCTTTTAAAATTGAAAAAAAGGTTGACAAGTTAAAGATTACATGGTATATATTTAACTGGTTAATCAAATCAGGAGGTAAATATGAAGCCAGTTAATGCATCTAAAGTTTCTTATCCAAACGACTCAATCGTTTATGCTATAGGCCGGCTTTACGTCCTTTTGGATTCATACCTATATAATATAGCCTATAAAAAACATAATCTTAATTCTGCTAAATTCAATCTTCTTATGGCAATAAAGCATATCGGCAAAGACAAAGGCATTTCGCAAAGAGAACTTGGAAACAATCTATATGTTACTGCGGCAAACATTACTAAGTTGATAGATACGCTTGAGAAGGATGCCTTGGTCCTGCGCATGGCTTTTGACAGAGACAGAAGAATAAATCTTATAAAAATTACCGACAAAGGTTCCAGGCTGCTTGATGAAATTTGGCCTGAGCACGTAACGTGCGTTAACGGAATCCTTGATAATTTTTCAGCGAGCGATAAAGAAAAATTAAATCAACTGTTGGAAGCTTTCAAAAAGAACATGGAGGAGAAACAAAATGAGCAAAGGTAATTACGCAAGCCTTTTTGAAAACAAAAGTTTTTCGTTTCTTTGGTGGGGCCAGTTTATTTCTGCTATGGGCGACAGGTTTACTCAGATGGGCCTTTTAACGATTGCGATGATTCTTTCTGTTGATAGTGGAGAGAAAATGGCTTGGATTACTTTTTACAGCCTCCTTCCGTTTTTATTTTTCGGACAGATTTTTGGCGTAATCGGCGACAAATTGAGCAGAAAAAAAATAATGATATTTGCCGATATATTAAGGGCAGCATTGGTTGCTCTAATTCCTTTTATAAATAGCCATACCAGTTCATTGAATTATATTTATTTGATTATATTTAGCGTAGGTATGCTCTCTGCGTTATTTTCTCCTGCGAAGTTGGCAATTATTCCTAATATGGTTGAAAAAGAAAAAGTAATCAGCGCGAATTCTTTAGTAGCTTCAAGCGGCATGTTTTCAACTCTTGTTGGCACATTAATTGCCGGCTACCTTATAAAATTATTCGGGCCGTACCCAATGTTTTTTCTAAATGCTTTTACGTTTATTATCTCTGCAGCCATGATAAGCAAGATAATTATCCCATTAAAAGAAACAGAAAAAACAGTTTCCCTTTCGCTTGGAGATATTTTTAAAGGAATAAGGGCAGGCCTTTCATTCATCAACCGGCACCAGTTGATACTGCGCATAGTGCAATTAAATGCCGTGTTTTCATTATTTTCTGCTTTTTTTTATATCAATATACTTAGTTATTCAAAAGTCCAGTTGGATTTATTTTCTCAAGGTTACGGCCTGCTCCTTGCCTTTTTGGGTTTAGGCCTTTCATTGGGGGCAATTTTCCTTGGAAGACGCATAGGAAAACTTAATTATAATAATATATTATTCATAGGTTTTGGAATAATTTCACTTTCAAACGCTCTTATGATGTTTAAGCCTGATTTTAAGTTTTGCGTTCCTATACTTATTTTTGCAGGCATAGGAGCTTCTCTTGTTATGATTACGCTGGATTCGCTTTTGCAAAGAGCTACCCCTGATTCTTTGCGGTCAAATGTTTTTGGCGCGCGCGGCATAGTAACTAATTTTGTTTTTCTTATAAGTTTGATAGCTGTCGGAAAAATACTTTCCATATTTAATTATTTTCATGTTTTTGGTTTTATATGGCTTACAAGCTTTATAGTTACAGTCTTGATATATATGTCGGAAGGACAGGCGGGCTACAGGATATTCAGGGCAACCTTACGTTTAATTCTTAAACTTTTCTTTGATTTAAAAGTAAGCGGACTTGAAAATATTCCGCAAAGCACAAAAATAATTTTGGCCGGAAACCATACGAGTTTAATGGACGGCGTAATAGTTGCCGCTGCATACCCGAGGAAGGTTTATTTTATGGCATCAGAAAGCGTATTTAAGCACACAGTTTGGGGGTTTTTTGCAAGGCATTTTGGATTTATTCCGGTTAAAAAAGAAGGCACCAACAAAGAAGCTATTAAAGAGGCCGTAAGAATCCTTGAAGGAAGAAACACTCTTGGAATCTTTCCCGAAGGCCACATAGCTTCCGACGGCAGGCTTGACGAAGGCAAAAAAGGAGTTGCTATAATAGCGCTTAAAACCGGAGCTTCAATAGTCCCTTTCGCGATAGAAGGCGCTTATTATGCATGGCCGCTTCCAAAAAAATATCCCAAGCGGCATCCCATTGAGATAAGATTTTCAAAACCGCTGGATATAAAAGAGTACGAACACAGCGAAGAGCTGATTAACGAAGTAATGGAAGATATAAGGCAAACCCAGAAAGACATGGAAGAGGACGGTTTGCTTAAGGTAGATCCTAATATTATAGTGCGGCATATTATTAATTTTGACTAAAATGATTGCAGCGATTGTAACTATTGGCACTTTGCTTACCGCAGATGATTGCAATATTGAATACCGGCATTATCAGAACAACAAAGACAAGGTAGTTGTTGTTGCGCATGGCTTTTATAACAGCAAGGATGCTTTATTGCTTGAGGAGCTGGCTAAATATTTTTTTGATGAATATGATGTATTTATGTTTGATTTCAGGGGGCACGGGAAAAGCAGCGGCTTATACAGCTGGATATCTAAGGAAGGTATGGATTTAAATGCCGTACTTAATTACCTGAAAGGAAAATATAAAAAAACAGGGCTGATTGCTTTTTCTCTTGGCGGAAGTGTCAGCATAAACGTGCTGGCAAAAAGGCATGATGTAGATTCCTTGGTGTGCATAAGTACTCCTTCGGATTTTTCCAAAATTGATTATCAGTTTTGGAACCTGGATTTTAAAGATGATTTGGTTTATACCTTGTTTACCAAGGATGGTCAAAAGGGGCGGGGTTTTAGGCCTGGGCCTTTCTGGCTTAAAAAAGAAAAACCCATAGATAACGTGAATAAACTAACTGTGCCTGTTTTGTATATCCACGGAGAAAAAGACTGGGTGATACGGCCCTGGCATTCAAAAGCGCTTTACGATAAAACAACTTCCAGGAAAAACATTATTACGATTAAAGGCGGGCCGCACGCGGAATATTTAATGAAAAATTCAAAAAAAGAGTTTGTGAATGAGATAAAGAGCTGGTTTGACGAAACATTAACGGAGGTTAAATGAATATGAAGAGTTTTTTTATGACGCTCGGGCAATTATTGTTTTCGCTTGCTATGTATACTTTGGGAGTTATATTTTTCGGTTTAGCGCTTAGCCCAGCAGTTTTTATTTTTTTTAAAGTGTGGATGTTTACAGGTGCTGCCAGCCTCTGGGTGCGTTCTTTGGCACTTGGCATAACGCTCGGCTTAGGATATTTTATATTCGGTTTTGGCCTCATTGTTTTGTCGGGATTAATCAGGACAATCCTTGGGCTTAAGCTTCGCGAGGGTAATCATAAAATATTTTCATTTGAAGCTTTAAAGTGGGCATTTGTAAGCTCGCTTTATCTTATTATCAATTTTACATTCATTGATTTTATACTGCTTACGCCTTTTGCAAACCTTTTGCAAAGGCTTTTGGGTGCCCGTCTTGGCAAAAATGTCCAAATAAATTCAAAATTTGTTTTTGATTCAACACTCCTTGAGATTGGCGATAACACTGTTATCGGAGGAGGGGCAATTATCATAGGCCATGTAGTTGAACGCGGCATCTTAAAGTTAAAAAAAGTAAAAATAGGCAAAAACGTAACCATCGGCTCGCATGCAACTATTATGCCTGGCTGCGAGATAGGAGATAATTCAATTATCGGAGCCGGCGCAGTTTTACTTAAAAATACAAAAGTTGAACCGCATTCTGTATGGTATGGAGTGCCTGCGGAAAATATCAGAACGCGGCACAATCACGATAAGGAAGAAGAATAGAATAACATCGGTTGCGGCAATTGTTGCGGTTGCGCGGCTCGTTTCGGTTACGTTTATCGTAAATCGTGGAAAGCGCGACCGCAGCCGTAAAACGTAATCCATAATACAAAAGGTTAACGATGAAGAAATATATAAACTTAGAGAACGTAGGAATACTAGATCTCCTTTATATCCTTACAAAAAAATATAACACTAAGCCGGCTTTGCAGATAAACGAAGAAGGCAAGCTCCGGGCAGTAAGTTATGACGACTTAAGGGAACGAGCCGTAGGAGTTTCCACTTTTCTTATTGAAAAACAAATACCGAAAGGCGCTCATATTGCAATTCTTTCGGAAAACCGGCCTGAGTGGGCTATCGCTTTTTTTGGAATAATTTCCGCAGCCTGCGTAACGGTGCCTCTTGATGCGAAACTTTCCCTGAAAGAAATGCTTTTTATACTTAATGATTCAAAGGCAGAATGCATATTTGTTTCGGGAGATTTTTTAAAAATCATCTGCGAAAGCAAAAACGAGCTTCCTTTAATAAAATATATAGTATGTTTTACTAAGACAGGAATCCAGGATGTTTTCTTCCTGAATGATTTAAAAAGAAAAGACGATGTAGAGGGCAACCGCCCGCAGGATGTGTCACCCGAGGACAGCGTAATTATTGTTTATACCTCAGGAACAACCGGGGTTGCCAAAGGAGTTGAATTAAGTTATAAAAACCTGCTATTTGAAGTTATGTCCATATATAATCTTATACAATTTACTACAGATGACTCCTTTGTTTCATTGCTTCCGCTTAACCATACGCTTGAAATTACAGGGGGGCTTGTTGCTCCTTTATATGGAGGAGCAACTGTTACTTACTGTGACAGCCTTAAGCCGCAACGCATAATAAGCCTTATGAATGAGGTCAGGGCAACAGGTATGATTTGCGTTCCGTTGATTCTAAAGATGTTTTACGGCGGAATCATCAAGGAAGTGGGAAAACAAACTAAGTTTAAACAAAAGGTTTTTTATGCGTTGTTTGGCATGAGCCGCGGTTTGCTTAAATTTAATATACGGATAGGCAGAATCGTTTTTAAAGATATATATAAGAAATTCGGAAAAAATTTCAAATGTTTTGTTTCAGGCGGTGCGCCGTTAGATGTTGCCCTTGAGAAAGATTTCAATGCTCTTGGATTTACCGTGCTCCAGGGTTACGGGCTTACTGAAACCTCGCCCGTTATAAGCGTAAATACATTTAAGAGGCGGCGCTATGGCTCGGTCGGCAGGCCGCTTTCCGGAGTTATTGTTAAAATATTAAAAGCAAGCGAGTCTGTTTTGGATGGAGAAATAGTTGTTAAAGGGCCTAATGTTATGAAAGGCTATTATAATAATCCTGTAAAAACAGCGGAAGTATTAAGAGATAATTGGTTTTATACGGGAGATATAGGCTATCTTGATGAAGGCGGATTCTTGTTTATTTCGGGAAGGCTAAAAAATTTAATTGTCCTTGGCGGAGGCAAAAAGATTTTTCCGGAAGAAGTAGAACAGGTAATAAGCGAAAGCCCTTTCATAAAAGAAATCTGCGTTTTAGGAAGGCAAGCTGTAAAAGGAATCAGGGCCGGGTCTGAAGAAGTTTACGCTGTAATTGTTCCTAACCTTGATAAGTTTAGTGAAAATGACAGGGAAAATAAGGAAGAGATAAAAAATAAAATATCTTCCGAACTCGCCCGGCTTGAAGAAAACCTGGCTGAATATAAGCGCATATCTGATTTTTCCCTTTATTTTGATGAATTGCCGAAAACTTCAACTAAAAAAATAAAACGAAAAGATGTTCTTGGCCTGATTGAGAAGCTTGAAGGAGAAAATAAACTTGAAGCAAAAGGCAAATTCCTGGAAAGCATGGAATTTAAGGATGATGATTTGACCAGGAGTTTGCGGGTGCTTATTTCCAGGGAAGCAGGAGTTGCTTCGGATAAGATAAGCCCGAACTCATATTTGTATCAGGACCTGGGGGTAGATTCTTTACGCAAGGTTGAACTCCTCTGCGCAGTTGAGAAAGAATTGGCCATACATATTCCCGAAAACATGGCTTACGAAATCCGCACCTTTGCCGATTTGGCCAAATTTGCCGCAGAGTATAAAGAAGGCAGGAAAGATATAGAATTTGACGTTGAAGGAGAGGTGAAAAAAATAGATAAAAAAACAAAAGCGTTCTATCCATACAGGCTATTCGCCGCTTTTTTAATGAAAATATTTTTTAAA
>Ga0265297_10003905_pt1 | contig 25641 bp, 46 predicted proteins | sample Munlanlwell13791_FD_192502 | JGI IMG/M metagenome (GOLD analysis project Ga0265297, IMG submission 192502) | Leachate microbial communities from a municipal landfill in Southern Ontario, Canada - Leachate well 137-91 | ecosystem: Engineered > Solid waste > Landfill > Unclassified | place... | reverse complement strand
AGCTTAAGAGATTAACCATTTCTTTTAATCGATCATTAACGGTGATTGATGCAAAAAAAGTCTTTAATTTGGAATCAATTGATCCAAAATCATTTAACTCCTTAAATTTTTCACAAAATTTATTATCTACAATTAGATTGAATTTATTATAGATTTTAGATCGTTCTTTAATATATGAGTTTTTGATATTATCCATAAAATAATCCTTAAATATGGTATATCCAATATCATCGGCATTTAGATCCAATTTTTCTTTAATAATTGCTTTAACTGAATCCACTAACGAATTTTCTAATTCGCGCATATTCATAATTATCAATAATGAATTGCTCAAAATACTATAAAAGACTACTTGGTAAGAAGAAAGGAAAAAATTAAATATGTCCATATTCACGTTTTTCTATTTGTTCTACTTCTTTGGGAGATATTAACTCTAAATCACACGCGGGAATATCTTCGTCACAAACATATTCCTCGAACATGGCGATGGAGTCTTTATAGAACTTTTTTACTGACTCCCCTTTAATCTTAATCACACAATATCCATCATCAACACAAAAACTATTTGATCGCAATTCTTCACTCGCAAAAATGAATCCTTTGGTTCCCACATCTTTTTTAGCATCCTTTAATCTATATCTTTGGTCATCATAATGCAATAAATCATATCTCAAATGTGATACGCTCTCTAAATCACAAAATTTAACTTGTAAACCATTTTTAAGGATTGATTCAGCATTTTCTTTAGGTGTTAAATGATATAATTCTTTGATCATTTTTATCTCTCCTAATTATATGGATCATCATAGGGAAGTTCCAAAATTGAATAACCTTCCATTTTTGATTCGATAATGGATTCATTCTCAATACAATTGTATTCTTCTTCATAAATCTGAGTGAAAAGATCAATCATTCGGCCAAGTGGTATTTTATGAACTGAATAGATTAATTCTAATAGGTTAAGTAACCGTTTAAATTCAATATTGTTATAACAATAGTTAAAATCGGTAAATGTTTGAAAATCTTTAACTATTTCGTTCACAATAAAAGCAATATCCACATCTTTTTTTAGAATGTGGTTTTTGAGAATTTGATAATATTCTTTTTCCATTTTACTCAATAGAAATATAGAATTAACCAATTTAAATTATCAGATAAAGAAGAAAGGAAAAAATTAGAAATTAATTGCAACTTTTAAAAGGTGTACAAAATCGGATAAATAAGCATCAAATTTGGCCGATTCTAATTTGGAAGTAGTATATTTTTCATACTTAATTTCGGTGATCTCTCGCCATCCTAATGCTGTGGTCCAATTAAGCAATTTTATATAGTATTCTCCACATCGAGCGTTTAATCTTAACACTATTAAAAATTGCATTGCATGAATTTTAAAAATCACTTCACATTCTTTTTCATGATAATCGACTTCTCTAAAATCCTTGATTTCTAATACTTTAATCGAAGGAGAGTATTCTAACATGAGTTTTTCAATATTCATAAGTAAAATATAGATTTTTGGTTAATAAATAAAGGTATAAAGAAGAAAGGAAAAAATTAGAGTATTGTTTTATCATTTAAAACCATATCTTCCTGATTACAAATAAGGATTCTATTAGATCTGACTTTATACGCTAGTGTAGTTGCATAAGTATCGCCAAAATTGATATATTTATACTTTACATCTTGCCAAAAATCATTTTGATATTCAGTGGTTCGAATGACTTCGACTCCATAACCATGTAAAAAAGTATTGATTTCCTCTAATTTTGGTTCAATATCATGTAAATTTTGCGTATTAATAATAAATTCAATCATTTGATTTAAGCTTTTAGCATCACTTCGAGAGAGCTTAAAAGCTTCCATAAGTCGATTAATTCTTCGATAATTCATTATAATCAATTAGAATATAGGGTAAAAAGTATTTAAATTAATTTGGTAAGAAGAAAGGAAAAAAGAATGAATTGTTCAGATTTATTGATTCAGTAAAAAACTATAGTAAAGATCAACTACTTCACTTTTTGAATCCACATCTCCCCCGACATGATCGAACCAATATTCAATCACCAAGGATGAGTTATTTTCTAAAACGGATTCGATTAAGTCAGTGATCGGATTATAATCAAAATCCTCATATTTAACACATTCGTTATCCTCGTATTTTTCGATTTCAATTGATCGGGCAAAAAACACGTTAAACAATGTGGTATAGCTCGAATCTTTTTCGAGGGTGATCGAAAAATAAGATTTTGGTTGAGTCTCCCCGCGTGAAATAATCTCATCAAGGCGATCTTGAATTTGCTTTTTCGAGAGAAATAATTGCACCACTTGAATATTAAATTCGGCGATAAGATTTTGTAAAATTGCTTGAATGTTTGATGTGGTGATGAGCTCAGAATTTTCGCCAAGCTCGTTATCACCCACCATTTCGACCGAGAGAATTAAGCGGTTCCACTTGGTTTGTTGTTGTGTGGTCAGTTCTTTTTGGAGAACACTGAGGCATTCTTCAAACGCGTGTTTTAATTGGTTTGATTCAAAATAATATGTGCATGATTGCATGAGGTAACTATAGATTGATGCTTTTTAAATCGAGGGGAGAAGAAGAAAGGATATTTTGGGATTTTTTGGGCTATTCTAAAATTCAAGATACCTATTCTAAAAATTTACATAACTATTCTAGAAATTTATATACCTATGTCTGAAAGCAGACAATGGGTCACATGTCGGAAATAATGAGCTACAGAGTCTTATTTCCGCGATGATCTCGATTCTGTGCTATGGTTCCTGAAGCCTGTAGCTCGTTATTTTTGAGTAAACATTTGAAATTACTGAGGATTACATGAATATTACATTTTTGTAATAAAAGATTACATAATTAGTTAAAAAAAAGTTAACTAAAACATTCTTTCGTATTTCACTTATTTGTTGTCCCATACAAATTCTCTCCATTTCCACAATAATTATACATAATAGGAAATCCATTTTTCATTAGGTGTTCTTCATTATCGTAGTATATCTCACCATGCAACTTACATACAATTCCATTATCAATCACTTTTATAAAGTATTGACAAAAATTAACGCAAGGATACCATTTTTTGGATTGCATGTCTATACAATGACCACATTCATTCATTTGTTTATTGTAGTTTTTAGAAGTCTTACAAATGCAAATAACATCTTTATAGAATCTACAATTCTGACAGTAAGCACCAAGTTTTTTCATTATAATCCCTCAAATTGTGGAAATAATCCTTGTTGCAATTTAATGCCTTTTTCTCTTAGATCTTCTCTAATTTTGTCTTCAGATAAACCAAATAAGCTCAATTGATCGATATACTTCTCTTGTTTATCGGATTTTACATATCTCAAACATTCATAAGTTGCTTCGATTTTCTCTTGTATATCCAAACTATTCAATTTTCGTTCTTCTCTCGGTTTTTGAACCAAATTTTGATCGGATTCATTTTTTGGCGCATATACTTCTTGATCCACTTCTTTAATTGTTTCTTGAAGGTTTTTGGCCAATAGAATTTTTGCAATCACGCGATAAGCTCTTATTTGAAAAGATTTTAATCTAAAGTTATCTTGTAAATGATTGAATGCTAAGTTATGATTAGGTTGCCAAAAATGAGTTAATTCATGACATACTAAATCAATCATATATAACGCTATTGCATCATGGCGCCATCCATCTTTCACAAGACCAGAGATCATTTGAGGCATCATAGCAACATTTAATGCAATTATATTTTGGAAATTAAATCCATATACATTTTTACTTGCATCATTATAAAGCATTGGGATTACTTTACAAGGATCTTTAATTGTATTAACCATCAATTGAATTGCATATTTTAACGCAATATAAATAGTGGTTAATCCTTTTACTCTAATCGGATTTTTAGCCTTTCCTTCCAAGTATAAATTATATTGTTTGGCTTCCTCTATATTATTAAAGAGATAATTGATTTTCATGTTAGAATTGTTCCATCTTTCATTTACTTCGAAGATCTTACCAGAAATATATGGATCTTTTTGATTTTCGTTCTCTTTGACTCCTAAAGGATTCTCAATTAACTTTTCATTTGTTAATCGAATGCTAGTAGATGCTAGCTCGAATGATTCAAATTTATCCATATCATTATCAATATGAGTAGTTTTTTTGATTGATTCAACATTTTCTGACAAAATCACCGATTTTAGATCGTTCTTTGGTTCAATTTCTTCTACTTCAATTTCATTATTGGTTATTATGTTTGGTATAAGTTGAGGAATAGTAGATTCTTCCGATTTAACCACATCATTCTTAACTTCAATTTTCTTTGGTTCTTCTTTAATCTCTTTGACTTGTTCTTCAATTGTATTATTTACGAGTGATTCAATAAATGCGTTTTTACCAATTTTAAGATCTTCATAAGATTTTGTGTTTATGATTAAATCGGCAATAACTGAGTAAGTATAGATAATGATTAGCTCAGATTTTAATCCAATAACTTCACCTATTGTTAATTCATTCTGGCGATATATATCCACTTTAATCGCCTTCTCAGGAAGGTTAGAAAATATCATATCTTCTTTGATATTGGTCATTCCAATAACAAAATCATTAATTTTTAAATTCTTAACAATAGATTTTAAGATATCATAAGTTGCCTTTTTATTATCTTTTAACGAGTAAGTATATTGAATATCATTAGGAGTTAATGAAATTGGACATAGATCTAATGGGTGACTAAATAATAACTTGTTCATATTGATGTTATACTTAGCAATTTCCTTCACAATGCTTTTACTGAATCGAATTGTATCATATAAGATGGTTGCAATGACATTTGTTGCTATTATTATCCGATCTTCTTCATTTTTTGCCTCGATTTTGCCAAAATCATAATCAATATTGTAGATATGCTTTAAAACTTCGTTATAATTGGTATAATAGTTATTTACGTTTAATAACATTTGATCTAAGATAATTCTCTTTTTTTCATTATCTGATTTATTCTTATACGAAGCAATTAATTCTTGAATATCATTTGAAACTTGGTATTCAAGTGAATTTCTATTCCAATTTGAAAAATTGGAAGAATCATTAAACACCAAACATCCATCTACTCCATCAGCTCTATAATATAATCCTCGAATTAATTGATAAGCTCGATTTTCGTTTAAGGTCCAATAGCATCTAATATAATCATTCTTTTTTGATTCCGATAAATTATGTTTAATGTTATACTTCCATTCGTTCAATCCTTCAATGCATTTCGAAGATAAAGACTCTAGTTTATTATATCTCTTGGTCTCTTCATTATAGAGTTTAAAATCAAATTTGGTATTAAGAATTATCTCATTTTTGAGAATATCTTTAATCTCTTCGATCATATCATTTGGTGAGTCAGTAAAAATTGAGATTTTAAAGCCTTGAACCATTTTTTTAACTTCTTTAATTCTCTCCCATTTTTCACTAATTTTGTTCCATGAGTGACTACAATTTTCACTTAAAACACTATAAAATTCACTTGATTCTTCGCGTTTGGCCGATTCATAAAGACAATTCGCTATTTCCAATTTTACTTTATGATCCATAAGTTCAGTTAATCCCTCATGGTTATTTGATGCATTTTTGCCTTCGAAGCTGGTCATAATTTTCATGATTAGCTCAAAGTTATCAATATATTGTTCCCAATTAGTAAGATCGTTAAAAAGCTCAATACGATCATTATAAGCTCGGATTTTGCAATAACTCATGCCATGATCTAATGGATTTTTAATCAATTCTAACATTTGGCAATGAGTATCAACATTTTTCATTCGTTCAGATAAGAACGAATCCAATTTGATTATTCTTGCTTCCATTTTTCATTATCTCCCATTTTTAATTAAAAAACAATTAACTCCTTACAAACATAAAAATCTTTAATCTCTCGAATGATATGACCAATTTCTTTAACAATATTTTCAAAGCTTGTTTGGATCATCACGGTTTTTTGATGATATCTAAATGTGGTGATTTTCTCTTGTATTTCGAAAAACACATTAACACCAAATTTTGAAAAGCTCAAAGAATCGACATCGACATTCTCAACATTAAAAGTATCTTCAATATAAAACTCTAAATCGAAGTAGTCAAATTCATTCTCATAAAACACTTCATTAGTATTGATATCACGCCAAGTGAAAATAGATTTTACTTCATTAAATGTGCTAGTGACTAATCGAATTTTATTATCAAATGTTTGAATACAATCAATCATTTAGTTCTCCTCCTCGAAGCAAGTCTTCCAAATTTGCTTAATAGAGTTATAACTTGATTGAATGTGAAATAATGCATAAGATTCGACAACAAAAAATGCATAAAATGGATTAAAATCTTTAATATTCATGAGTTCAGCCTCTCTAACTATAATTAAGATCTCTTTTTCGCTTAAACAATCAAGTTTGATTATATCGCTTATCATATTTATTGTTCCTCCTCAAATAATCGATCATAAGTATATCGAACTTTATTAGCTTGAACCAATTTTGACACTTGGCTAAATAAATCATTAGATGTGGTGAATTGAATAACATATTCATTATCGACAATAGCAATATCATTATTCATGATAATATGTTTATCTAAAAAAGAAGTGGATTGCATACTTAGTCTTCCTCCACAAAATACTTTAAAATAGATGCATAATTTGAATTATGTTTAAATGTATAATCCATAATTGAATCATATTCGCATTTGGCATTTGAATCATTTGTATCTTCGATTATATTATATAATTCTTTAAGATGCATAATGATTTCTTCTTCGTTAAATTGAGTAAATAAAGACTCAATTCCATTTATAATCCCAATTATATTTTCTCCCATTTTTTATCATCCATTTAGGTTTTTTACCAAACAACTAATTCGGTTAAAAGATTTCACACAAAATCTTTTTCCTCGATTCCGAAGATCCGATAATAGTTGAAAGGTTTGTTGCAAGTGACATATAGTTTCGAAGCATATATACCCTTGCAACCATTTTTCTCAATTCTATAACGTTTTTGGTTATTATCTTCGAGGAAAATAGAACGAAAGGAATCCACAAGTCAAATTAAATGTATTATTCTTCATTCTATTTGACTTCGTTTTTTAGTAGTTTAAGCTAGCCTAAATCAAGTTTAATCATATCTAATTACGATCTTATAATTGGTGTTAATCCCAGGCAATTGAACCATATCTATTTACCTATTGGTTAAACCGGTTTAATATCTCTGCCAAAAAGTTATTTCAAATTGTTAACAAATTGTTAGAAAAAGTTGCTATAGTCTTCGAACCAATAATGATGTGAAGTCACATACATGTAAGAGTAAATACATAAATGTAGGCTTGGTTCCACTTATGGATCAGTTCTTCCAGTTATGTTTTTGGTCTTCCAATTATGGATCATAAATGACAAAAAAGGAAATGACATTGAAGTCACTTATGTACATGCATGTTCACCTATGAACACAAATGACATTATTGTCACTGTTATGACATTTGAAATGTAAACTTTTCTGCGAATGTATGTTTACATTTGATCTTAAGGCTTTAGGTTTAAGAGGAGCTTAATTGGGCAGAAACTTAGAGAGATAAACGTTTTAAAATAAGTTGCATATTTTTAATAGATAAATCTATTAGTATTAAATATATTAATGATCCATTATGGATCATATAATTGGTTATACATCCTAATGCGATTAAAAAATAGTATACCCGTTTTATGTAAAACGCGATCCTAGAGGGGGGGTCTTATGTGAGCGTGATAATATCCCCCAAAAATCGTCACTGATTGAGTTAGAAATTTGAAATGTTTACATTACCGATGAAAACCCATTTCCTTTTGTGACACTTTTGTCATAAAGGTTTCAGACCAGATCCATTCAAACTAGATGCCAGATCACTTCCTAGAACGCGTCAGAGTAAACATTTCAAGATTGCCACATCGTTAAAATTTAACGATCAGATAAGCTGAGTGCCCACGTTTCGGTGTTACATTTCTGTCATGACAAAATCCTATAATATAACTTGTACTTTTCTGTCATCTGCAAAATAATATAAATAATTACTATTTATTACTAGCTGAGGAACTAGTATGAAATTTTCTTCTATAATGCGTGAACGTGCGCTTAACGTAATTCAGTCATTCGATATGTCATATTGGGTGGATTTGTGTCAACATACGCTTGAGTATTGGCAAAACTTAGTCTTGGATGAGGTTCGAATTTCCATCTCCAAGATGCCGAATTTCTATGTTAAAGATAAAGAGCTACGAGACCTTTGTGTCATCTGTCGTCATCGTGTTCATAATAAACATATTGCTCCCTTTGCAGACGGAATTGCCAAAGTGAGAACTTTCATGGATATTTATCGGTATAAAGGAACGGTGCATGACGCGCTAAATGACAAGGTTTTTATGCAAATGTTTACAGAAGATAAACATTGAAGTCACTTCGGCAAATTTTATCTTTTTGCCAAAAACCTGTGATCATATATGATTTTACCAAACGATGATATTAACCTGCAAACTGCCTACGATTGTGGTAAAAAAGCGGCAGAAATTGAATTTATCCTTTCTCAAAACCCAAATTTTTCCCTACTTTCTGGTATTCTATATTTTAACCAGGAAAATAAAATACTTATGTTTCGGTCTTCTATTGATTATGACCAAGCCCAAGTGATATTAGGCGACGAACTTGAGAACTTACACCAGCAATTAAATGTTAAACCTTCTCCTGATGTAAACATTTCAAATTCAAATGTTGACATTACCAAAGAAATTGGATTACAAATTGCTAAATATAAACAATTAATTGGTGATATTGATATCACTAAACGCACTGATAGATATGTAACCTATTATGATGAATCAATTGAATATCTCATTGGTTTAGTTCAATTACATAGAGATTTATATCACTCGGAAATTGATAAAAAGATCGAGCATGAAACTTATAATTATTCAGATCTAATTTTACATGAACTTCAAAATCATCCAGAGTTAGAAATTTACCATCATAATTCTATTAGATATGAATCTAATAACCTAATTATTGATAATTCTTATAATTCAATCCCGATAACCAAATTGATTTTGGTGGTTAAAGAATATGAGCGTCTTATTTGCCAATTGGAAACGCCAGCAAAAAATGATCTTTCTAAAAATATTTCTGAGTATTCAGATCATATAGCAGATTTGCTCAAAAATGACCCTAATTTGATTCGAAGATATCCAACCTGTCTACAGTATGATCATGACAAAATTACTTGTATTAACTTTACCAGTGATATTTTAAAACTTATATTCTTGGTGGAAGAATATGGATTTCTTTTAGCTCAAAAAAATAACAATTATGAAATTGAACGTAAAATAATTCATTATAAAAATGCAATTACCTCGCAACTTCGATATTATAAAGATACATCTATTAACACAAAAATATTCAAATTGGTAAACGGTGAGATTACATTCAAAGATCAATCGCTTACTCAATTTGAACAATTAATTGAACTGGTTAAACAATATGGAGAACTTACTACGGATGCAATATCACTTAAAAAAGAATTACGTAAAGAAATTGCACTATGCACCAATAGATTAAAACAAATCATATATGAACATCCAGATTTTAAGCTTAAATATGATTCATTATTTGATGGTAGAGATTTTGTAAGACCAAATGGTATATCTGAATTACAATATATTGTTTATCTTACAGAAGAAGATGATAATCTCCACAATCAATTGTTTGATACTATGTTAGAAGACAAAATTGCCAAAGCATACGTTCCGATTACACAAGAGATTGAAAGCGATCTTAGAACCTATCCAAAAATTAAATCTAAATTATTTCCAGATGGAAGACCAATTAAACCATCAAGTTTGGTAAATATTATTGAATCCGCCAAAGATTGGCAAAAAATTCAAGATGAGATTATTGCTCAGGAACGAATGTCAGACTATGAACTAATACCACTCGAAAGTGCTATTAATACTTATATAACTGCATGTGAAAATATTTTATCTAAAAATCCTCGTCTTAAACCTGATGATGCTAGATATCCAGATATTGAATATACAGATGGTAAAATTATACTTGATAAAGATCTTACAAACCATGAAAAATATACACTTATCGTTTCTGAATGGTTCAATCTTTATTGGCAAAACGAGTCTTTTAAATTTAAAGAATATAGTGAATATAACCAATTACAATCCAAATTAGATGATATAAACGATCAAATTAAACGATCATCGAGATTTTATAACAAAGAAACCAAAGACATGTTAGAAGCATACCCAAATTTAAAGCGTATAATGAATTGGGTTAATGGAGAAATGATATTTGATATAAATAAAACAAACGTTGAAACACTTAAGTTAGTAATTCAAGAATACTGGAATTTTCATTACCAAATAAGTAAAACGAATACCAATGCTGACATTGAATTAGAAAGCCTAAAAAATGAAATTGAAGAAAAATGTAATTTTAAATTGAGTCTTATTGGAGATATCCTTAGAGAACATCCAAATCTTTATAGATATTATTCTAACTCGATTGTGTATAGAGATGGAACTGCACATTGGGAAAATAGAAATGAATTAATAGAAAAATTTAGGATGATTATTGAGGAACACTTAAACTTAAGAAAACAATTAAATTTGGTGTCATAAAATGATAGCAGTAGAATATAAAACAACAGAGCACGGAACAGTGCGTGTATTTGACGTAGCTATTTCGAGTGATGAATTAATGGTAAATCCAGAATCAGATTATATTCATAACGATGATATTGCCAAAATCATTAAAACGGCACTTGAAGAGCACTTTAGAAATAGATTAAAACTACTCAAAGAAAATTACGAAAAATCGTGGGGATAAGGCAATGGACGTAATTGAAACTAAAGATATAAGATATTTTATCAAATTTATTACTGAGTGCCGTGAAATTAAAAAATCACTTCTAATTGTTGGTAAATCATCAAACTTTGATTTCGATGCATTTGAATGTAATTTAGATTCATGGTCCATCGGCAGAGAGATTGACGAAGACTATATGAATAGAATGATTGATGAATTTGGCAAACGAAAAATAGTATTTCTATATGACGTGGAACTTCCATTAAAATATATTCGATGTATTAAACCATCCATTATTGTTACATTCAAATCAAAAATAGATACTTGCTATAAATGTAATAAAAAAATAGAATATCTCAAAGGAAACCAAGAATATAATTTATATCACTGTGGATGCACCAATACTACATATAATGATTGTTTTGGTAAAGTGCCAGAGAGCATTAAGCTTACCACATTAAAAAATATGATTAAAGAAGTACAAAATATTTTTTCTAAAATGTTAAATATAATAGATGATCAAAATGACTAAATGTATAACTTGTAAAGCTAATCTAACAGATAGTTTAGATAATTGGTTATATTGTCCGTGGTGCAAACGATATATTTTTACACAAACATTTATGACGTCATTTTCTTTAACAGAATTTGAACTAGGATTTAAAGATGCTGTAGAATCACATAAACGTGAATATAAACAAAAACTTATTTACAAAATAAAACAATGGATTGAGAAAAATGAGCAGAGTTAACCCATGTTGTGGAAAATACGGATTGTCGATGGATATTAAATTCACCGATAAATGTAATGGATCATGCAGTTTTTGTATTGAAAAGAATGGATATCGGAGTAAAACTGTTCTTACTGCAAACGAATTAGCTGCAAAAGCAAATAGCATGAAAGTCAATAATTATCTTATCGTTGGTGGAGAACCAACGCTACGGTGCGACTTACCAGAATTTTTAAGTAAGTTAAATAAAAGGTCATATATTACGACAAATGGTTCAAATTTAACACCAGATTTGGCTCGAAGACTTAGTCCATATTTATTTGCAATTAATATTTCGATTCATCATTATAACGAGCAAGTAAATAGTAGTATTTTCAAACATGATATTAGTTTGGATAATATTAGACGGAGTATATGGATTTTTAATAAAAAGAATGTGCCAGTGAGAATTAACTGTAATCTAATCCCTGGATTCATTGATAATCGCTCAGATGTAGATAAAATGATTAACTTTGCAATAAATATTGGCGCTCAATCTATCCGGTTCACAGAATTACAAAACCAACCAGAATTTGTAAATGCTCAAAATATTTGGTCAGAACTACCAATTGAGCCATTTAAAGATGGATGTGAGCATTGGATCAATAGTTTTGTTTTGGTTAAACAAACTTGTGGCATTGTAAATAAGAAAAAACCATATCCAGACGATATTTCAAAAAGAAAAGGTTCTACAATTGTTTTATATCCAGATGGTTCATTTGGTTCATGGGCAGTAGGAGATCATGGATGTCATGGCTTACCGATGGGTGATAATTGTCATCCAGCACCAAATAGTGACGAAGAAGAATGTCATCCAACACCAAGGAGTAATGAAGAAGAATGTCATCCAGGAAGTGGATAAATAAATGAAGTTAAAAGTTAATGAACAGTTAGAAATATTGACAATTCATAATGATCGAATTGTATTTAGTATGTTTAAAGACACAGAGTGTGATATAGATGTTAGTTTTGATAAAGATACTCAAATATTAGATATTTATATTGCGATGCTGTGTGTGGTACAAATATCAAGTAAAAATATTCGATTGATTACTATTAATAATATTATCCAATTCGATTATAAATCGTGGCAACTAGATAGGAGTGTGATGTGTTTATAATGCATAAATTTGTGGTTATACCAATTGAAGATTTTGAATTTGTTGTTGGTTGTATGGAATATAGATCTTATGGAAGATGCGGAGATAGTACTTATTATACGTACAAATTGCAAGATAACAAAATTATGGAGCATATAAGTAAAAACTACGGCGATTTTGAAGAAGATAAGTTAAAAATGATGGTTCGTGTGGTGGAACTCGATCACGAATGTTTTAATTGTAAAAACTTTGACATCGAAAAATACAATACTGGATGCATCTCTAAAATCGGTGATATACGGCCTAGTGTGGCGCTCGATTGGTGTCCTTTGTTTGAGAAAAAAGAGAATAACGTATACGTGGTTATGGAATATATTGACGAAACATACATGATTATAAAAACGTCTAAAAAAATCGACGTAATTAAAGACTTTCTACTAAAATATGCAAAAATAGATGAGCATGAACAAATCTCTAAATGGAATGGAGAAGATAGTCTTTATATTAAGCATTATAAAATCGAAGTGCATGAATTGGAGTGAAAATATGAACAAACCAGTGAAAAAATATCCATTTCGTAAAATGTATGATTATAGAGACGTGATAGATTACCTCAAAGAAAAGATTAAAGATCAACATATTATTGTAGATTTAGATAAAGTTTGGTCACAATGGGTAGAAGGCAGTCATGATGATGTGCATTTATTTGCATTAAATTTTGATATGATAAAAGATAGATATACTAATAAATATCATCCATGCACAGATCCAACATTTGCAATTTTTTATGGATTATTAAAGAAATACGGATTTGTGCACGATAAAAAAGAACTTTTTTGGGCTTATCATCGGTGGTAAATATGAGCACTTGTAAACAATGTAATTCAAAAATGATTCTAATTGATTATAGAATTCGTGGAGATTATGGAGATCCATACGACGAGAGAGATTATACATTTTTTTATTATTGTCCAATTTGCGCGATATTATATAAGGATGATAATCAGATAAGTCTTAATTGGTTAGACGAAGAGTTTATGTTAAAAAAATTACCAGTTGAATTTCATGCATCATTTAAAAGTAAATTAAGAGAGTGGAAAATTGATGAAATATTGGCTAGAATTGATGTATGTGAGCAAAAACTAGAAGAGTTAAAAAGAACATATAATGAACTTTTAAAACAATAATTTTTATTAAACTTTAAATGTTTACATTTACTTTATATATTTAAAAATTAATTTTGGAAGTAAGATTATGGATATAGTCTATATCTATGGAGATAATAAGGATAGTTCCGAACGAACTAAAAAATTGCTGTGGTTTATTAATTTGTGTAAACCACATGTAGGAAAATTGCTGGTTAGTGATAACCTTAAGTATGATTCAGAAATAAAATTGAATGAAAACGAGTTTTGTAGTTTTTACGTATGTAAATTAAACAAACCAGATCGTATAATTAATTGTTTATTTGCTGAAGGAAGATCGTGGATAGCAGTATCAGAGATAGGCGGTGAATTAGGCGCACAGGTTATAATAACTGAAGGAAACGCCCCTAGCAAGACCGTTGGTTGTCCAAAATGTGGAGTGGCAATAGATCTTTATAAAGAGGATGAAGAAGGAAATTTAGAAATCCAGTGGTTTCATTGTGATTGTGATCATGCTAAGATCGATGATTATATGACGTTGCCAGAAAAAACACAAAAAATTGAACCAGATAAGATATGGGGTGTTACTACAAGTGACACAAACACATCTTATACTAATCCAGATAATTACATGACATATACGGTTGCAGATTCAGTTACGCCAGTATATCATGATATGTTACATCCTAGTACATGTAATAAGTGTGGGTCAATAATAGATTCTCAGAATGCAATCTTTTGTCCGAAATGTGGTCAATCATTGGCGAAAGAATTATCTGCGTTCGAGCGATTGAATTTAAAAGATCCGCCAAATTATAGAGATGGTGAACGGTTATTTACGAGTGAACAAATTGAAACCATAAGTCATTATCCTGATTTGGAAGATATTGTGATTTGGAAAAATTGTAATGGATGTAAATACGAATTACAAAAAGGGAATCGTGGCGGAGATGATTATTCGGATACATGGTATTATTGTGAAATATATCATAAAAAGATTGATGAAAATCATTTATGTGATTCGTGGATATGGAAACATAGATATTGCACCGATTGTTTAATTTATTTTGATGCTTGGCGATGTCCAAATTGTAAAAAACGAGGAGTAAAATCAAAATGGATGTAATTTATACACAGAGTAAGATAACGTTTACATCGTACATGCGACGATGTATTGACAAAAAACATGCTCTTTTAATCTATGGAGAGAAAAAGCCAGAGTTTGATATTGAAGGGATTGATTCAATATCTACTTATAAAAAATCTATAGATTATCTACAAAGGATTGCATGTCGTATTGAATTAGTAGATGTATTATTTATAACAGGCGATCAATCTACTAGTCTAATCAAACAAGTATTTTATCCAAGTATTGTTGTAATAGATCATGCTGTTGATACAGATAATATATATTGTATTAAATGTGACAGTCCATTATTAGCGTGTCTTTTTGTCGAATCTAACGAAACTATATTTAGATGTGATTGTGATAATAAACATTATAATTTTTATTTTAAAGATAAATGTGATGATTGTAATCATGATAATTGTAGAAATGTTAATATGTGTAGTGGTGCATCAAGATATTCTGGATTTAACCCAAAAACAGAAGAAAAAAAATGGGTTTCTCCACCGCCAGGAATGGCATATCAGACTTTTGGATTTGGCACTACATCTGCAACGAAGTGGAATGGTGTAAGTTATCATTATGATGACGGATCAAATTCAATTGTAAATTATTGCAAACATTGTTATGTAGGAAATAATATGAAAGCAACATTTTGCCAGAATTGCGGTCAACCAATGAAAGATAAAACAATAACGGATCGATTACACATATCAGAACCACCGAATTATCGAAAACGGGAACCATTATTCTCAGAAGATGAAATGAAAAAAATATTTAAATTTCCACATCTAAAAAATATAACAAAGTATAAGGTATGTGCAGGATGTGAAGGATTTAAGTGCAATAGGTGGAATAAAATATATACATGTAGAACGTATAACTTTATAGAAATTGAACCCGATCATGTATGTGATGATTGGCACAGTGATGATAAATATTGTAATAAATGTTTAATTTATTTTGAAGAACGTCGATGTCCGAATTGTAAAGGAAAAGGAGTGAAACGATAATGAAAATTACATATATTCAGTCTTCCAGTGAAAGCGCTTGTAGATTAGAATTGCATAAAATAATTGATAATGAATTTAAACATGAAAAAGCAATGTATATTGCTGATATAAACCGTTTAAGTTATGCATTGAAATATAATAATAAAATGACAGTATATTCACTCACTTATTATTTAAACAGTAATATATTTCTTGCTGATGATAAAACTCAATACTTGGATCGATTTGATCAGTTATTTATAGATTGTGAATCAAAGTCGTATTCAATTGAATTAATTTATAAATTAAAACCACACGAAGCCTTCTTTACTGGAAAAAATAATATTACTGATCTTGAATATTGTCCAAAATGCAATAAGAAATTACTTCCGTTAAATAGTGGATATCATACGCCTGAGTTTGATGTATATTTTGTTCATTTTACATGTGACTGTGATGAAAATGTGTTTAAGTCATCTAGTCTTGGGTTTAATTTTAAAGCAAATGGTAATCCAATAATTGCTGACCTAGATCGAATAAATAACGATATAGAATCATCTATTAAGAGTTATTCAGATGAAATTGATCGATTTGGTAAACCAGAAATAATAGAACGTGCAAATAAATTAAAAACACGTGTTAATGTTTTAATAGATCTGGTGAAATCGTATACAGAATTATCAAATGAATGTAAATTAAAGCAGCAACCATCTATAATTGAGAAAAAGATAGAAGGATATACTGAACAATTAGAAAAAATGATTGCTGAAAATCCAGATATAATACGATTATATCCAAATACACTAAAATATGTAGATGGCAAAATTAAATTTGATGATTATTCTTCAATAGATAAACTTACATACTTAATAACAGAATATGGTTATTTATGTTACCAAGTAATGAATAAGAGTAAAATACGACAGGATAATGAAATCAGTGTTAATAATATTGGTAATGTGACATCTTCGTATCTAAATCATAGCACATGTCTTAAAATAGATGCTACAATAGATCCTACAAAAGAGTACTCAATGGATGTAAAACATTGTAACCTTTGTAAACATTGTAATAATACAGATGAAGTAAAGGCAGAATTTTGTTCAAAGTGTGGAAAACCATATAAAGAGTTATCTGTAATTGAGCGTTTGCATCTAAAACAAACCGCACCAAATTATAGAAATGGTGTAGAGATGTTTACCAAAGAGGAATTTGATCTTATTTGTGATCAACCAAAATTCAAAAATGTTATTAAATATAAAGATTGTGAAGAATGCAACAATTTCGGTTCATTGGATTGGAGATCATATTGTGATAAGCATCAGTTTAATATATCATCATCAAAATTATGTGACGATTGGAAATGTAAACATAGATATTGCCCAGATTGTGAAATATATTTCAAACAATGGAAATGCCCAAATTGTGGGAAGAAAGGAGTGAAATCATAATGAAACGTGATAAGTATAACGAAATTGATATTAATTTAAAAGATGGTTTAGTTCATGTAGAGGATGACGTAAGTTGGACCGAATATTATATTTCAGACGAACTTATGCAACAAATTGCAGATTTAATTGATTTAGAGAAGGCAAAATATCGTAAAAGTGATATGTTAACACGTCATGGTAATTGTAGTAAATGTAATAAAAATACAATTTTAATTAATAATAATGGCCAATTAGTCTGTTTAGGTTGTTATGAGATGATGATTTAATATGACATGGACCCCAACAGTGTCAGTGATTTTTGGTCTTAAAATTGACAATCACGCAGTGAAAAAACAAATGCCAGGATGCAGTCATGCTATTACATCAAATTATTGTCCAGAATGTGGAGCACCAAAAATCAAAGAATGGGAAGAATATTTCTATAATGAAGACGAATTTAAACCATTTATAAAAAATACTGATCCAGAAATAATTTATACGGTATTACATCATCAAAACTTAAAAGAATATACATTTTTTTGTGGATATAGATTAATTAAAATAGAGTGTCAATATTCCTATTTTGCGGATTTAATTGAAGAAATTGGCAAACGAGATTTGTATTTGGATCTAAAACTCGCCAAAATTGGTGAGAAATATGGGTTAAAACCAGCATTATATATAGTAAATGAGGCATCATAATGAATGATATACAGTGTGATCATGATTTAATCGAGTTAATAGGCAGTATAACGATTAAAGTTTGGAAATGCAGTAAGTGTAATACAATAGTTTGTAAACTTACTAACTTTGAGGTCAAAGATAATAATACGAATATAAATGAAGAAACGATTGAATTTAGAACATTTATTTCTGGGTTTGAGACTATTCTTCAGGAAATATATAATTCGGAAATTAATATTTCAATTTCGTGGTTTTGGGATGCAGGATTTGATTTAAAAATTGGTGATGATTTTAATGGATATGTGTATGAAAATCAATTTTATTCAATTGAAGAACTTAAATATGCTTTACTTGCGAAATTATTTCAATTATGTCCACAATCGGAATTTGTTAGAAAATGGAAGAGTTAGAATGGCATCCATATCCAAAGGAAACACCATTAACCGTCTTTGGAAATGATGGAAAATATACTATGAATGTAATAATCATGGATAAAAATGGAAACATTGAAAATAATGTTTATTATTCAGAAATAGATTCAAAACACGATCATTCTATTTGGCAAACCGTTAAATGGTGGATTTGTGTGGAAGAATTACGAAAAATACCAAAATATGAAATAGATTATAGCTTGGAGTGATAATTATGTGGTTAAAAATAAAAACTCAATATTTAATATTTAAATATTTTCGATCAAAAAAAGATCGTTATTTTATTATTAGACGGAATAAAAAAGACCAGCATTATGAAGAATCGTATGATTCTGGTAAATGGCTTATTTTTATAAATAAAAAACACATGAAACCAGTCTTAAAAAAGATTTTGCGATTATTTTTTGAACAGAAAGTAGGATGTTTAGTTGAAGTTGGTAATTTCTATAACGAGGAGTATAAAAGAGGACTTATTGAAATCTATACGCCGGATAGAGATAACGTGAGCGAAATTATGAGTGTTAGAAGTAAATTAAGGGATATAGGTTTTATAAATGGAATGCCGTATAAAGATAACGAAAAATCGTTAGATCATGAATACTCTGGCGGAGAGCGAATAAGTACTTATTATTGTTAGATGATATAAATGAGCGAACAAAAAGAACCATTTTGTAATGGTAATTGTAATGAATGTGTGTTAATGGATCACCCAAATGCGAAAATATTAACACATATATTCAATAAATCGTTTGATAAATTTGGTGATGAGTTCTATAAAATCGTGCAAGATCATTGTCCGAATCTAACAGTATGTTATGATTGTAAAATTGACGATTTCTGCCATGATCGCGGTTGTAAATTAATTAAAAAATGTAATAGGTGCTAAATATGGACTTTTACGATGTATGTAAATGTAAGCATTTTAGATCACTTCATTCCAATATAATAAATGGAAAGATTTGGATTACTGGTGAATGTTTAGAAGAAGGTTGCAACTGTGAAATATTTAGAGATTTATATGATATTAAAGATGTATTTTAATAGGTGTTAATTGTGGCTAAAATACCAGCAAAATTTGCGTTTATGTATGATAAAGATAATGATTCGGTATTATTTTGCCAAAGCGAGCTAAAGGATGACCTTTCATTTAGTGAATTTAAAGCAACTGGTGAAATGTCAATGGATGCATTTAAACAAGCGTTAAATATTTTACTCGATATGTATAAGGAAAGAACTGGAATGGAGTTAGAATTATAATGCCTAAATATTTAAATGTAAACATTTACTATATAAAGTGATATTATGGAAGAAATTGTAAATGCCAAATTAGAAAATATTTCAATTTTTATTGAAGATCACAATATTTTAACTATGTTTTTTGATTTTAAGTGGGATGGCTGTGGTCAAGGCTATGGCGGTTATGAATTAGATTATTACTCGGAGAAACACATGAAACGTGTAGGAACACCAGTTTTAACCGATTGTTTACTTGAATTATTTAAAGTGTTTAATGTTCGTAGTTTTAAAGATTTATGTAATGTACAATACATGCGAATAAAACGATCCGATAGAATGATCGTCGCTATTGGTCATATTACAGAAAACAGATGGTTTTCATTTAAAGAATTTATAGATAACTGGTTTGGATTAAATGACGTAAATTTAGTTAAATTTTAGGAGTTGGAATACAAATGAATTATGAAGAATATAAGGATTATACACTTATAGGAAATGAATATAAACAAGTTCTTATTACATGTAAAGAACTTAAAATGAGCAAAGGTAAAATAGTGGCACAATGTGCACACGTTGCTGTAAAAGCTGCGATTAATGCACTCAATTATTGTCCAGACATATATAATAAGTGGAATTTAGAAGGATATAAAAAAATAGCTTTGGTAGTAGAAACACAAGATGAATTAGTAAGTATTTATGAACTTGTAAAAGATAAAATACCATCAGCAATTGTAGTCGACGCCGGATTAACTCAAATTGAGCCAAACTCAATAACAGCAATAGCGATTGGTCCTTGGCTTAGTAAGGCAATTGATATGGTAACTAAAGGCTTGAGATTATTATGAAAGAAATTTGTGATTATTGCAATGAAGAAATGGATTATGAACGAAAGTGCTGTTTTGACCCATCTGATTTTGTTGCAGTTAATAGATTTGGAATTTTTGAATGGATTATATATGATGAATACGATTCAGATTTAGAAGACGAAGAATGTTATTGTTCTATTGATTGCTTACTTAACGGTTTAGTTAAACGTAAAAATGATAAAAAATCAATAGATAAATGGAATACGGATTTATATGTTGTAATTAATCATAAGAAGATTGAAATCTACAGTGATAATATATGCTCTGTAATTGACACGATTAAAGCATGTTTTAATTTAGATTAGCAACATTTAAATGTTTACAATTGTTATTTTTTCCTATGATTAATCTTAAGATTTATGATTTAAATGAAGATCTTTTTCTTGATAATCAAGAATTAGGAATCAAAAGACATCCTACATATTCTATTTATTTTACTATCTCAATGAATAATCTTTCAATTGGCATGGATTCAGCTGATCGAACGTTATATTGTGATTTAAACCAATTTGAACTTTTACTAAGTGAATTTAATAACGTAAAAGTAATGCTAAGAGAACATGCATTTGAATCAGATGGTGCTAAAGATTTACTAGCGATGTTGCATAAAAAGAGAATCAAAGTGGTAAAAATTGTTCAATCGGAAATAGATGTCTAATGGGTCATCGGAAATCGACTTGGGAACGAAAATTACGACAAGAGCGTCATATAATTCGAACCGAGCTGGACAATAATGAACAATCTATATTTCAATTTGACACTTTTACAGAATGGTATAATAAATTTATAAAACCATCAAACGAGTCGTTAAGTTTAACTTATAAAATTGTAACCCCAGTAGATTCTATTTTTTTTGATTTCATATCAAGTAAGTCTTTTGGATGGAGAATGGTAATGCCACCGAGTGAAAATAATTCAAGTTCTTTCTTTCCAATTAGTTATCTTATTCCATTTTACGAATTGGTATTGGTTAAATCACCGTTTGTACATCCAAAAATAACCAGAGAATATAGTAAAAAAGTTACAGACACATGCATGTATGGTGATCATACCAGAATTGTAAAATGGATTAAAAACGGTTACATAATTGAAATAGAATGTCATACAGGCGGTGAATCATTAACATGGAAGATTATTATTTCATTTGAATCAGATTATATATTTTATATTTGTGGTTGGTTTCAAATTGATGATATTTCTAACTTTTTATATCGAGTTTATCGTAATATTTGCCAGGATTGTGATAATAACAAAAACTTCGAAATTAACCGTGCGATAAATGATAAAGAAATAAGTTTTTATGGATGATTATATGGCATCACCTAATTTATATTATAGTAAAGAACCAATGTCTGTAGAAGAATTTAGTAATATTCTTAAAATTGGTGATTTTATTCCATTTTATGAAGTTATATTATGTAAATCGTCATTTGGTCATTGTTGGATTATAAAGTATGAGAAAAAGAGAGAATGTAATTACGATTGCGGAGAATATACGATTTATGTAGATTATATATTACCCAATAAGTGGAGAATAAATATACTTAGAAGAATTTTTAATGAAAACGGTTTAATACATGATGTAAAGTGCGATTTTATACATGAAACCGCAGATTCTAACGCAGTGGTTAAATTTCTTAACCGTGTTTATCATAATATTTACGATCCAGAATTTAAGAAGGAAAAGAACAATTTAAAGGCTTCATTTTTTCTTTAGATAGGTTTAAATAATTTAAATGTTTACAATTAAAAAGATGACTAATTATGGGAGACACATGTGTTTTTTGTCCAATTTATTATCATAGTGATAGAAAATGTGAAGATTTAGTAAACGGATTGAAAAAAGGATTAGATATGTTTCAAATTGCGGAACATTGTAAAAAATATCATCGAATGGAATATTTCGCAAAAAACTATCAAGTCCATGATAAACGTAGATATAAAAGAGAAAAAAATAAGTAAACCAGTATTCCATAAATTTTTAAGTAAATGTTTACATTTAAAATTAGGTAATTACTATGAAATTATATTTATTTGCGAGTTTTGAAAATGGCTATGATTGCCAATGGTTAGTATTTACTGCGGAAACTATCGAAGAAGCGGTCGAAAAAGTACTTAAAACAATTGGAGAGTCTATCATAGGAAGAGGTAAAGAAATATTGGAAGATATCCAGCGATGGAAAGAGAGAATAGCATTATATAAATCGTATTTTGATAAAACACCAGATGAATTATTTGATCTTAAGGTTATAAAATGGGGTGGAGAAGAAGGTAAAGAATTTGCAATTAAAACTCAATTTGAGCCAGAAATCAAAAATCTTGAAGAATCCATTATTGATGTTCAGAGAATATATGATATGCGTTATAAAGATTATAAAACAGCAATTAAAAACGCCTTCGAAATTTTTGATTTGGATGAAGTGGTTAATATCCAGCATTGGGAGTGATTGGTATGGACGAAGCCACAAGAGAATTACAAAATATAGAAGAATATCAATCAAATGCTATTAAAGACATTAAAAACAAAATCACCGCTTTGGAAAAGAAAGTAGAAGATCAAGCAAAAGAGATTGAGCGATTGACTAAAAAATTGAATGACGTTGAATATTTAGCAGGTAGTAGTTATTATGGACCAGTAGATTAGTATGGATTATATAATTAAAAAGAATGATTGTAATGATTGTTCAAAGAAAATAGAATTTCCTGATCGTGCAGAAGTGGTTTTTAGTTATAGATGTGGAAAGTATTGTCCTACAAGGAAAGGAAAACATTGGAGTGGATGTTGCTCCGTTTGTAAGACAAATGTATATGATAGAGATTATAAAGTCTTTGGTCATAATATATTTTGTGAGAATTGTTATAATTTAATGGATCATATACAGCAATTTAGTGATCATGTAAAGAATATTCATATTAAACGCTATTTTGGAAATATATCGTTTATGAATTGGGTAGATTAGTGTGACTGAAGAAGCCATTAAAAATATTATCAAACAAAATTTATCATCACTTAATTGTTATGAAGAGAACGAAATAGATAATTTTTTAAAAGATTTTAACGTTGATGCTTTTTTACAAACTAAGTTTGATTCAATAAATGATATATGTTTATCCAATTTTACAGAGATAAGATGTCCATTATTTAGGTTTAAAAATGTATTACCTGTATGTTGTGAATGCAAATTTTATAGAACGACTACTAATCTAACACAGTGTGATTTTTGGAATATACCGTTTTCAGTGTTTTATACACGCCTACGACGTGATTTATATGATTATTTTTTAGCGCAGGAAAAGATAATAAATGAATTGGTAAAACGATATGAGTGAGATAATATGATGATAGAATACGAAAAATTAATTGAATTGCAAAAAGCATACATGGAACGAGAGAAAACCACTCTTCCAGTAAAATTTAGCTTCTTTAAAGATGAAATTGTGGTGTATTTAGACCACGACGAAGAATGGTTCCCACTGTCAGAATTGGATAATCCTAAATTATACCTAATGTGCATAAAAAAATTAAATGAATTGAAATCTACATTGGCTCATTACCAAGAGAATGTAAAATTTATACCATCTCAGATTAAACGAGATGAGGACAAAATTGCCGAATTACGAGATCCACAATGTGCTGAAGAAGAAGCTAAAACAATGATTGAAAAAGAAATAAAATATTATGAACAAAAGGTTAAAGACAATAAGGATTTTGAAATTGAATGTAATCAAAAAATAGAAAGAATAAAAAAATCAATTAAAGAATACGAAACGAATTTTGAAAGTGATATTAATGCCAAATAACGGATGCAATCTATGTCCATATAGTTCTCCACCATTAACGACAGATTCTAGCCAAATTGTTCATTGCTCGGTGTGTCATGCAGACGTTTGGAAAAATGATGGATGCACAGAAATTACAGATGATTACAAATTAAAAAACTATAAAGCATATTTATATTCAATTAGAATACCATCAATTGAAGAAAGAATAAAAAAGTATTACAGAGAAATTACAGGTGGATTACAAAGTTGGTGGTTCAATGTAAGATATGGTCAAGTGGTTATGATTGAATTTAAAGAAAGTTATATTACTAGATGGCAATTAAAACGTAATCTAAAATGTAAACTATGCGAATTTAAGAGTAATTGGGCTCAAACCAGACTAGATAAAACCGATTGGTTATACGTTGGAAATAGGTTAACAAAACCACAAAAACCGATATATAAATGCCCAATATGCGGGGAGTCAAGATAATGAGTATAAATACATATTTGCATAAAGATGGAAAAGTCTACGAGCTAAAAACGTATGATGCTTTTAACAAATGGATAGAAAAAGTAGAAAAATTCTTTGGTAAAAAGAAACCAGAGGAACATGTGCCGTTTCCGTTCGATTTGGAAGAAGAAGGCGTGAAAATATTAGAAGGTATGCAGGATTTTGAGAAATTCATGACATTACATGCAATGGTGGGTAAATTGCTATTATGTTACAAGGATCGAGCAAATAATACACCAATCGGTTATCATTTTTAAATTTCAAAAATATTATATATATTAAATGTTTACATTTAAGTAGGGATAAATTATGATAATATGTATAAATAGCGTAATTCCAGTTGGTGACGTAGCAGAATTTTTAAAAATAAATTTAAAAAAAGGAAAAAAATGCTTATATCTTGGACTTAAAGAGTCAAGATTGAATTATATTAAAAGAACATTTGGAGATTTAGAAGATCTTACTGTACTAGATCTTACAGGTATAAATTTCTCAAATGAGTTAAATTCGGAATTAAATGAGTCTGTGCGGAATAAAGATTTTGATTGGTGCTATGTTGATGACACAGGACATTTCTATAACGAAGTACATAGGGGATTAATTGATGAAATTGATTGCATGTCAAATGAAAAGGTATTTGTATTCATATCACCAATTAAAGATCTATATCAATCAAAAATTCATAAAGTTATATATAGTGATAATGGCGAT
>Ga0265297_10003904_pt1 | contig 25646 bp, 29 predicted proteins | sample Munlanlwell13791_FD_192502 | JGI IMG/M metagenome (GOLD analysis project Ga0265297, IMG submission 192502) | Leachate microbial communities from a municipal landfill in Southern Ontario, Canada - Leachate well 137-91 | ecosystem: Engineered > Solid waste > Landfill > Unclassified | place... | reverse complement strand
GGAACGACAGTCGTTGAGCTGTTGGGAAACTTCGTCCCGAGGCGGCCGTATGCCTCGGGGCGAAGTACGGCGCACGCGGCGCCGATAAATGCCGTTCAGAGGGGGTTTATCAGCACCCTGCTAGCGCCGGGGGTCGTCCGCCATGCTCCTCTCGACCCTTTTGACTCCCGCCATCAGGTCGTGCGTGGAGCGGTAGAGCTCCCCGGTGAACGCGGCCTTCATCGCCTCGGAGGCCACCCTCCGCACGGCCACGCTCTTCTCGTAGGCCCGGCAGACGTTGGGCATCCTGGCGAACAGCGCCTTGAGGCTCGGGTCGAGGCGCCTGCCCGTGATGATGATGACGGGGAGCCCCCGCAGTCGCGGCCGGGCCGCCATGTACTTGAGCACGTCCCTGCCCGACATCCTCGGCATGCTGAGGTCCAGAAGGACCACGGCCGGCGTGATGTCCGCGAGCATCTCGACGCCTTCCTGGCCGTCCCTGGCGATATGGACCTCGAAGCGAGGGCTCAATTGCATGGAGTATAGGTCCAGAAAATCCGGGTCGTCGTCGATGACCAGGACCTTCGGCTTTTCGTCTAGGCTCATAATGCCTCCCGGGATATCCATAGGATGCGTCCCGGCCGGCAATTCGCCGTCAATCAGGGATTAAATCGGGCTTAAATCGGGGAGGAAAGGCCGCCGGAAAAGAGTAGAATGGGCCGGAAGGCATGGCGAGCCCGCAAAAGAAGCCGCAGTCCCTGACGGTCATCGTCCCGGCCTACAACGAGGCGCGGACGCTCGGCCCGCTCATCGAGAGGCTGCTGACGGTCCGTTTCCCCCTCCGCCTCGAGGTGATCGTGGTGGATGACGGATCGACGGACGGCACCGCAAAGGAGGCCGCGCGTTTGAGCCGCCCCGGCCTCAAGGTCCTTCGCCATGAGACGAACCGGGGCAAGGGCGCAGCGATCCGCACCGGGCTCGACGCCGCGAGCGGGGACCTCGTCCTCATCCAGGACGCGGACCTCGAATACGAGCCCGAGGACATCCTCTCTTTGCTCAAGCCCGCCCTCGAACAGGGAGCGCCCGTGGTCTACGGTTCCCGGATCCTCAGGAGGGAGAACCGGGCCTCCTACTGGCGCTACTACTGGGGCGGGCGCTTCATCTCGCTTTGGACGAACCTGCTTTTCGGCTCGCGGATCACGGACGAGCCGACATGCTACAAGCTGTTCGACGCCCGCTTGCTCAAAGGGCTCGGCCTGCGCTGCACAGGATTCGAGTTCTGCCCCGAGGCCACCGGGAAGCTCCTGCGCGGCGGAGTCCCGATCCTGGAGGTCCCGATCCGCTATACGCCTAGGACCATCGCGGAAGGGAAGAAGATCCGGTGGCTGGACGGGGTCATCGCTCTATGGACGCTTCTCAAGATACGCATCGGGGGCTGAGGATCGAGTCCCTCTCCGACAGGGCTTGGTGGGCCCTCGTGCTGCTGGCCGCGCTGGCGGTCCGCCTGGTCTGGCTCGTTGTCTGGGAGCGCGAAGGCTACACCGCGCGCTACGGCTACGACGCCTATGTGACCATCGCCCAGCACTGGCACGGGTGGATGCAGGTCGGTTCGGACACCACCCATCCCCCGCTCTACGCCTTCTGGGCCTACCTCGTCTTCGGCGTTGTCGGCCGGCCGGCCCTGCTCGCCGTCCAAGTCGGCAACGTGCTCCTCGGGAGCCTGTCCTGCCTGCTGGTCGGTCTCTGGGCCGAGAGGGTCGTCTCCCGGCCTGCGGGACGCTTGGCCGGGCTCTGGGCGGCTTTCGACCCGCTCCTCATCTTCTTCTCCGTGCAGCTCCAGTCCGAACCGTTCTTCGTGGCATTGGAGCTCGCGTTCTTCATCGCGCTCCTGCGCGCCGGCGACCCCCCGTCCAGCCCGGCGGCCTTCGGCCTGGGCCTGCTGGGCGGCATCGTCTCCCTGGCGCGCAGCGTCTTCGGGCTCTTCGCGCCGTTCGCTTGCGCGTCCCTCATACTCCCATCCTGGAGAAGGGCTCGCTCCTGGCTGTGGCTGCTCATGATCGCAGGCTGGGCCGCGGCGCCGTCGATATGGGGCGTGCGCAACCTGGCCCGCCACGGCGTTTTCATCCCGTTCGCGGCCAACGGCGGCTGGAACCTCTGGGAAGGATTCACCCTGGATCGCGCGGAGGTCCGCCGCAGGCCCCATGAGATGGCGGAGGAGATCTCCCGCTCCGGCATCCCTGCGCAGGACGCCGCGGCCGTGGGGGAGTATTTCGCGCGCAAGACGAAGCGATTCGTCCTCGACCATCCGCTCGCCGCCGCAAGGATCGTCGCGGGGAAATTCCTTCTGTATTGGAGGCCGCTGCCCTACGACCCGCACGGACCGGCGGCGCGGGCCCTCATGGGGTGCTACTTCTCCGTCCTTTTCCTTCTCGCGGCGGCCGGGGCGCTCTCCCTCGCGCATGTCCCCGCTGTCCGGCCGGTCTTCGCGCTATTCATCTATCTCTCGCTGCTGCACTCGGTGTTCTTCACGTCGCTGCGCTATCGCACCCCGCTCGAGCCCTTTCTGTGCGTGTTCGCGGCCGCTGGCCTGCTCCGGCTCCTGCGGGCCCTGAAACGCTAGGCTCAGGCCTTCCCGCTCTCGAGCCTGCGCTGGAACTCGCCGAAGCCCATGATCCGGGCCCCTTCCTCCCGCGCCGCTTGGGCCAAAGGGCCGTCGCCGGTCACCACGACGACCCCCTTGCCTTTATTCCGGATGCTCCGGACCGTGCCCAGGATGGCCTCGTCCGCTTCCCCCTCGAGGGCGAAGCGGACACGGACAGGCCCGGCCGGTCCCACGGCGCGCCGGGGTCCGTCCAAGAAGAGCTCGATGCAGACTCCGACGGCCAGGGCGTTCAGACGTCCGAGCAAGCCCTGGGTCCTGAACTCCTCCATCTCCGGGAAGCGAGGGTCGTAGTGCGAACGCCGGACCACGTTCGTGCCGTCCACCAGGTAGGTCCTCATGAGAGCTTCTTCATGGGAGGCTTGCTCAGGCGCGGCACCACGAGCCGCACCCGGCCGTCGTCGAATCGGATCTCGTGCACCCACTCCGGCAACCCGTCCACAGGCTGCCTGGACCTCGAGAGCACCCGGCCTGGGCCGAAGCGGGGATGCTCCACCGCGTCCCCGGGCTCGAACCCGTCCGCCGCGGGGAGCTCCTGCGCCTCTTTGATCAGCGGGGGCGTCAAGCCCGCCGCGACCGGATGGGCCGCCTCCAGGATGCGGCGGAACGCGGAAAAGCCGGCCGCGGCTTCCGAATCGGGCTCCGCGGACTCCATGGCCTTGGACAGGGCTTCTCTGGAGCCGAGCACGACCACCTTGGTCCGAGCGCGGCTGACGGCCACGTTGAGCCTGTTGGGGTCGAAGACGAAGGCGGCCAGGCGGGCGAGGTAGCGCGGGTGCGAGCTGGTCAAGGACAGCACCGTCATCTCCCGCTCCTGCCCCTGGAAGCGCTCGACCGTGGAGCAGACCGTCCCCTTCGACCGGCCCAGCAGGAAGCGGATGCGGTTGGCCTGCGCGCGGAACGGCGCGATCACCCCGATCTCGGCGGCGTGTATCCCGCAGCGTATGGCTTCCCGCACCAAAGCCGCGGCCCAGGCGGCCTCCGGCTCCGAGCCGGAGCGGCAGCCGGTGTGCGGGACATCGACGAACACCAGGCTTTTGTCCGGCCGAAGGATGTCCCCGAAGAGCCCCGCGGGCTCACGGGCGAGCGCCAGGGTCCGCCCCGCGGCCTCCGCGCTCGGGGACAACGCCCCCCCGTAGAAGAGGCCGCTCACCACGGAGCAGAGCTCGCTGTTCAGGCGCCTCGATTCGGCGAGGAGGAAGGGAGGGGCGTACATCTTGCGGATGAAGGCGAGCGCGGAACTCCGCGCCAGGGACCCGATGTCCTCGTCCGGCGGAGCCTCGATCACCGGGGGGAGCTGCGCGTCGTCGCCGATGAACACCACGCGCTTGCCGAGCAGGCGAGCTCCCAGGGCCAGCACGAGCGTGGCCTGGCCGGCCTCGTCGAAGAGCACGACGTCGTATTCGCGGTCGAAGAGCTCCACTCCCGGCCGCGTAGCGCCGTAGACCGTGGCTCCGGCCACAAGAGGGCTCTTCGAGCGCGGCACGCGGAACACGGCCCGGACCCCCGCGGGCAAGCCCTCGTTCTTCCCCCGGGAGGCCCCGAGCTTGACGATGCCGTCCTGCAAGACCGCGGAGCACCGCGGGAAGCGCTGTCCGACCCAGAAGGTCTCGCCGAGCGCGTTATGGATGGCCTGGTGCGAGACGGCGGTGATGAGCACGCGCGCGCCTTCCTCGACCGCGAAGTGCAGGGCCAGGCGGGCCAGCAGGTGGGTCTTGCCGGAACCCGGAGGCCCCTGCACGGCGAAGAGGGGCGCGCCGGCCAAGGCCTTCCGGAACGCGGTGCGCATGCTCCCGGAGAGACCCTCGCAGAAAGGGGAATCCGTCTCGACCGCGGAAGGCTCGGAGAGCTCTTCGGTGCCCTCCAGCCAGGCGCCGAGCCCCTCCCCTCGGGCCCGGTCCAGGATGGAGAGCTGCGCGTCGAGCAAATCGAGAGAGTCCTCGTCCAGGACCCACGGCTCGTCCCCCGCCAGGGCCTTCGCGTCCTCCAGGCGGCCGGCCAAGCGCAGGACGTACTCCTTGCCGTCGTGCCGGTCGTCCACGAGTTCCAGGCGGGCCGCGGGCCTGCGCGCGTCCCCCCGGCTTATCCGCACGCGGGTCCCGGGGCGGAACTTGGACTCGTTGCGGCCGCAGGAGAAGACGAAAAGGGTCTGCTCGCCTTCCTGCTGGGTGCCGCGGTAGCGGACGGAGTCGATGGCCATCCCGGAGCTGACCCGCTCGGACACGGGCAGGTCGAAGAGCGCCTCGCGGGTGGCGGACTGGGACTCATACTCGAGCTCCACGAACCGCTCGAGGCCTGAGAAAGGGTCCCTCAAGCGGCCGTCTCCAGGATGGCGAAGTGCAGGTACTCGGTCTCCGGCATGCCGAGCAGGATCGGGTGGTCCTTGGCCTGCCCGCGCAGCTCCATCAGGCGCACCGACCGGCCGGCCTTGGCAGCCGCCTCGCGCAGCATCTTGAGGAAGTCCTCCCGGGAGACGTGGTGCGAGCAGGTGCTCGTCGCCAGGATGCCCCCCCGCGGCAGGACCTTGAGCGCCTGGGCGTTCAGCCGAAGGTAAGCCCGCAAGGCTTTGGAGAGGTGCTTGCGCGACGGCACGAAGCTCGGCGGGTCCAGGAGGATGAGGTCGGGCCGCTTCTCCTGAGGGAGCTCAGGGACCTCCTGCAGGGCTTGGTCCGCCTCGCCCTGCTCGAAGTGGCAGACGCCGCCGAGCCCGTTCAAGCCCGCGTTCTCGCGCGCCAGCCCCACGGCCGCGTCGGAGGAGTCGAGGCCGAGCACCGCCTTGGCGCCGCTGCGCGCCGCCCGCAGCGAGAACGCTCCGGCATAGCAGTGGAGGTCGAGCACGATGCGGCCGTTGAAGAAGGGAGCCAGGGCCAGCCGGTTCTCCCTCTGGTCGAAATAGAACCCCGTCTTCTGCCCTGCGGCGAGGGAGGCGACGTACGAAAGTCCCTCCTCCTCGAAGCGCACACGGTCCGGCACCTCCCCCCACAAGACCCTGTTTTCCGAAGGCAGACCCTCCAGCGCGCGGGAGGGATGATCGTTCTTCAGGTAGATGCCCTTGGGCGAGAGGAGCTCGAGGAGCGCTTCCTGCGCGAACGGGAGCATCCTCTCCATCCCGGCGGAAAGGACCTGCAGCACGAGATGGTCCTCGAACTTGTCCACCACGAGCCCGGGCAGGCCGTCGGACTCGCCGAAGCACAGGCGAAAGGAACGCTCGGCCGCATAAAGACGCCGGCGGAGAAGTAAGGCCGCCTCCAGCCTTCGGCGGAAGAACTCCTTGCCCACCGGGTCCGGCGAGCGCGAGAGGAGCCTGAAGGAGATGAGGCTCTTGGGATTGAAGAAGCCGATCCCCAGGACCTTCCCCTGAGCGGTCCTGGCCAAAGCGAGAGTCCCGGGCTCCGCATCGGGGACCGCCTGGAGCTCGTTGGAGAACACCCAGAGGTGCCCGCGCAGGAGCCGGCCCTCCTCTCTGGGCTTGAGAATCAGCTCAACCGTCGGTTCGATGTGCATAGACAGGGTCCCCCGCCTTGAGTCCGGTCCTCTCCTCCCGCACGGCAAGCTCGATGAATCCGGAAGAGCCGACCAGGGCGAGAGGCAGTCCCCGGTCCACGGCGCCGTAGTGGGTCCGCAAAGGGAAGAAGGTCCCGGAAGCCTCCAGCCTCCGCGCGCCCCTCAGGTCCGCCGGACGGAGGTTCGTGACGGCGTTGCCGAAGCGGTCGAGGAAGAGCACCTCGCCGCGCCGCGGGAATCTCAAGCGCACCAGGCCCCGCGTACGCGGCCCCAGCCGTGAGGGCGAAAGCCCGCCGGCCAGAGCCGCCGCGACCGGCGCGAAGATGTCGCGGCCGTGGAAGGTGCGGCTCACCTTCGGGTGGAAAAGGGCCCGGTTCGTCACGCGGCGCACCTCCAGGAGGCGTTCGTCCCCCCCGAGCCACGCAAGCAGGCCGTTGTCCGGCGCGAGGAACGCGTGCCTGCGGCTGCGGGCCCAGAGCACCGCGCGCGACGATCCGACGCCCGGGTCCACCACGCAGACGAATAGCGTGCCGTCCGGGAAGTAGGGAGCGGAGCTCCTCAGCACGAAGGCCGCCTGCCGCACGTCCTGGGGCCCGACGCCGTGGCAGAGGTCCACGACGTTCGCACCGGGGCAGCGCGACAGGATGACGGCCTTCAGCACCCCGGCATAGGGGTCCTGGGCGCCGAAATCCGTCAGCAGAGCGATGACCCCGCTCAACGCAGCTCCTTTTTCAGGACCCGGCGCGGCCAGCGCCCGTACGCCTCCAGGTCGAAGCACGCGGCGATCTCTCGGGGAGAAAGGATAGCGCGCACGCCGGGGTCCGCCCGAAGAGCGTCCTCGAACCGGCCCCGGCTGCGCCACGTCTGCATGGAGCAGCGCTGCACCAGGTCGTAGGCGGTCATGCGGTCGACGCCCTTGTCGATGAGGGCGAGGAGCACCTTCTGGCTGAACACGAGGCCCATCGAGAGGTCGAGGTTCCGGCGCATGCGGTCCGGGTGCACGACGAGGCCGTCGAGCACCCCGGCGAGGCGATGCAGCATGAAGTCCAGCGCGATCGCCGCATCCGGCAGCAGGACGCGCTCCGCCGAGGAATGGCTGATGTCCCGCTCATGCCAGAGCGCGACGTTCTCCAGCGCCGCGGCCGCATAGCCGCGCAGAAGCCTGGCCAGCCCGCAGAGGTTCTCGCAGAGTATGGGGTTGCGCTTGTGGGGCATGGCCGAGGAGCCCTTCTGCCCCTTGCCGAACGGCTCCTCCGCCTCCAGGACCTCCGTGCGCTGGAGGTGCCGTATCTCGGTGGCGAAGCGCTCCACCGCGCAGCCGGAAAGGGCCAAGGCCTGCACGTACTCGGCGTGCCTGTCCCGCGGGACCACCTGGGTCGCCGCCGGCTCGGGGGAGAGCCCGAGGCGCTTGAGGACCCTCGCCTCCACCGCGGGGGACAGATGCGCGTAGGTGCCGATGGCTCCCGAGAGCTTCCCGTAGCGGACGGCCCGGCCCGAGCGCTCCAGGCGCTCGATGTTGCGCCTCGCCTCGGAGTGCCAGCCCGCGATCTTGTAGGAGAACAGCAGGGGCTCCGCGTGCACGCCGTGCGTCCGCCCCGCCATCCACGCGCCCCGCTCCCTTTTGCCCAGGCCGCGCAGGCCCTCCGCCACCGTCCGCCAGTCCGAGAGCAGGAGCGCGGTGGCGTCCTTCAGCTGCAGAGCCAGCGCCGTATCGAGCACGTCCGAGGAGGTGAGCCCGTAGTGCAGGTACTGCACGACGGCGGGGGCTTTGGGCTTCAGCGCGTCCGAGACGACCTGCAAAAGGGCGACCACGTCGTGCCCGCTCACGGCCTCGCGCCGAGCGACCTTCTCCGACAAGGGCCCGCATCCCGACACGTAGGACCTCATCGCGCGGATCTGCCGCGCGGGGATGCCCTTCTGCCCGGCGATCTCCTCCAAGAAGACGGCCTCCACTTCCAGCATCCGCCGCAGACGCGCCTCGGGCTCCCAGAGCGCGCGCATCTCGGGTCGGCTGTATCGTTCGATCATTTTCCGCCTCCGCATAAGAGACCGGCCTCCGGGTCGGCCATGGGCGTCGCCCGCTTGAGCCCGCCGGTCAAAGCGGCCTCGACGGCGTCCCCCTCGAGCTTGCGCTGCGCGAGCTGGACCTCCGGGTTCTTGATATCCTTCACGATGTTGAGCTCGAGCGCGGGACGGCCTTCGGTGTCCACGAGCCGGAAGGGCAGCTGCCCGCGCGGCATGGTCGCCCGCATGAGGACATGCAGGGCCACGTCCTCCTTCGGGAAGTCCGCCCGGCCCTCCGCGTAGGCCACGAACTGGGGGCTGTCGAAGTGCGCGTAGCGCACGTCCACGACCCCCCGCTGCACCGAGAAATCCCCGTGGGTCCGGTTGATGTCCAGGGTGCTCAGGACCGCGGTGTCGAAGCTCGCCCGGGCCTTGGCCTCGAGCTCCTGCATGAACGAGAACGGCAGCAGGAGCACGTTCGGCACAGGGTGGGCCTTGCGCACCTCCGGCACGCTCGAGACCCGGCCGGGCCCGAAGCCGACGCGGAAGCTCCCGGAGACCTTCTCGAGCCCCTTGGCGATGTCCCGCAGGTCGCAGCGCAGCTCCAGGTTCGAGGTGCGGAAGTTGGGGCTGTGCACCTCCGCCACGCGCAGACGGCCCGTGAGGTCCGGGAACTGCCGCGGGATGGCGCTCTTGAAGACGCGCACCCAAGGACGGCCCGGGTCCGAGGTCTCGCCCTTCTCCGCTTTGCGCTGGGCGATGAGGTTCATGATCGCGGCGTAGGTCTCGTCAAGCCTCAGCCTGTCCACCTCCGCGTCCACGACGACCTTGTCCATGTCCGCGGCCCCTCGGACGCAGCCCCGGAGCCGGAAGCGCGACTCGTTCCAGGTGACGTCCAGCCTCCGGAACAGGAGGTCGCCCGACTCGGCGCGCAGATCGAGGTCGATATCCGAGAGCACGTTGCCGTAGGCGACCAGGGAACCCTTCTGGGACCGGAGCTCCAGGGTCTTCAGCCTGTCCCGGCCCGAGATATGGATGTCCGCCTTGGCCAGCCGCTTGTTGTTCTTCCACTCGAAGGAGAGATCCCGGAACGTCAGCGAGAATGCGTCCACGGCGGTCCGGGCCAGAGGGCCGACGAGTGTGAGCGTGCCCTGAGCGGTCCCCTGCAGACCTCGGCCGGACCAGCCCCGATAAAGGGAGGCGGCCTGGGCCAGCGGGAATCTCGCCAAGCCCGCGGTCAGGTTCACCCAGGCGTTCTTCGGGTCCACGCGTCCGGACGCGGAGACCACGAGGGGCCCGGCGGCGATGGAGAGTCTCCGGATGCGGATGTCCCTGGCGCTGGAGGACGGTCCCTGGAGGCTGAGGCTCCAATGGCTCTCCGGGATGTCGATCCCGGGGGGGACGGGGCCGTACTTGGACAGCATGGCGGAGTCCAGCCGAGGAAGCCTCAGGGAAAGGTCCGCGAAAGCGTCGTCGAAGCCCCGCAGGACTCCGCTCGCCTCCAGCTTATGGCCGTCGATGTCCAGCAGGATCCTGTGCGCATCCAGCCGCTGTTCTCCCGACCTCAGGCCCCCGAGCGACATATCGCCGCGGACCTCCAGGGAGGTCTGGACCCTCCGGCCGAAGAAGACCCCGCCGCCGTGCAGGTCGAGGCTCACCGGGAATGGGGTCTCGGGGTTGAGCCCCTCTATCGAGACGGTCAAACCCTGGAGCGCCGCCTGCGTCCCGCGCATCTCATCGACCACGTCGAGCGCCCCGCGCTCGATGCGGATGACGCGCGCGGCCTGCAGCGGCGGCAGGCTCCAGCCTCCGGCCGGCTTGGGAGAGTCCTCCGGCCTCAGGAGCGCGTCCGCCGCGTTCCAGACTCCGTCTTTACGCCGTACCAAGCGGATGCGCGGCGCCATCAGCAGGACCTGCTCGAGCTCCAGCCTTCCGCGCAGCAGCGCCGAGAAGCTGTACTTGGCGAGCAGGAACTCGCTCGACAGCATCCGGCCCTCGGGGAAGCCGTCCGCCTCGCCGACCTCGAGGCCGCTGACCTTCACTCCCTGGTGCAGGGCGAGGGTCACCGAACGGACGCTCACCGGCCGGTGGAAGGTCTGCTGGAGCTGCGCCACCATGCGCGTCCTGAGCGTCTCGGGCGTGACGAGGACGCGGATGGCGACCCCCAGCACGACCGCCAGGAGTATGGCGCCGAGGATGAGCATGGCTGCTCCCCGACCGAAGCCGTGGAGCAGGGCTATGGGGACACGCGCACGCCTGCGTTGCATCGGGAGGAGATTCTAGCTATTTTGCCCGCGTCGCGCTCAGCACGAGCTCGGCAGCGCCGCCCCAGAAGCCGGCCGTCCCGCGTCCGATCTCCAGAAGATGGGACCCCAGGGCGACCCCGCGCGGGAAGAGGCAGCCGAGCGCGAGCACCAGGATCAGGCCGTTGAGCAGCGCGATGAGCGCGACGGAAAGGACGACCCCGGCCTCGTCCAGGTCGTCCTGGTGCGCGGTCCAAAGGGATTCGACCGTGTGCAGGACGTGGAACGCGAGGCCCGCCCCGGTCAGAGCGAGGAAGATCTCCCGGCCGTAGGGAGGCGCGCCGGCCCACAGCAGCGCCCGGTAACCGACGACGACCGCGAGGACCGGGAGCGGTATCCAGTACGGGGCCAAGGCGATGAAGACGCTCGAACGCGAAAGATCCACGCGCCCGCTGTCGGAGCGGACGACCATCCTCAGGACCTTCCCGCCGCCCAGCCAGGCGGCCCAGGCGTGCGTGAGCTCATGCGCCAGCACATAGACCCCGCGCAGGCGCAAAAGCCCCAGGCAGAAGAGCGCGCAATACACGGCCGCCCCGACCAGGAAGGGGACGGCGATCTTCGGGCGCGAGGCCAGAGACAGCAAGGCTCGCACCGCCTCGAACACCGCGAGGACCGCGGTCGGGGCGATGATGAAGCCCAGCAAGGGTCGGGTGAAACGGAGCGAGCGGGACGGCCTACGGCTCATTCCAGCATGTAGTCTTCGTAGGGGATATTCTTGGCCTGGAGTTCCTTCTTCCAGAGCTCCTTGGCCTCGGACATCTTGACTCGCGAGAGCCGCACCCAGCGGGTCTCGGGGGGGCTGAACAGCTCGACCGCGGTCTTATACCAATGGTAGGCGTATTTGAGCGAGCTCTCGCCGGCCGACTCGTCGCGGCGGAAGCGCTCGAGCTCCAGGCGCTGCAGGTACTCCGCCTCGCCGATGCGGCCGGCCGCCCTCTCCCGTTCCAGCCGCGCCTTCTCCCCCTGGAACGCGGCCTCGAAGAAAGCCTTCTTCAGGGCCGGATCCTGGTGCCAGCGCATGTACTTCTCACCCTCCAGGTAGGCGGAGCGGGCGCGGAGCGCCAAGTCCGCGAAGACCATGGCGTAAACGGCGAGGACGACGGCCAGGACGATGAGGATGGGACGGACAAAACGGCTCATTCACCACCCGCTCGACAAGGGCCCGCGGTTCTGCTGCCGCTGGATCCCGGGCGGCCGCGTGCGCATGATCCGATGCAGCATCGCCGCCAGGACGGCCGTCTTGATCGGCTTCTCGAGGAACTCCTTCACGTTCGACTCCTGCCGGACCATGTCCACGGTCTGGCGGTCGATGCGGCGGCCCGTGATGATGATGACGGGGGTGTCGCGGGCGTCCCCCATCTGGAGCTCCTTGAGCACCTCGAACCCGCCGATCCCGGGAAGCATGAAGTCGAGGACGATCAAGTGGGGGTTCAAGGCCGGGACCTTCCGGAGCGCCTCCGGGCCGTCCGCCGCGCGCTCGACGCGGAAGCCCTCCCGCTTGATGAGGTGCTCCAGCAGGTCCAGGATGCTTTCGTCGTCGTCCACGACGAGGACGAGCCGCTCCTTCGGATCCGCCAGGTCCGGTTCGCCCCGCCCCTCTTCCTGCGTCATAGACCGGCTCCCGCCCCCCCCTCGGGCCCCGCGCTCGTCTTCAGGATGCCGTGGAGGACCGCCGCAAAAGCCGCGGGCCTCACCGGCTTCTCCAAGAAGCCCGCCACGTTCCTCTCCTGCCGGATGAGGTTCGACGCGGACGGATCCGTGTATCGCCCCGTGATCACGAGCACCGGAAGGTCCTCGCGGACCCCCTGCAAGCGCCTGAGGATCTCGAATCCCCCCAGGCGCGGCAGCATCAGATCCAGCACGACGAGGTCGAAGGACTCCTGCGAAACCATCTCCAGGGCCTTGCTGCCGTCGGCCGCGCCACAGACCTGGAACCCCTCCCCGCGCGCCGCCGCGCACAGCATCTCCAGCACGCCCTCGTCGTCGTCGACGACGAGCACGCGCCGCGTCTTCGGGTCTCCCCTCGGAGCCTCAGCCCGCTCTCCCATGCCGGTACCGACGGTACAAAATATGGCCCGCGGCCGCAAACTCGCCTCCCTCCCCGGCCCGTCAGAGGTTGGTCGTGACCAAGGTCTCGGTGGTCTGGACCCCGTGGATCCCGCGGATCTCCCGAACGATGAGCCCGCTGAGCTTGTCGATCGTGTCCGCCTCCGCGGTCAGGATCGCGTCCCACGAGCCGAAGGTCAGGAAGACGTCGGTGATCCCGTTGATGGTCCGTATCTGGTTGATGGCCTTCTGCTCCAGCCCGGCGATCAGCTTGCACAGCACGAATGCTTTCATCGCTCTATCTCCTCTGGTTCCATTCTTCGCGGCTGTACCTCTGCGCCCGGAGTTCCTCGGCGGCGGCGGCCACGACCGGCCTGGGCTCGGTCCTCGCGAAAAGCGAGGACCATTGCAGCGAGAACCCCTCGACGATGGCGCCGTGCAGCGCCTCGCGCGGGACCCCGAGCCCCTCCGGCCGCAGCGAACCCTGGTAGAGGCCCGTCCCGCGCCTGCGGCGCAGGGCCCCTCCGAGGAGCTTCGTCCCGTCCTCACGCACCAGATCCTCCGGCTCGGGCCCCGCGAAGCACTGGGCCCGCAGACCCGCCGTCGGGCGCCCGCTGAAGGGCAGGGTCCTGACCCCGCAGGCCAGCAGGCCCGTGCGCACGCCGGCGTGTATGCGCCGGTAGACGCCCCTGGGCCCGCCGACCGAAGGCCATGGGAACACGAGAGAGAACGTGATGTCCCCGTCGTGCCACACGATGCCGCCCCCCGTGCTGCGCCGCACGACCGGGGTCCCCGCGGCCACGCCCCGGCGGCCGACCGACTCCATCACCTCGCGGTACGGCTGCGAGTACCCGAAAGTCACGGCATACGGCATGCGCCCGAGCCACGCGTAGAGCCGCAAGGACACCGCGTCCGGCTCCGGGTGCTCCAGGACCGCCTCGTCGAGGGCCATCTGCGCGTACGCGTCGAGGGCCTCGGTCTCGATGAGGAATGCGCGCATCCCGGTCAAACAAGGGAGAGTATCTTCTCCCGGACCTTCTCCGGTTCCTCGATCCCCTCCAGACGCAGGCTCCCGGACTGGGAGACCAGCTCCAGGTCTCCGATGCCCAACGCCGACTGCATGCCGCGCTGCGCCACCCGGACCTCCTTCACCTCGCTGATCGCGACGGAGGTCTCGCTCTTCCCGAAGACCCCCCCGATGACGACCACACGGAGGTTCGTGACGACGTATTCGGTGTTCGAGACCCTCATGGCCGGCCACACCGTCAATCCCACGCCGAGCGCCGCGATGCCGAGAGCCTTCGGCAGCGGCAGGAACAGCAGCACCATGCCGAGCACGCCCGTCAGCGCCACCAAGGCTCCGGCGCCGAGAAGGATCGGCCAGTTCTTGATGGAGGGAGAAACGACCAGCAGCTTCAGCTCGCTCGGCGTCATGGGGCCTCGCGGACTAGTGCGCGGCGGTCTTGAGGAACTCCTGGTATTGGCCGAAATCCATCAGCCCCTCGACCTCCTTCGGGTCGGAGACCTTCACGCGGAAGAACCAGCCCTTCTCGTGAGGCGACTGGTTGACGAGCGCCGGGTTCTGGGACAGATCCCCGTTCACCGCGAGGACCTCTCCGGAGACCGGAGCGTAGACGTCGAACGCCGCTTTCACGGATTCGACCACCGCCACAGCCTCCCCCTGCTTGACCTTCCGCCCCACCTTGGGAAGATCGACGAACACGACGTCCGTGATCTCGTGCTGGGCGTGGTCCGAGATGCCGACGGTCCCCTCGCCGCCCTGGGCCTCGATCCACTCATGGGACTTCATGTACCGACTCTTCTGCGGATTCGCCATCGTCGTGGTCCTCCTGAATCACTTCGACTTATAGAACGGCAGCGCCGCGACCTCGGCCGCGACCCTGCGCCCGTGCTGCAGCTCGACCTCCACGCGCCGGCCCGGCGCGAGGTCGATGACGTCGAAATAGCCCATCCCGATGCCCGTGTTGAAGGTCGGCGAGAACGTCGCGCTGCAGAGCTCGCCCAGGCGCTTGCCTTCCAGGAACACCGCCGCCCCGTGCCGGGGGACTCCCCGCTCGGTCAGGCGCACCCCGGTGAGCCGGCGCTTGAGGCCGGAACGCTTCTGCGCTTCCAGCGCGGCCTTGCCGATGAAATCCGGCTTCGAGAACTTGACCACCCAGCCGTAGCCGGATTCGAGCGTGGTGTGATCGTCGTCGATATCCGAGCCGTAGAGGAGGAGCCCCGCCTCCAGGCGGAGCGTGTCCCGGCATCCCAGCCCGCAGGGAAGCAGGCCGAACGACGCGCCCTGCGCCATGAGCGTCTGCCACACGCGGGTGACCACGACCTCGGGCACGATGACCTCGAAGCCGTCCTCGCCGGTGTAGCCGGTGCGGGTCACGAGCGACTTCTGGCCGTAGAGGGTGCACTCCAGCGCGCCGAAGCGCTTGATCCCCTTCGCCCCCGGGACCATGTCGGCGATGATGTCGGCCGCCTTGGGGCCCTGGAGGGCCACCATCCCGTAGATGTGGCTCTTATCCTCGAGCGTCACCTGGTATCCGGCGGCCTGGCCGCGCAGCCAGGCCACGTCCTTGGCGGTCGTCCCGGCGTTGACCACGATGAAGAAGCGTTCGGGGCCGAGCCTGGAGACGATGACGTCGTCGACGATCCCTCCCTTCGGGTTGAGCATATGCGAGTACATGCCCTGGCCCGGGGCAAGGCGCGAGATGTCGTTGGCGTTCACCTTCTGGAGGAAGTCCAAGGCTCCCGGTCCCTCGACCGTGACCTGGCCCATGTGCGAGACGTCGAACAGGCCGGCCGCCCGGCGCACGGCCTGATGCTCCTTGATGATGCTCGAGTATTGGACGGGAAGCTCCCAGCCGGCGAAGGGCACGATGCGTCCGCCCAGCTCTCCGTGGATCTTGTACAAAGCAGTCCGGCGCAGAGTCTCTGTGGTTGTCATGAGGAATGTCTACATTATAAGTTGAGGGTCGTCAATTATATCAGGCGCAGCAATGCGCGCAGGGCTCTCCCCAAGCGGACTCGTTCCCCCGCGGCCGAGAACCTCACCCTGCAGACCCGATAGCCGTCTTCGTCCCGCGCGGAGCAGACCACCCCGGCCCGGACCTGCTTGAAGCAGCCCCCCCCGGGAAGCTCGAAGCTCAGGTGCACCGTGTCCCCGCTGCGCAGCGGGGTCCGGGTCATCAGGCGCGCCCCCGTCGGGGAGAGGTCCAGGAAGCGCCCCCAGGATTCCGAGCGCGCCTCATGCTCCGGGAACTCGATGACGACGGGGACGAACGTCAGAGCCCGGCCCTTCATGACCCGGGCAGCGCGTGGATGAAGACGCGCCCCGGCCCCTGGCCCTTGGGGATGCGCTCCGCGACGCTCCAGAAGCGCCTCCCGTCGAAGGCCAGGCCGGTGGGCCTCCAGAGCCCGGAGCGATAGTCGGGCAGCGGGACGCGCATCGTCACGCGGCGAGGGTCCTCGAGGTCGTGGCGCAGCAGCTCGCGGTTCCCCCCGTCGAGGGACCAGAGCGTCTTGCCGTCGAAGGTCAGGGCGGCGGGCTTGCCTCCCGGGTAGTCGACGCTCGAGACGACCGAGAGCCCCTCGTCGAGTATCCGCTTATGCAGGCGTCCCGCGGCGGCGTCGCAGGTCCACAGGTAGAGTCCGTCGTACGCCATGCCCACGCTCTGAGCCTGAGCGTCCGGCATCCAGCCGAGCACGCTCAGCCGGTCGTCGAGCATGTGCTTGACCACGCTGCGCGGCGCCGCAGGGTAAGGAGCACGACTCTGCCCTGCGGTGCCGAGCCTTCCGATACTGCTCGGCGCGGCCGAGACCCAGAGCGCGTCCCCGGCGAAAGCCAGGGCCCCGGGGATCTCCCGCGGCAGGTGGATGGTCCGCACGACGCGCAGATCCGCCGGGTCGTGGAGATAAAGGGTCTGGGAGAACCAATCCGCGACCCAGAGGTCCTTGCCGTCGTACGCCAGCCCGCCCGGGTGCGAGTACGGGAGCTCCCAGGAGCTCGGCGGGACCTGGCGCTCCGCCTGGACCGCCTGGCGCCTGTACCGCTGCAGGGCGGCGAGCCCCAGCGCCACGGCCAGGACCACCCCCGCCGTCACGGCGTAGAAAGACGCGCTGCGCGGCACCTCTTCGGGCCCCGAGGCCTCGAGCGCCGTACCCCGGAATCGGAGCGCCTTGCCCACGCAGGCGGCCAGGCTCTCCTGGGTCCAGGGAGGCGCCACGACGTCGAAGACCCCCTCCTTCATGAGCTCCATGGCTCTGGCGGCCTTGCGCTCGGTCATGGCGACCACGACGGGCAAGAGAGGCGCCTCCCGCTCCAGCTCCGCCAGCAGCGAATGCGCGAGGGTGTCCGCGGGGTCCATCGCCACCAGCACGAGCTTCGGCCGCTCCGCGCGCAGGAATTCGATGCCGCTCTTCAAGTCCGCGGCGCGCAGGGCGCGATGGCCCAGCTCCTCGACCGCAAGGCTCAGTTCCTGGCGGTCCTTCTCCGCCGCCGCGAGGACGACGACCGCGGCCATCAGCGCTTCCCCGGCTTCGGGATCACGAGGTCCGCCCCCTCCACCGGGAGGCCGCGCTCGACCTTGTCCGGGTTGGCATCATAGATCAGCTCCCAGAGGGAGGGATCCCCGTAGTACTTCTCCGCGAGGCCGCGCAGGGTCTCTCCGGGCTGCACCACATGCCGCGCCGGGAGGCGGCTGGGCGGCTCGGCTTTCGGGCGGGACGCCGGCTTGGGGGGCGGCCGCGGCGCGGGTTTGGGCGTTTCGACCGTCTCCGCCGGAGCCGGCTCCCCCGGCATCGGATGGGATTGTTGATATTCCTTCTGCTCGGTCTCGATCTCCAGGGTCCGGCTCCGCTCCTGGACATCGCGCAGACGCTCCTCCGCCGCCTGGACCTGGGTCTGAAGGCTCGTCTTGGTCGCCTCCGCCGCGCTCACCTCGGCCTGCAGGTCCTTCTTGCGCGCATCGAGGTCCTGGATCTCGGCCTTGAAGTCCGCGGACTCGCGGGCGGCGCCCCCCGGATAGAGGCCGAAGAACTCCGGGGCTCCGAACTTGTACTGGAACGAGAGCTGATACGCTCCGCCCGGCCGCTTGAGCCCATGCCAGGGCACGGTCATGCCGAAATCCACGATGAGGGGCGAAAAGTTCGCGCCCACCCCGGCCGCGATCTGGCTCACTCCGTCCAACGGCAGTCCCTTGCCGAGCCGGAGCTTGAGCAGGCCCTGATAGACGTCCACCTCCACGCCGGGGAAGAACTGGGTGAGGCTGCGGCGCACGCGCATGTCGCCGGCGAGGGTCACGCGCCGGCGCCAGCGGTAGGCGACCCCCGTGGTCAAGAACGGCTGGGGGACTCCGAGGTCCGGGGTAAGGTCCGTGGCCGAGACTCCCCAGGTGAGCCCGTAGCCGACATCCACGAGAGTCCCGGCGTCCAGTCCCAGCCCGAACTTCCCCGTTCCCGCCGCGGACGGATACACCTTCATGAACTTCAGGTTCCCCCCCACCTTGAGAGGCTTGCGCAGGTAGAAGCGCTGGAGCCTGAGCGCGTGGGAGAAATGCAGCAGGAACGCGTCCTTGCCGCCCGAGCTCGCCTGATGGATCCCGAGGTAGCCGGCCCCGACCGTGGCTCCAGGCAGGATGGGCAGAGGCCGGGTGTAGGTCATGGCGTGGAAGGACAAAGGGCCGATGGGAGAATAGAAGCGTCCGAGCGTGCCGCCGACGCGGGGGAAGTCCCCCAAGGCCGTCCCGGCCGGGTTGTAGAAGAGCCCGAAGGCGTCGTCGGCCAGCGCGGTGTACGCGTTCCCCATGCCCATGGCCTTGCCGCCGGGGACCACATCGTTGAAGATCGCCGCCCCGGAGGAGGACGAGACCGCGGCCAGGATGGAAAACGCCAGTGAAATCCAAGCTTTGCTCACGCTGCGGCATTATACTAAACTCTCCGAGGTGAGCCAGCCTCCCGAAGAAAAGAACGTCGCGGGCCAGATGCTGCTGCTCATCGTCATCTTGGCCGACGTGGGCCTCATCATCTTCGGCTGGTACATCTACCAGCAGCGGCAGGCGAAGTACGACGCGACCGGCATCGATATCTCGAAAGTCCCGGATTCCGGACCGGTGGTCCCCGTCCCCGTCGAGCCGACGAAAAAGGGCCCGAAAAGCTTCGAGGACCTCATCATCAAGGACAAGGGCGACCCGGGCCCCGCCGTCGGGGTGACCAGCCCGGCCGGGGCCCGTCCGGAGGGGAGGCCTTCGGGCAAAGACCCTTCCGAGACCGGCAAGAAGGTGGCGCGGGCCGTACGCTTCTACTACGCGCTCAAGAAAGACCCCCGGTTCAAGGACAACAAGGCCATCCAGGAGTGGAAGGCCGATTTCCTCTCCTATCCGGACCTGCGCGCCGTCAACGAGCGCTACGCCAAGGACGGCAATCCCGTCCGCTTCATGGTGGGGATGCTGCGCTCGCCGAACTTCAAGGGCATGATCACGAAGTACTTCGCCCGCGCGGAGATCCAGGATTTCGTCGGCGCCATGACGTCCTCTCCCGACGTCATGAGCTCCGCGCCGATCTTCATGAAAGAACCCGAGGTCGAATCCGCGGCCAAGAGCCTCGGGCTGGCGCCGCAAGGGGACGCGGCCCCGCCCGCGAAGGACAGTTCGCAGGCCATCCAGCGGATGCAGGAGAACCCCGCGCTCAAGAAGCTCCTGGAGGGAGGAGAGGCTCCCGGAGCGGTCCGCCTGCCGCAGGAACCCAAGTAGCGTCCCATATATATTGACAGTCTCCCGATTCCTATGCATACTCTGGGGTAGATGGACAAGAAGGTCCCGGTCTTCATCGTCGGGCTTTTCGTCCTAGTCGCAGGAGGCATCCTCGCGGGCTTCCTCGTGTTCATGCAGCCCAGGTCGCACGAGTCCACGGTCAGGGTCGACTCGTTCCATTTCCCGGCGGGAGTCCCCGGAGCCAAACAGACGCAGACCGGTGAAGGGAGCGAGGGGACGGCGCAGATGATGTCCGAATCCGCGCCGGCGGCTCCAGCCCCGCCTCCCGGCGGTTCTCTCGGCTTTTTGAAGAAGGACGCGAACGTGGTGAGCGGCCCGGGCGGCGCCGGAGGCTTCGGCGGAGGGTCGAAGCCCTCTTCGGACAACCCGGCCGAGCTCGTGAACCAATTCCGCGAGGACAGGGGCGACGTCCCGGACGTGGAAGGGGGCGCGGACAAGATGTCGGGGAACGTGACCCACGCCCTCCTGAAGCGCGTGGTGGACAAGGTGCACCGCCTGCAGCCCAAATGGTACCAGGAGTTCCTGTCTTATAAGGACTGCAAGGCCCTCGCGGACCGCTACGATAAGGCCAAGGATTTCAAAGGCTTCGTGAAGGACCTCCACCGCTCCAAATCGTTCCATGGGATGCTCAAGAAGTACCATAAGACCAAGACCATGCGCGGCTTGACCCAGTCGCTCATGGGCGATCAGAGCACGGGCCCGCAACTCCTGCAGCTCTTCGGGGAGAACGCCCGGGACCCCAACATGCTGGCCATGGTCAAGACCTACGGGCAGGACGCGGGCCTGCCTCCCGCGATGGTCGCCCAAGCCTCGAACGTCGCGATCGGGCTCCAGGCAGTGACCCAGCCGTCCCGCCAAAAGGCCCCGCCGGCCATGGGTAATCGACCCAGGCTCAAGTCGACCGGGTTCGGAGCTGGGAATTTCAGCAGCAAGCAGCAGCAGGGCAACGCGGGCCAGGGTCAATTGCCGCAGGACATAGACCCCGAGATGCTCAAAAAGGTCCAGCAGTACCTCCCTCAAAAGTAAACCACTCCTTCGCTGGCACATCTCCGATATCCCATGGCCCGGACGGGCCCTGGGCGTTCGTTGACACCCCAGGGCAATAAGGAATAGAATCAGGCGCTTTCGGGAGGGCTCCGATGCCACACGTTATCGGCGAGAAATGCCTTGGAGAGGTGTACGCGGCCTGCGCCGAGGTCTGCCCGGTGGATGCCATCCACCCCGGGAAGTACAAGGGGCAGGACTTCATGGTCATCGACCCGGAGACCTGCATCGACTGCGGGACCTGCAAGGCGGAATGCCCCATCGACGCGATCCACGGCTCCGCGGACGACGCTCCCGAATGGACCAAGGTCAACGCGGACCTCGCCCCGCAGTTCAAGGATAACCCGAAGCCCACACCGCGGCCGCCGAACGACCCACCGCGCAATCCATCGAACAAGCTGGTCCGATAGGGGCCTCGGCGACGGCATGACCTTCCTGTACCGCACCCCGCTGGACCTCGCCAACGCCCGGTTCGACGGGGTCTCCCCCATCCCGTTCTCGCAGGGCCTGCTCGAAGGCTCGGGCGTGATGGAGACCCCCGCCGCCGCGTTGCCGCAGCCTTTCGACGACCTCGTCGGCTCGTGGAACGCGGCCGTTCCTGCGGGCGGCTCCGTAGAGATGCAGGCCCAGGTGCGCCAGGATGGACGCTGGTCGCGCTGGTACGGGCTCTCGGTCTGGGTCCCGGGCGGCGGGCAGAGCCTGGGCCGCCAGGAGGACGAAGGCGGCTTCGTGGACGTAGACACGCTCCGGCTCAAGCGGAAGGCGGATGCGTTCCGTGTGCGCCTGGTGCTCATCTCCCCCAAGAAGGACAAGACTCGCCTGCGCTCCTTCGCCGTGGTCGTCGACGATACCACGACGCCGATGGAGGAGCCGTCCCATTTCGTCCAAGGGCCCTGGGTGCGCACGCTGGAGGTCCCGCCGAGGTCCCAGAACGAGGAGTCCGAGGAGGTCCGGCACGACATCTGCAGCCCCACGTCCCTGGCCATGGTCATGGAATACTGGGGCCGCAAGGTCCCGACCCGGAAGCTCGCGGACGAGGCCCTCGACCACGCAAAAGGCATCTACGGCAACTGGCCCCTGAACGTGGCCGCCGCCGCCGTGCACGGCCTGTGCGCCTACGTGACCCGCCTCCCCTCGCTGGCCGCGCTGCAGGACGAGGTCGCGGCCGACCGGCCCGTGGTGGTCTCCATCACGGTGCGGGAGGGAGAGGCGCTCAATGGGGCCCCCTACCGGACGACCCGGGGCCATCTGCTGGTCGTGTTAGGGTTCACCCCGGACGGGGACGTCGTGGTCAACGATCCCGCGGCCAAGGACCGCGCCTCGGTCCGCCGCATCTACCGCCGCGCCGAGTTCGAGAGGGCCTGGCTCCGGAACAAACGCGGGGTCGCCTACGTCGTATCCGAGCGCTTCCCAGCCGATTTCGTGGTGGCCAAACCCGAAGCGGACCTGCTCGAGCGCCCCTCCCCGCTGCCGAAAAGGGCCACGCGGGGGCTGCTCTCGCAGGTCCTTTACGGCGAGACCGTACGGGTCCTCGACGCGCGCGGCGGCTGGGTCCGGGTGCGGGTCCACGGTCAGCTGCATTCCGACCGCCGCGGCTCGTGGGGCGGCTACCCCGGCTGGCTCCGGGCCGACGCCTTGCTTTCCACTCCGCCGACGCACCGGCCGAACGCGGTGATCCGCGCGCGGCGCGCCGAGCTCCGCCTGGGAGACGCCGCCCCCCAGGCCGAGAGCCTGACCCTCTCGCTGGGCTCGCTCCTCGACGTGGAGAAAAGGGAGGGGTCGCAGCTCACCGCGAGGCTCCTGGACGGCCGGGCCGCGCGCGTGGACCCCGACACGGTCTTCCGCCTGGACGTCCCCTTGGCCGCGGACATCCGCCGCGCCGTCCTGGAGGCCGGAGCCCTTTTCCTGGGCGACCCTTATTTCTGGGGCGGCCGCTCGAGCCTCGGGCCCGCCGAGCGCCGCGGCGTGGACTGCTCCGGCCTGATCCATCTCGCCTATCGCACCGTGGGGCTCACCCTCCCGCGGGACGCGCAGCACCAGTTCCTGAGGTGCAAACGCGTGGACCGGCAGAACCTGGCCCCGGCCGACCTGGTCTTCCTGACGCGATCGAACCGCTCGAAGAGGGTCACCCATGTCATGCTCTACACGGGGACCGACGGGATCCTCGAGAGCCGCGAGTCCGCCAAGCGGGCTCTGCGCACCACTTTCACCCAGCGTTTCGGGGTCCCGCTGGACTCCATCGAATCCGGCAGCGTGGTCACGGACCTGAGCCGCAGGAAACCCCTGCGGCGCCGCATCTACTTCGGAAGCTTCTTGGGGGGCATATGAGCGCGCAGCACCTGCAGGCTCTGTTCGACACACTGGACTATCTGGGCACTCTGAAAGAGTCCAACGACATAAAGATCTGGTCGCGGATGCTCGAGAAGACCTCGGCGGCGCTCAGCGCCGAATCCGGGGTGTACTACTTCTTCGACACGCTGGCACGGCAGCTCGTCCCCTTCTACACGGTGGGCGGCGAGATGCAGGCCGGCCAGAGCAAGGGAAGCGCCCTCGGAGACGGCATCTGCGGCTGGGTGGCGAAGTACCGGGAGCCCCTGCTCGTCCCGGACGCGACGAAGGACGATCGCTTCAACAAGGAGATCGACCGCTGTCCCGGAGGCGAGTCCCGCACCGTCCTGGCGGTCCCCCTCTTCGTGCAGTTCGACTTCGTCGGGGTCTTCGAGTTCTTCAACAAATCCGGCGGCCCCTTCGAGGAAGGCGACCGGAAGCTCGCCCAGACCATGGCCCAGCAGGCCTGCCACGCCATCCGCCGCCTGCGCCTGGAGGATACGGTGAGCCGGGTGACGGCGTACAACGCCAGCATCCTGGAGAACCTCTCGGGAGGCTTCCTGGCCGTGGACCTCCAGAACCGGGTGATGATCTGCAACCCGGCCGCCCGCCGGATCCTCGACATCCATACCGAGCCCGTCGGTCATCCGGCGGAGGAGGTCCTCGGCGCCGTCATCGAGCTGGCCTCCGTGCTCAGGACCACGCTCACCTCCAAGCAGACGGCCAAGCGCCAGGAGCTCCACTGGAACCTCCGCGGGGAGAAGCGCGTGCTCGGCTACAGCACCCTGCTCATCCGCGACACGCAGGGCGTCTTCGCCGGAGCCGGGGTGACGTTCCAGGACCTTACAGGCCTCAAGTCGTGAGCCTCACGCCGCTCCCCTGATGCGGGAGCATCTGCTGCGCCTGTCCGTGGCCTGCGCGCGCAGCCTGCGCGCGCTGCCGGCGAAGCCGTCCGACCCGAGGGACCTCTGCTTCGCGGCCGCGGGCCTGCTGGCGGCGGAGGAATCCCGCGCGCTCCGGCGGACCCTGGACGGATTCCGGGCCGGGCAGGGCGACGGCCTTTTCGTGTGGGCCGCCTGCCGCTACGCGCTCCGGACGGACAACATCGCCTGGGCCGGGATGGCCATGGACAGGCTGGAGCAGAGTCTGGAGAACGACGAGCCGGGAGAACCCCTGCTCGCCCGGATGCTGCGCTGGAGAGCCCTCGACTCCCTCGCGGAGCTCTGCCGCGCCATGGGCCGCGCGCGCGCAGCCGCGGATTGGAAGAGCCGGGCCAAACGCCTCATCCGGGAGACCACCCGCAGCCGCTGGGCCCCCCAAGCCGGGCATTTCATCGAGGCTGACGGCGAGACGTCCTTGCGCCCCGAAGGGAACCTCGCCGCCGCAGCCTGGGGGTTCGCGGACGAGGACGCCTCGGCCCGCATCCTCAGGACCCTGGACCGCCTCGGCTGGTGCACCCCCTGGGGCCCCCGCTCCGCGCAGAAGACGTTCCTGGGCGGGATGCGGCGGACGGAACAGGTCCAGCTCTGGGTCTCCGCCTTGGAACTCCAAGCCCTGCGCCGCCTGCGCCGGCGGGCGCTGCTCTCCGAGCGCGTCGAGCGCCTCAGCGCGCTGGTCGACGCGGCCGGCCATGTCCCGGATCGCTGCGGCGCGGACGGCAGCGTCGAGTCTCGGGGCCCATCGACCCGCGCGGCGGGCATGCTGCTGGAGGCCTGCGGGACCCTGCTCGGGTCCCTTGACAACATGCCGCCTCTCGCATAACATTTCCTTAAGAGCGGTATGGAGGGTCTATGAAGAAGTTCATCCTCATCATGCTGCCGGTCATCGCCGTGGCTGTCGCTTTGACCGGATGCGAGCCGGATGAGACCACCACGAATATGCCCGAGTCCGCGTACCTGGCCACGCTGGAGAACCAGCGTCAGATGGGGCTGGCCGCGATCGAGGCTCAGAAAGGCCAGACCGGGACGGCCACGACTACAGCGGGAACGACGACGGCGAAATAGTTTTCCCGGGCAGCCGGCTGCCCGGCGGAGATAAACCCCGACACGCGCTCGGCGCGTGCCGGGGTCTACTGCTCTTCTTCCTCGGAAGGTTCTTCCCGGAAAGTCTTGAGCTTGGGCTGGCCCTCCACGCGCGGGGCAGGGACCCCGCGCAGCCGGTCGAGCAGACCCGCGTTCCGCGCCACCTTGCTGATGGTCCCGTCCTTCATGTAGGCGCCGGCCGACGCCACGACGGCCGGCGAGCCGGCCATCACCTGCAGGAACTTCTGTATGTCCGGCGCGTGCAGATACTTGCCCATCATCCTCTGGAAGTTCGGGGACTTGGCGGCCTGGTTCATGAAGGTGAAGGGATTGTGGTCCTTATGGTACCTCTCATTGATGGCGCGCAGGTCCGGATAGGCCTTGAACTCCCTCTTCCACGCCTGGATGGCCTTGGACTTCTTGAAATACGGAGCCTTCAGCAGGGAGAAGTAGTAGCGCTCCGCCGGGGTGTTCCCGGACATGGGTCTCGACTCCTCCTTCGGCTCAGGCCTGGGCGCGGGCGCCGCAGCCGGCCGGACAGGCTGCGGCGGCGGCTGCGCTGCGGGAGGGGGCCGCAGCGGCACCTTGGCGAGATAGGACGCCGGATCCCGGGACTCCGCAGCCGGGGGTTCGGCGATGATGTCCTCTCCCGGGATGATCTGGGGCTCGTCGGGCAGGGCGAAGCCCGAGGAATCGTACCTCTCACTCTTCTTATCGATGATATGCCAGGCCACGATGAGGATGGCGACGTCCAGCAGGATGACGATGACGACCCAGAGCGGGACGCCGCGATGGCTTCTCCTGTTCTGCGACTCCATGGCCTCTTCTAAGAAGTATGGCCCTGGGCCGAAGCCTTGTCAAGGAATTTTGGGGTCATTGCCAGGAGTTTTTCAAAAGTGCATAGTTTTTGGTGAATTTAAACCTGAAAAGTGCATACCCCCTAAAGCGTCCGAAATCGTAGTCGGGACCGGCACAA
>Ga0265297_10003903_pt1 | contig 25648 bp, 37 predicted proteins | sample Munlanlwell13791_FD_192502 | JGI IMG/M metagenome (GOLD analysis project Ga0265297, IMG submission 192502) | Leachate microbial communities from a municipal landfill in Southern Ontario, Canada - Leachate well 137-91 | ecosystem: Engineered > Solid waste > Landfill > Unclassified | place... | reverse complement strand
CAGTAGCGGAGGGGATGCATGAGCGGGGGGTGTGGGGTGGGTGTGTGGTGGACGTGGAGGAGGCGTTGAAGGGGAGGCGGTGGGAAGAGCGGGAGACGTGGAGGCTGAGGCAGGAGGGGTATAGGGAGAGGGAGATAGGGGTGATGATAGGGAAGAGCGAGAGGAGTGTGCAGGAGTATGTCAGGGTGCTCAGGGGGACGGTGATGAGTCTGTTGGGATGTGGGTACGGCGGGTGAGCATGGTATACTGGGTAGGTAGCATATGGTGACGATGGAGGAGATGGTCCGGCCGAGTGTGTGGGCAGTGAAGCGTGCTGGGATGGAGTTGGACGGGTATCAGGCGGCGGCGTTGGATGAGGCGAAGCAGTATCAGGCGTGGTGCTGGAGCAGGCAGACGGGGAAGAGTACAGCGGCGGCTGTGAGGAGTTGTTGGCAGGTGATGACGAGACCTGACCAACTGGTGCTGTTGTTCAGCAACTCGTTACGGCAGTCGATGGAGTTGTTCAGGAAAGTGGTGAGGGTGTATGGGGGGACGGAGGAAGGGGAGCCGAGAAGGACGGACGACAACCAGTACAGCTTGACGTTGGACAACGGGAGTCGGGTGTTGTCGTTGCCGGGGAGTGAAGAGAGTATTTTGGGATATTCGCCGAACCTCGTGGTGATAGACGAGGCGGCGGTGGTAGGGGACAAGTTCTTTAAGGCTGTGAACCCGATGTTGGCTCGCAGCCACGGGTCTTTGATAGTGGCCAGTACGCCAAGAGGGAAGCGTGGGTTCTTCTGGCACGATGTCATGAAGGAGCCGAAGGACCAGTGGGCGGTGTCGTATGTCAGGGCAGAGGACAGTCCGCATATCAGTCCGGAGTTCTTGCAGCAGCAGTTGGAGTTGCTGGGGGAGGACTGGTTCGAGCAGGAGTACCACTGCAAGTTCTTGGAGACCACGGGGACGCTGTTCAGCGATGACATGATCAACGCCATCTTCACGGACGATGGGCGGGTGCTGGATAGAGTAGAGTACGACATGAAGCTGGACGACGAGGGGAACGGATGGCAGCAGGCGTTCGAGATGGGGTCTTTAGATGGCGGCAACTGAGGCAGTGTTCATGGGGCTGGATATCGGGCGGGCGCAGGACTACTCAGCGCTGAGCATAGTGGCGAGGAAGTGGTTCACGCCGAACGCCGAGGACTTGGACCCGAAGCGGTTACTCAGCAGGTACTACGTGATGTACATGAGACGCTTCGAGTTGAACACCCCGTACGAGATAGTCGAGCAGGAGGTGGCGCGGCTGTGGGGGATGCCCGAGATGAACGGGACACGGAACTGGGCCATCGGGGACATGACGGGCGTCGGGGCGCCGGTGATGGAGGGGATACGGAGGAAGCGGGTTCCGATGATAGGGGTGGTCATCACGGGAGGCGAGACGGTGAGCCAGCCGCAGCCGAACGAGTACCACGTACCGAAGGAAGCCTTGGTTACGCAGTTGGTGAAGTTGGCGCAGAACGGTCGGTTGAAGGTGATGAAGGGGGTTCGGTATCAGGACGAGTTTCGGGAGGAGTTGGGTGCGTTCGGCTACAAGATCAACAAGGGGTCCAGCACGGTGAGCTACGAGAGTATCGAGAACGCTGTGCATGACGACTTGGTGATCTCTGTGGCGCTGGCGACATGGTTCGCCGAGAGCCACGCACCGGCGAAGGTGATGGTTGGGCAGAGTTTCCAGAGCAACGACTACAAGAGCTACGATCCATACGGGAGGAACTGATGAAGGACAAGCGGTACTACTACGAGTGTGTGACGAAGTGTCAGGTGGGGTACATGGCGCCTGACCAGCGGCGGGAGAACTGGGGGGAAGACGGGGTACCGGGGATGGTGCTTCACGAGCGGACGTTCCTGCCGCAGATGGGCAGGAAGCCGGCGGATATCCTGTGCACCGAGGAACCCCTGGCCACAAGGTACACGGAAGCGCAGCCGAGGAACTTCACCAAGGTGGATTTGAGGACCGGAGAACGGAAACAGGTGAACGCACCCACGGTCATCAAGTTCAGGCTGCTGGACTCTGATGAAGTGGATAACTCCACGCGCAAGGCCGCGAGGTTCATGAAGCTTCGTGACTGCGATCTGGCGAAGACCGACAAGGTGCTCGATGCCGTATCGTAGCGTGAAGCAGAGGAAATACATGCACGCGAAACATCCCGCCATCGCGGCCAAGTGGGACAAGAAGTACGGCGGGAAGGTGAAGAAAGGGAAGAAGAAATGAAGAGGCGAGCGGTGAACGTGAGAGTGGCAAGAACCGGCAAGCGAGCGGTGAACGCTCGGAAGATGACGCGGGGCAACGCCGTGAAGCGGAGGAAGCGGTGACATTCATCGTCCGTCGTAAGCCAGACGCGATGCCCGACAAGTCCTACAAGCCTGCCACGGACAGGAAGTACACGGACGCGAACCCGAAGTTCAGGAAGGCTTACCACGAGACGATGGAACGTGCGAGAAACACGGACGTGAGGAAACTGGCACCTGAGCGCAGGTTGCTCATCAAGGCCATGCGGTTTCAGGGCAAGACGCCAGAACTGGTTGGTAAAGCAGCAGCGATTCGAGCGGCCATGACAGCCGAAATAAACAGATAGGAGGACAAGATGGCTGAGAGATTTGGCGATAAGATGGAAAGGCTTCAGCGGGAAGCTGGGCAGAGGAGACTCGCGCGGAGGGAAGCGCGAAGAAACAAGAACAAAAAGCCACTGATGAACATCTATGATACCAGAACGGTCAGGGAATATCTGAAGACATCCTCCGGTGGTACCAAGAGAAGCCGAAGGGCAAAATGAGCGACGTAGCGAAAATGGGGACAGCGGTAATGCGCTCGAATGACCGATACGCTTCGGACAAACTCTCCATGTTCGCTACCATGAAGAAAGAACGAGAACCGTGGGAATCGGTGTGGAAAGACATCGGGAACAACGTCGTGCCGAACCGAACCAAGTTCGACATCACGAACACGGATAAGGGACAGAGAAATGATTTAGAGATTTACGATGGCACCCCTGTTGCTGCGTTGAACCTCTACGCCTCCGGCTCGCAAGGATACCTGCTATCCTCCTCCTACAAATGGTTCAGCCTCAGAATCCCCAACGAACGACTGATGGATGTCAGGGACGTTCGCATCTGGCTGTCCGTCGTAGAACAGGTCATCTACGGGCTCATTCAGCGCAGCAACTTTTACAAAGAGATGTACATGCTGTTCAAGGACGGGGGTTCCATCGGAACGGCTACCATCTACTCGTACTTCGACGTTGGGACGAAACGGGTGTGGTTCAACACGCTGCACCCGAAGGAAGTGTTCATCGCGGAAGACGACAACGGGGAAGTGAATACCGTGGTTCGGTACTTCAACATGACCGCAGCCCGTATGGGCGCACGGTTCAAGGAAGATGCGCTGGACGTGGATATCCAGCGGCAGGCAGAAGACCCCGAGGAGTTCGCCACCGAGCATCCCGTGCTGCATGTGGTGGAGCAGCGGAGCGACTACAACCCGAAAAGCAAGTCCGCAACAGAGATGAAGTTCAAGTCCTGCTACATCGACATCGAGCATGAGTCGGTCATCCGCGAGAGCGGGTACCCGGTGAATCCTTACGGGGTGTGGCGGGTGGAGAAGGCAAGCGATGAAATCTACGGTCGCGGACCCGGATGGACCGCCCTCGCCGACATCAAGGCTCTTTACCAGTACGCCAAAACCGACATTCACGCTGCTCAGCTTGAAGTTGACCCCGTGCTCGATGTTCCCGCTGAAAGACTCAATGACATCAAATACGTCCCGGGTGGACGTAACTCTTACGAGGACACCGGACGGGAAGTGAAACGCATGAGCCCGCCGCTGAATCTGCGGGCAGGGCTGGACAGGGAAGAGCGCAAGCAGCGGCTCATCGAGAAACACTTCCTTGTTGACTTCTTCATGATGATGTCTCAGGCGCAGCGGGAGATGACTGCCACCGAGATCCGGCAGCGGATGGAGGAGAAGTCCGTCATGCTCGGTCCCCATATCGCGGGGCTCAATCAGGACGTGCTCGACCGTATCATGGACTCCATCTTCTCTTCCGCATGGGACGCGGGGCTCATCCCTTCTCCGCCCGACGTGCTGAAAGGCGGCGGGAGACTAGAGGTGGACTATCAGGGTCCGCTCGCTCAGGCACAGAGGAGCTTCTTCAAGACTGAGCCCTACCGCGCTGTCATGCGTGATATCACGGGTATGGTGCAGGCGCTCGCGCCAGTGGCACCCGGTGTGGCAGTTGGTATGCTTGACAACTACAACTGGGACCATATAACTAGGGAGATGGCGAAGGGCGATGGTATCCCCGAGGAAGCGCTGATGGACGAGAAGGTGCGGGACGCCATCCGACAGCAGCGGGCACAGCAGCAGGCGCAGGCCCAGCAGGCCGAGCGTATGGCGCAGATGGGCAAGGCGGTGCCGGGGTTGAACGAGAAGGTGGAGGAAGGCAGTGTCCTTGAAGAGCTTGGTAAGCAGGCTTCGGCCTGACGCCCGGCCAAAGATAACGGTACTCGCCTACCGACAGACCTTTCTGCGGGACGAGTACGGCAGGAAGGTGTTCGTATGGCTGCTTGAACGCAGTGGGATGTTCAAGCGGGTGACAACGGAAGAGCAGCGGGTGCTTCACAACTGGGGCATCGAGTTGCTGGAGAACATGGGGCTCTTACAGGGGCTGAACTACGACCGCATCGTTGATGCGATGACGAAGTTCCCGGTCCCTGATGAAGCGATTGACCCGCAAGGGTCGGAAAGGGTCACGAATGGCTGAAGCGGATCAGGCGGCTACTTCGCTCGCAACCGAATCAACGGGGACTGCTGCGAAACCCGCTCCTGACAATCAGGCTCCTAGCCAGACCACGGGGATGGTGTTGGACCTCGCAAGCATGGAGGAGAAGGATCGTGCAAGGCTCGCCAAGTTCAAAACGGGGAACGACCTTGCGAAATCGTACCTTCACCTCGAAAGCAAGCTCGGTGCCGCTGTAACACTACCCGGCAAGGACGCTACCGCCGAAGAGCGGGATGCGTTCTATACGAGGCTCGGCCGTCCCGAGACCAAGGACGGATACGAACTGGATACGCTGTTCCTCGCCGATGGAGTTACGAAGGACGCAGAGACCGAAGGCAAAATCCGCGACATCGCGTTCGACCTTGGACTGAACAAGGACAACGCGAAGAGGCTGCACAAGACCTTCATCGACCTCGCAAACCGTGGCGCCGCCATGGTCGGGGAGATGAAGGAGAAAGCACGCGAGACGTTGCGGAAAGAGTGGAGTGGCGACTACGACAAGAACATCGCCATGGTCGGCTCGGTACTTCGCAAGTTCGGCGACGCACAGACCGTCCAGTACATGAACAGTGGACCCGGCAATGATCCCATCATGCTCAAGCTTCTGGCGCGAATCGGTAAAACGATGAGCCCGGATACCTTTGAGCAGGGGAGCATCCCGAGCGAAACGAAGGAAGACGATGGGACGAACTTGTTCCCGAACTCTCCTTCCATGACAGGAGCCAACAGGCGGGTCAGCGTTCGGTAGGGACAGACTAAGCGGCAATCCCTTCGGGGACCGTCTACGCTGCAATCCCCTCAGGATCATCTAGGGTCTGAGGAGAAACAGCATGTCGACGACTGAGGTAAACAAACTTGGCATAATCGAGATTGCCAAGCGCACCAATAACGGTGCTGTGATCGCAGTGTCGGAAGTTCTTTCAAGGTTCGACGATGTGGTGATGGACATGCAGTGGTTGCCTGCGAACCAGCTTGCGTCCCACGTCCATACCCGGCGTCTGACCCTGCCCACCGGCACGTGGCGCAAGATGAACATTGGTGCCACCCCTGAGGCATCTCAGACCAAGCAGATCGTGGAAAACATCGGTCGGCTTGAGTCGTGGGCACAGATCGACGAGAGTGTCATCAACACCCTTCTCGGCGACAAGGTGGCATTCCGAAAGACGGAGAACGATGCCTTCGTCATGGGTCTCGCGCAGACTCTCGTCACCGCGTTAGTGGATGGCGATACGCTGGCGAACCCCGAGAGGTTCGACGGTCTTCGCATCAGGACCAACGCTCTCACCGCCGCAACGACCTATCCTCCGAAGGTTCTCGGGGTTGGAGGCTCGGGCGGGGATACTACGAGTGTCTTCTTCATCCAGTGGGGGCCGAACACCTGCCACATGATCTACCAGCCCGACATCGGTCCTGCCGGCGGGGATTCCCCGATCAAGACCGAAGACAAGGGCCTGGAGACCGTGGTGGACTCTTCGGGTGGGCTCTACAGCGCCTACCGGTCGAAGTTCGTCATCTCGGCGGGCTTCGCCGAGCACGACGACCGTGCGCTCACCCGGCTCACGAACATCGAAGTGACTCCGAGCGGCGTGAACATCTTCGAGCCCGACTACGCGATTGCGCTCCTCAACGGGATGCTCAACCGTGGGGCCGGGGCCTACATGTACGCGCATACCTCGGTCCTCACGCAGTTGGACATCATGGCCATGGACAAGGTGAACGCGCTCTACACGACCGAGAATCTGTGGGGCGAGCCCGTCACCTACTTCAACCGCCGGACTCCCGTGAGGCAGCTTGATGCCATCGGGATCGCCGAGACGGTTGTGAGCTAAGGGAGGGTAGACAGATGATCATGGATTACAACGTTCAGTTCTCGGATGGTGTCAGCGCAATCGCCATCCCCAGCAACACGGCTGCCACTCAGACCGAGTACGCTTCCGACGTCCTCGATCTACAGACCGCAGGGTACAACATCGGGGCGGGTACTCCCATCTGGGCGATCTTCTCGATCGGCACCACGTTCTCGGGTACTACCTCCAACCCGGTGTTCGTCACCCTCTACGGTGGTACCGCATCGGGTACCGTGGCTACGCAGATTTTCCGCAGCCGGACCTTCTCCATCGGCGAGATGTCGAAGGGCGTGTACCTCATGGCGCAGCCGCTTCCCGCAGGGTACGCCATGCTCAGGTTCGTCAAGGTCGCGGCGGTTCTATCGGGTGTGTCGCTCACGGCAGGTGCGTTCGACGCCTACCTGTCGCTGAACGCTCCCCGGTTCTAGACTCGTAGTGAGGGGGCCGGGATAACCGGCCCCTTCATGAAGGGACGAACATGGATACACAGAGACGGAACCTTGGCGAGTTCGGCTCGGTCTGGTGCAAGGATACAGTCGCTTATCAGGCTCCAACGGGAACGTTTTTCCACGCCATTTTCTTCACGGAAGCAACGGTCTTCGCGTCGCTTGGCATTGCAGCGGTTGAGTCTCCCGGCTCTTCGACTTCTACCGAGAAGACGCTGTTCGCAAGCGCTTCATCGACGCTGGCTTCCATGACATTCCCGGCGAATTCCACCATCTACGGACTGTGGACCTCGTGGACGCTGACCAGTGGCGGACTCATCGCCTACAAGACCGGATCGCCTGCCGGATACGCCAACGGCTAAGGAGCAGAGATGAAATCAACCTACACCAGTTCGCACACGCTGTGGACTACCACGAAGACGTGGCTGTCCACCGCGAGAAGTGCTACCTGCTTTACCACGGCGCAGCGAGCTACGCTGGAAAGCATCTACCGTGGGGAAGGTGGCACGCATGGGTTCTCTTCGGGTACGTGGATTCACACGTCCGATAGGAACTTCCTCATTGATATCTGGACTCAGATGATGACAGAGTACAGCGGCTGATATGGCTACCTACGCGGTAGATATTGCCAACGCCGCGCTCGGAAGACTAGGGCAGCCGGCTATCACGACTCTCACCGACACGACTCGGGACGCGGTGGTATGCAACACGTACTACCAGCCCAACCGGGACGTGTGTCTGGCGATGGTCAACTGGGTCTCCTGCACGCAGAAGATCGCACTGGTACGGGCGGGGAAAGTTGCGATAACGGGCATCTCGCAAGCGACTCCGCCCATTGTTTCGTGTGCGGGACATCAGTACGTGGTGGGAGACATCGTAACCATCGAGGGCGCGGTGGGCATGACTCAGGTGAACAACGGCCAATTCACCGTGCAGGCCGTGAGCGGGAGCGCCACCATCACGCTCTACGACATGGAGGGGGTTGCCATCCCGGGGCTCGGATACACGGCGTGGACTTCGGGCGGGTACGTCTACCGCGACCCGGGGCATGACTGGAACTACATCTACGACTTGCCAACGGACTGCATCAGGCCGATGGCGGTGATGGACGAGAACTTCGGCGAAAGCGACTCGTACAAGTGGAAGAAGGAACGGACGTGGGTTTACACCGACGTTGAGTACGCGGCGCTTAAGTACTTGAAGAAGCAGACTGACCCGGCGCTGTGGGACGACGACATGGTGGAGCTTATCGAAGCACGGTTGGCGTGGATGATAGCTCCACGGGTTTCGCAGGACCAGAGCATCAAGCAGTCGATGTACAGCGAGTGGCAGATGGCGTATGGCAGGGCGAGGATAAACAACACGCTTGGGGAACGGCAAGTGACTCCACCTTCGCCGCTGTGGACGAACGCTAGATGAGAGCACGGCCTGTCCCTCGCAACTGGGTGAGCGGAGAGCTTGCGCCTTGGCTCGATGGCATCCCCGGGGAAGTCACGAACCGTGGGGCGCTGACGCTTGAGAACTTCGTCGTCAAGAAGCAGGGGGCCATCCAGCGCAGGCCGGGAAGCTTCTACGTCTCCGAAGTGAAGAACACTCTCTCGCAGACCATCCTCATCCAGTGTGAGATAGACAGCGACAACATCTACGTGCTGGAAATGGGTAATCTATACTGTCGGTTCTACAAGAACCACACGCAGGTGTCTCTCGCCGCCGCCGCGTATGAAGTCACCACTCCCTACTCTACCGGCGACCTAACCGACTTGCGGTGGTGCTACGTACCGGATGATAAGTCGCTACTAATAACACATCCTAACCACGCAATACGAGCCCTTACTTATGCGTCTTCTACTTCTTGGGCTATTAGTGTTTCGGAAACATTGGCATGTGACAAAGTTATTGCGACAGATATATATGGGCATATGTACGCTACAGATGATCTAAGAAGTTGGGAAGTATCACAAACCCCAGCAGGAAGACCGCATCCTAATCTAATTAAGTCTAAGAATAATTATATTCTAGCCACTGGTACTAATCTCAGTAGTTCGGGTACAAGCTTGCTGGCGATAGGAACTGATTTAGAAAACTGGAGTAATATAACGCCCGGGATACATGCAACATCTATAAATACGTCATATCGGCAGATGGTATCTAATGAAGCTGGAGTTGTTTGTCTAGTACCATATGGAGGAAGCATTGCACTGGCTAGTTACGATTCAGGGTCTACTTGGGCAGTAGCAACGTTAGCACAAGCTCTGGACTATCATATAATAGGGTATGACAAAAAAAAGGATACATGGAGAATTGGCGGTGTTAATGGTGCTTATAGCCGCAACAATATGCTAACATGGGTTTCATGCCCTGGGTATATAAATGCTGCTTATGCAGACATATCTGGTATAAATGACGAATGGTTAATGGTTGGTGCAACCAAGATATTATCGGCAAATTCTATAACCGGATGGACTTTAGTATATTCTCTAACAAATGTGCAATTTAATGCTATAGCACATAGTACTACGTCTACTCCGGTATGGGTTGTCGAAGCAACTACTTCTGGAATGGGTTCGCATTCTCTTTATGTTAGTAATGATAGGGTTACGTGGTCATTAGCGACTACAATGGCAACTGCGGGAACGAACATTCCGCAGAGCTCTCTTGCATGGTTGGGTTCTAAATTTATTATATTCGATTTTTATAATAAGACCTATCAAACTAGTCCGGATGGAAGAACATGGACAACGCATAGTATGTCAAATGTTCTACAAGGCACCGAATGTATGTGGACGTGTTTCGATGATCTCGAAATTTATCAGTGGTTTAATGTAGAAGGTAATTATCCTGCAACGTGTGCATTCGCTGGTTCGCGACTTATTATCGGTCCGACAATAAACAAGCCTGCTACTATATGGGCAAGCCGAGTTGGGACTATCAACAACTTCTACATGGGTGAGTTTGCAGATGACGGATGGTCATATGATTTGAAAAGTAATAGGAACGTAGACATCCAATGGATGATCGGGGGTAGTGAACTAGTTATAGGTACAAAGACGGCGGAAGGTATTCTTGTAGGCTCTCAAGACGAGGGTATAACTCCTTCATCGGCACATCTCGAATGGATTTCTACGTTCGGTTCTGACAACGTTCAGCCAGCCCGTATCGGTGATACGATAGTTTTTATGCAGCGTGGTGGAGAAATAGTACGAGGCTTGGTACCATCGGCAGGACAGCAAGCGTACAAGTCACCTGACCTTACGGCATTCGCCGACCACATCGCACGGGGAGGGATAACGGAGATAGACCATCAGGACGACCCGCAGACCGTGGCGCACTTCGTTCGTGCTGACGGGTACGGGCTCGGGCTGACGTTCGAGGGTACCACCCGGGCATGGTGGCGCACGAAGATGGGCGCTACTGCGGCAGGGTTCGGTACCATCGAAAGCCTTTGCGTCATCCCGACTTCGGGCGCCGAGGATGAGATATGGGCCGTGGTGAAGTGGACGGTGGGAGCTTCCGTTCGCCGCTTTATCGTTTACTTCGACGCCTACAACTTCGGGACGAAAGAGGCTGCGCACTTCGTTGACTGCGGGTACGAGAACGCCGCGTGTGCTTCGGCTACCGTCTACGCTTCGGTGCTTCCGCAACTGGCGGGGGAGTCGGTGGACGCGCTGATAAACGGCAGCACGGTGGAGAAGGGGTTGGTAGTTGGGGCAGGTGGTACGCTAACCATCGCCGCGACAAATGCTCTCACGCTTCACGCCGGGCTTCCCTACACGTCATACGCGCAGACCATGCGTATCGACCAGAACAGCGGATGGGGTTCCGGGCTTGGACTTTCCAAGCGACTAGGCAACCTGAACGTGTGGGTTCATCAGACGATAGGAGGGAAGTTCGGACCTACATCTTCCATCACCGAAGCCGTGGCGTACACTTCCACCGCCGACCTTACCACCGACTGTCTGTCTGTGAACTTCCCCGGCCAGTGGGACCGCGATGGGTACATCTGGTGCATCCAAGACGACCCACTGCCCATGACGGTAGTCGCCGTAGCTCCTGACATGGAGATGGGGGACAGGTAATGCTGTGGCTTGCACTAGCTGGACTTCTCATAACTGTAACTGGCGGTATATTTGCAGCCGTAGGACAGGCACAGCAGAACAGGGCTGATGAGGCCGCACTGGCTTCTCAACTCCCCGTCTACGATGCTCAACAGGAAGCGCTCGAAGCTCAGTTGAAGGACATCGAGGCGAACAAGGTAGCCGCCCAGCAGACTACTGCTTTGAACCAGATGCAGATAGCCCGGCAGGGCGCTCAGGCCGTTGGTTCGGTTCGTGCTACTGCTGGTGCTGGTAACGTCGGTGGTGCTTCGGTGCTTCGCCGCGAGATGGGCATACAGACTCAGGTAGGGCAGGAGATGACGCGGCAGAAGATTCAGCTTGGCACTACTCTCAGCGGGCTCAACGTTGGCAGGTTGCAGACTCAGGCCAGTCTCATGCAGTCGCAAGTGAACGAGACGAACACTCGTGCAGACATCCAGTTCCTACAGGACTACGGGTGGATGAACGTCGCGGCCGTGGCACTCGGGGGTGCAGCACAGGCGGTGAACCAAGCAGCGCAGATAGACTGGCCGCAGCAGCAGTCTCTCGCTACGGAAGACTACGACATAAATAACACCGGCGGCGGAAGGGACACGTACCGTGACTGGTAACGAACATGCCTGATATACCCGGCTCGCGGCGTCCGGCGGAAAACCTGATTAATCTTGGCCAAGGGCTCATGCAAGTGGGCGCTGCACTCGGTAATATCCGAACAGCGCAACCCGCAGGGGCCAAGGCACTCTACGACGGTTCCGTCTACGAGGAGACGGCGCAGTTCAAGATGTCTCTCGATGAAGGGTTCAACGTCTGGTACGCGAACATCCAGAACGACCCGAACGAAGCGACCTACATCCAGCGGTTCCAAGAGGACCGCAACAGTATACTCGAATCCGCGCTCGAAGGTGTCACACTTCCCGAAGCTCGCTCGAAGGCCATGGAGTACGCGGCGGGTGAGTTCGACAAGTACTTCGAGAACGTGGCGAAGCTCGCGCAGGAGAAAAAGGTAAAGAAGATAGAGGCCACCGGCGCGAAGTATCTCGACGTTCTCGCTCAGTCTGGCGACGTTGCCGGGGTGGAAGCGGCCTACGATGAACAGGTGGCGGCCGGCATAGTTTCAGCGTCAGAAACGCAGCGGGTGCAGGAACAGGTGCTACCGCTGGCAAGGAAGCAGAGTGCTATTCTTGACTTGTCGGGGCTCGACTACGACGCCGCGATAGAGGCTACGTTGGAGGATGGGTTCGGGGCGAAGTACGGGCTCGACGCCGCTGGCGTGAAGGCAGTACGTGACTCCATCACCGACGAAAAAGAACAGGTGAAGAAGCTCACGGCAGAGAAGGAGAAGAAGTCTCAGGACTCTGTTTACAAGAACTTCGTGCAGTTGAGTTCTGACCCCGCCACGCAGCCGAGCAGGGCGCAGGCGGTGGAAATGAAGTTGGCGCTCATAGGGCACAACGCCGGGTACGCCGAGGTGGATAGCTATATCAAAGCGCTGGACAAGAAGGTTGAGTACGATGCGGCGCACAAGATAGAGACGGGGCGCTCACAGACCTATACTCATCTCGCTACTCAGTTGCAGAACTGGGACGGGAATGCTGCATCGCAGCCGTGGAACTTCTCCACCTTGGAAAAGTTGGCCGCAGATGAAGGGGCGGCTGGACTCGATGAAGGCGACTTCGACAAACTGAAAACCGACCTTGAACAGAAGTTGAAGGACATCGCCAGTGGCACGGGCCGTGGGCCGAACTACAAAGACCCGGCGAAGTACAGCGAGTTCCTTACCATCATCAATGACGACAAGAGGTTACCGGCGCAGAAACAAGAGGAAGTGAAGAAGTTCAAGGACAACGGGGTACCTTCGCCCGACTACTACGCGGGGCTGAAAACCATCGACGAGTTGAACAACCGCGACGACTGGCGTGGCCTGCTTGGCCGGCTGAACAATCTGTACTCCCCGCAGCTTAGTGCGCTCGCTACCACTGATACCGAGAACCGAACCAGAGTGGCTACCGAGTGGTCCGAGAAGACTCAGGCGCTCATCAAGCTGTTCCATCTCTACCCGAACGCTCCTGACAAGTGGGAAGCAGGGTTACGCTCGCTACTCGACCCGTCAATCAAGAAGTCGGCCGTGGACGCTGTCAGAAATCAGATAAAGGGACTCATCCCCGGGTGGAGAGCAACCGAGGGTGAGGCGTTGGAGTTCGCCGCCGAGAAGATGGGGCCGCAGTTCCAAGCCAATCCGGCACTCGTAGCCGCTCGCTCCATCGAGGGTGAGAACATCCGAGCCGAGGAGGAGAAGGTACTCGCCGGGCTGAACTACAAGATAGTCGATAAGTACCAAGACCCGATAACTGGATTCTGGCTGTACTCCACCGTCCCCATCCCGCGAACGGCGAATGGTTTGCCGATATGGACTTCCGATTCTCTCAAGGGGAAGGTGTACGAGGTAAAGTCTGAGATAGTGGACAAGGAATATAGGATGAAGGCATACGTGAAGGCGTTGAAATAGTGTCGGACCTTCTCAGCATTCCAGCGACCACCAACCCATCAAAGGAAGCAGGGCCAGCTAAGCCTAACCTTCCCGACTGGACTCAACCGACTACGCAGACAGTTGTCCCGGTAGATTGGAAGACGGCTAGGATAGTTGAAGCGCCGCCCGAAGTAGCTCAACCACTGTCCGCTGCTGATGACCCGCAAGGGCTCTACGACGAGATGCAGGCGAATCAGGTTGTCTCTGACTTCACCGGGCTTTCCATACCGCAGGTGGACGGGAACCTTGAACCTATCAGTGAAGCGCTATACGGCGAGCCTCTGGATGCTCCCGGCCTGTTCTCTCGCATCGTGAATAGTTGGGAGTTCGCGGAGTTGAACCGGCAGAAGAACAAGCTCGGCGCACGCATGGCGCTCGGTATTGAGACGCCGGAAGATGTTCAGAAGCTCGCCGAGATAAACGCCAAGCTACCGAAGGCAGATGAGATGATGAAGACGGTACCGAACACCGTACTCAATCTCATCCACCAGTTGTACACTGGCGCGAAGACGGTAGCCATCGGAGACACTTCGGGAGACGCAGGGGAAGTGGCGAAGCGTTCACTTCTCAACCTTGGCTTGCAAGTTGTCGGTTCGATGGTGAGTCCTGCTGCTGCTGTAGCTACCGGTGGCGGTGGCCGTCTTGTGAAGGACATGACAGAGCAGTCCATCGGCGGGTACTACCTGTCTCTCATCGAGGCTGGCGTTGACCCCACCATATCGCGGTGGACTACCGGCGCACTGACTGCCATGGATACTGCGCTCAACGTTCTACCCATGATGTCCGCCTTGGGCGCTGGCAAACAGGCAGCAGTACAAGTAGCCAAGGGGGCCATCGCAAAGGGTATTGCCAAGAATGTCCTTGCGACTGTCGGGAAACAGGTTGCGGTGCAAGGGGCGTATGGATATGGTGGTGCGGTGATACATGCCATGCTCCCCGAAGTTGCAAAGGCTCTAAGTGAAGCGGTGACGAATGGTGAATGCACCTTCCGCGATGCCAAGGACTTGCTCACACAGATAGGAATAGAGGGTACCATAAACGCTCTGCCGGATCTGATAGCGGCCGGTGGTAGCATCGCTGGGACACTGAGAATCAAGCGTGGCGGGAACCTTGACATCTATCTGAAAGAGCAAATCAAAGCGCAGATAGAGCAGGACAAGTTCCAGATGGGTTCGGCGAGGCAGAAGAATCCCACGGCTGACATCATCGAGGGTATGCCGAAGGTTGAAACTCCCGAGATGAAGGTGGAGGCAGAGGTTGCACGAGTAACCAAGAACATCGGTGAGCTACAGGACATGGAAGCGGCGTTCGACGCGGTGATGGCTACGAAGAAAACCGGGAAGGTTGAACTGATAAAGGCGAAGACGAAAGGCGAGATGCCCGAGGTGTTCAAGCCGGTGGAAGCTGACTCTCCTGAGTTCACCAAGATAGCCGATGAGGTGATGTCCGATACTTCTCCGCTCATTACCGAGGCGCCAGAAACGGTTGCAGCCCGGGCGAAGATAGAGGAACTGGAAACCAAGCTCGCCGCGACAAAGGACAAGGCGTCGGCCGAAGCGGTGCAGTTGAAAGACGCTATCACTTCCGCTCGCAAGGAAGCGAACATCGTAGCCAACCTTGTGAAGCAGGACTGGCAGACGAAACTTGGCGCGTATCGGGAAACCATTCTTTCTCGGCAGAAGGTGAACAAGTACATCCGCGACATCAAGGCGATAGATGAATCGAAGCTGTTGCCAGAGTTCGCCGAACCGATAAAGAAAATCAAGGAAGTGTTCACCACCGAGAACTTCAACAAGAATACGCAAGCCGACCTAGGGTTGGTGAAGTCGATGCTCGATACGATGGCGATAGACAACAAGGAAATCTCGCCCGACATGCTCAGGTTGCTTGGTGAGTACGACAAGACGCCGCTTCGCAGTTTGCCGCCAGACGACTTGAAAGTCATCCGTGACGCCATCGTTCAGTACGACCATCTTGCCAAAGAAGCGAACCAGATACGGGTAGCCGGGGAGATACAGGAACGTGCCCGAGTTGTAGACAAGGCCGTGGAAGATTTGCCGAAGGTTGCTCAGGAAGAAACCCGCATAGAGATGCGTGAGCAGGCAGACGGAAGCATGAAGGCCGTGGAGGTTATCGAGAAGCCTGACCTTGGCGCCAAGTTCCGTGACTCGGTACGCAACTTCAAGAATACTTCAACGTACAAGATGATACCGTTCGCCGACATGGTAGAGCGGCTTGGCAAGACACCGAAGAAGGTTATTCTCGACGGTATGCACGAAGGTTCCATCAATACGATGAAGGACGTTCAGGCTACCAACGCCGAGTTCAAGCAGAGAACAGCAAGCATACCGAAGATAAATGACTGGCTGAATGAGCCTGCTTCGTTCGCCGTGAACGATACACAGATGGCCGACCTGACTCGTGCCTACAAGCTCTCTCTCTACATGCACGCGAAGAACGCTCAGAACCGGGCGCACCTTACGGGTGGTGATACGAGTGGGTTCAACTTGAAGTTCTCGAAATACTCGAAGGGGAAGTCGTTCAAGGTAACAGACGCGGCCCTAGATACCATAGTAAAAGAAGTGAACGCCAACCCGCAAGAGAAGCTGTACGTCGATACCGTCTCGGACATGCTTTCCAAGATGGGGAAGAAACAAGCGGAAGTGTACGCTCGCCGCAACGGTATCCCTATGGCGATAGTGGATAACTACTACCGAATCGAAACTGTACCGCTTGCTCGTAGCATGAGTGCAGCAGAGAAGGCTTCGGCGAGACTCGAACAGTCTACCGAGTATGGTGTCGGCCCTGAGCAGGGGCAGACGAAGGAACGCACCGGAGCTACCGGCGCCATCTATCTCAACCCGATAACCCACGACTTCGCCATCAGCCGTGATGTATCAGCGGAATACGTCCACATGTCTGACCCGTCATCCAACGCAGTGAAACTAATCAAAGACCCGAAGTTCGCCAAAGAGTTGGCGAAGATAGAACCAGACCTACAGCGCAATCTCATCAAGGCGCTTCGGGACATGAATCATATCCACGACCCGGTGCCAGATATCGACATGACGGCGTTGAAGATACGCAACAATATGGGTATCGCCATTCTCGGGTTGCCGAACGAGTGGCCCGTGATGAAGCAGTTCATTGCCATCCAGCGGTACAGCATGTACGTGGATTCAAAGAATCTCATGGCGGGTGTGATTGAAGCAGCCACGAGTCCTAGGAAGTCGCGGGCGTTCATGGAATCCGTTTCACCCGAGTTCGTGGACCGCATCGAAGGTGGACAGAGCCGAGAGATAGCTGACATCTTGCGTACCAGCAAGACTTCCCGTGGGTTGGAAATGGTGGGCGGGAAGACTTGGCGGCAGAAGCTCATGACGGGTACGCGGTGGGGAGACGCTGCTGTGGTGCAGGCCGGGATGCTTGGCGCCTACAAGAAGGTGATGGGCGAGTTGCAGGCCGGTGAGTTGTCTCCGATAGTCCGCAAGGTGTTCGAGGAGCAGTTCTATCTCGACGATGCGAAGATAGCGAACTTCACGCCGGATGACAGAATGAAGTGGGCCGCGAAGTACGCTGACTACGCCACGGAACACACGCAGGCCATGGCGCAACCTGAGTTCCAGTCCGACTTCCAGCGCGGTACAGCGAGCCAGAAAGCTCTCACGTTGTTCATGAGCGAGAACATGGCGTCGCTGAACATGTTCCGCCGCACTCTTAATGAAGCGAAGACGAGGGGTTCTGCCCGTGCATGGGGCCGCGTGGTGAAGGCTGGACTCATCGTGTTCGCTGGCGAGCAGTTGGCGAACATGGCAGTGAACAGATTGCGCCGCGAAGCTACCGGTGCGAAGCAACCCGAGTTGGGTAAGGATGTCACGGCAGCACTTCTCAACGCCCCGTTGCAGGGTGTGCCTGTTGTCGGAGCCATGTCGCAAGCCATTGTGAACAAGACTGTACTCGGTTGGGACTCTGACAACTTTGCGCTTACACCGATGCAGAGTGCGGCTGACTTGCTTCTCAACCTTGGTGAACAGATAGGAGATGTGGCTACCGCACCCGATGGATACCGGCGTAAGAAGGCAGCTTTGGCGGCGGCCGATACGCTTGGACAGGTTGCTTCGATGGCGACCGGTATTCCCTACAACTCGGTGAAATCTAACGTGAAGCTAGGTATTCGCACTTACCAGAGAGTGATGGGTGAAGAATGAGCCTCCTATCTCGTGCTCAGGAGATATTCGGGAAGAAGGTATTCCGCGAAGACGTTACCTTCAAGGCTAAGCTAATCGCCAAGAACGGCATGGAGGTATACGCCCAGCCGGTGGCGGGGGAGCCGAGCCTAGGGACGCCGCATCCGGCACCCAAACAGGTTAACGTCTTAAGGTTGATCCACACCGGAAATCCGGCGACAACCCCATCTACCACCGCCGTCGATGTGAGCGCATATGTTCCAGTAGGCTCGAAGGGCATCTATGTCTATGGAAGGATAAAAACTGGATCGAACACATACGATTATCTCGCTGCATCGAAAACGAGTGCTGCCAAGTATGACAATGCGGTGTGGCCAGTACAGGGATATGGTGGTGCCGCCTTCCAGTACTTCCCGATTTCTGGACTGATTTATATTGATTCTGATAGGAAATTTTGGATTTTTAAAGCTACCGGTGGAATAACGGATTGCGCTTTGTGGCTTGGTTCTTATTTCATTTGAGGAGCCCGCACCATGTCTGACATCAGGGGGAGGGACGGATGACGAAAACCAAGGCAGACGAGTTCATCATCAAGATATACCAAGCGGTGATCGGCAATGGAGTCCCCGGGCTCTGCAAACGTATGGAAGATGTGGAGAACTACATCAAGGATCACCCTAGAATCTGCCCGATGGAAAAAAAGAACAGCGATATCTGGAAGATCAGGGCGGTGGAGATGTCGATCATCGGGGTACTTCTCACGGCTGTCCAAGTCGTCATGCGACTGTTGAAGTGGCTATGAGTAGGAACATCGACGATCTATCCGAGCCTATGGAGCGCATAGCGCGAGCGTTCCTGTTGGAGTGCCGCAAGGAAGGGTTGAGCGTCGCGGTTACTTCCACGCTTCGCACGGAAGATGAACAAGTGGCGCTGTTCTCTCAGGGCCGTGGATGGCTGGAACTTGTCAACTTGCTTCGTCGCCGCGCAGGTATGAAGCCGATAACGGAAGCAGCAAATAGCAAGACGGTGACTCTCTGCGACGGTGTTAATGCGAAGTCGCGGCATCAGGGCGGGAACGCGATGGACGTGGTGCTGCTGGACAAGTTCGGGAAACCGATATGGAACGTGGCGCTCGCGGTGGCAGACTACAAGAAGATGGGGAAGATAGCGAAGAGGCTTGGGCTGACTTGGGGTGGTGACTTCACACCGATAGACCCGACAACGGGCATCGGATGGGACGCCGGACATCTCGAACTGTGAGGGGGGGGAAATGGAAGGGCTAAGGAAGTGGTGGATGGGCGTCATCGTTCTCGGGTTCGTCATGGTAGCGGGTGTACTCATGCTGGCGTTCGGGAAGATGACGGACACCACCTTCGGGTTGTGGATCGGCGGGATGACGGTGGATGCGTTCGGCTACGGAGCGGCGAACCTCGTGGCGAAGAACATCGTCAAGCCGGCGAAGGGTAAGAAATGAAACGTGCATGGGAAATCATCAAGGACGTGTTCGCGCTGATAGGTTTCGCCGCGTTCGTCGGTGGACTTGTGGCGCTCGCGTTCGTGATATGGGGGAAACATGAAACCGGTGGTACTCTGCCTCCTGCTCCTGGTAGCTCCTCTGCTGTGGACGCAGCAATCCAGCGAGGTAAAGAGCGAATGGCCGATCTGCTTCAACGAATCAGAATGGGCCGCATTCGAGGCTGACATACTGGCCGAGATGGAGACAACCGCGCTCGACGCGGCGAATGCTGCTGTCATTCCGCACGTAAAATACGAAGCAGAATTGGTGAAGCAAATTGACACCCTGAAAGTGCAGAAACAGTGGTGGAGGATAGGTACCTTCACCGTTGGTGGTTTGGCGGTTGGCTTGGCACTCTGGATGGCTCTGCACCAATAACCAGTGCCTCCTAGGCTCTCGCAGTGCCTCTCCAGTCGATTCTACCCCAAAAACCATAGTCCAGTAGGTACCCACGGGTAGAACGCCCATGTGTCTACTTTTAGATACACACCCGTCATACGTGTAGTGTTCCCCGTGGAACCAAGCGTAAAACTTACAGAAAACTAAAAATAAAGCTTGCGTTCTGGCTGTAGCTGTGAGACACTACGGCCGGAGGTGCTATATGAAGTGGGATGAGACGATCGCTAGTTCTTGCCGTTATGGCGATGTCGCGGGAACGATCTGGGGTGATTGGAACATCATCTGGGAAGACAGCAAAGCGGACTATCAGGGCCATGCTTCTTTCGTCGCAGAGAGGAAAGGAAAATACTGCTTCTACGAGTGGTGGTACGGTTCGTGCAGCGTCTGCGACACATGGGAAGCCCAAAGTCTTTCGGACGATGGTATCGCCGCCGAGATGAAAGACACCGCCCTCTGGATGGATAACAAGAAGGCTCTGCTGACATGGTTGGATATGCTTACCGGGAATCCTATCAGCCACCACCAAGACGGAGGGATTGCCGGAAATCTGGATATTCTATCCGGGGGTATACGGGATAGGATAAACGCCATCCGGGAATATTTTGGTATGCCGAAGTTGCCGGAAAAGAGAGGAGAGAAATAATGGCAAAGCGAGGCAGACCGAAGAAGTCGGTAGAGAAAAAGGAAACCGCTCTCGCCGTGGTGAAAGAGGCCCCGGTGGAGTTGGTGGAGGAGTCGAACATCCCGGCGACGGTGGATGCGGGAGCGCTCATCGCGCGGGCCATCGACAAGAACCTTCCCATCGAAAGCATGGAGAAGCTGCTGGCCATGCGCCGCGAGTTGAAAGCAGAGTGGGCGAAGGAACAATACTTCGCCGCGCTGTCGAGATTCCAGAAGGCATGTCCCATCATCGGGAAGTCGAAGGACGTGAACGACAAGTACGGGAAACACCGCTACTCGTATGCGCCGTTGGAACTCATCGTTGAGGAAGTCCGCGACGCCCTGGAAGCCAACGGGTTCTCGTACACCACCGCTACGGAGCAGACGCCAGACTCGGTGACGGCCATCTGCAACGCGCATCATATCGCGGGACATTCAGAGTCAACACGGCTCACAGTGCCCATCGACCACGACGCCTACATGAGCGCACCGCAGAAGGTGGCGAGCGCACTGACCTACGCCACTCGCTACGCTTTCAGGAACGCCTTCGGCATCATGACCGGCGACGAGGACGACGACGCGCAGTCGGCGGGTGAGCCCGGGCCGACTAAGCCGTTGAAGGAACCCAAAGCAACCGTTGTCGATGCCGAGGTTGTCAATTCCCCGGCCCCACAGAAAACGGTTGTCGAAGTGGCGAGAGAAGCACTCTCGGCACTCTATCGAGCCATGGGAAACTCGAAACTCTTCACCGAAGAGGAGATGGCCGGGTACAAGAAGGCCGGGGCCGAGTCGCGCGAAAACCTGAATAGTCTCACCGATCTCCACGCGGCGTGGACAAACGAGATGAAGGAAAGGGGAAAGAAGTGACGGACGAACTTTTCGAGGAGGGTGGCGTCGTAGCGATTCCCGAGAGGGAAGTCGAGAGGGTTCGCGCCGAGTTGCAACCCGTACTGGCTGCTGCTTCACAGATGGTGGTGAAGGACGAGTCGTCCTATCTCGCCGCTGTTTCGCTTGGCAAGGAATGCACGCGCCGGGCGAAGCTGGTAGAGGATACGTGGAAGGAACCGCGCGAGAAGGCGCACGCCGCGTGGAAGGCAATCACGGAGAAGATCGCTTCGTTCGTGAACCCACTGAAAGAGGCCGCGAAGATCGTGGACGGGAAAGCCTACCAGTGGAAGCGCGCCGAGGATGAGAAGGCGCGGGCAGAGGCAGAGCGCAAGCGTCAGGAGGAACGGAAGCGCATCGAGGAGGAACGGCTTCGGCAGGCCGAGGAGCTAGAAAAGGCCGGTGCTCACACCATCGCCGATGCCGTCATGGCGGCACCTATCGAAGTCGAGCATATCGAGGCAGCTACCGTAGCGCCGGTGGCAGGGGTGTCCTACCGGGAGAACTGGCAGTTCGAGATTTCCGACGCATCTGCCATTCCCCGCGACTACTTGACTCCCGATGTCCAGAAGATCGGGAAGATGGTGAAGGCGTTGAAAGGCACCACGAATATCCCCGGTGTCCGCGTGTTCGACGCTGGAACGGTGGTGCACAGATGAGACGTTCATGTTCCGTGTACTACTGTGGAATCAGATGGGAAGTCGAAGGCGACTACACCAAGGGGCGACCGGCTAAGTTCTATCTTCCCAACGGAGACCCGGGATATCCGGCGGAACCTTCTGAGTTGGAGAATGTCGCCATAACCATTAAGCAGGGTAACAATGAGAGCGACGAACTTACGATGGTTCTGCATGCCGATGCCGTTCTTACCATCATCGACAGAGCACTGGAAAATATCGACGATGATGACGGCATAGAGGTTCCGTTTTGATCATCGTCGATGCTAAGAGTGGGCAGCCGTCGCCGTGGCATTCTCTACAGGTTGCGGCCTACGAACTTGCCGAGAGAGAGAATGCGTCGCACCTGATAACCTTCGACCCGGTGAAGCACAAATATTTCCGTGGGCAAGAGGAAGTCCCGGGAGTATCGACTATTCTGCGCGAGACAGGCAGGCAGGGAACGTGGAGTAGTTCGGTTCCGTTCTACGCACAGAAGGGTACCTACGTTCACCGCGCCATCGAGCTTGACTGCGCCGGGACGCTGGACGATTCAACGGTGGATGAGAAGGTGCGTCCCTACTTGGATGCGTGGCGAGATTTCAGACGTGACACGGACGCCGTCATCGTCGCCACGGAACGAAGGGTGTACCATCCTACGCTCAACTACGCAGGAACGCTGGACCTTATCATCACGCTACCGAACGAAGGAGATGTCATTGCGGCGCTGCTGTATCTGAGGAAGACCGGGAAGTATTCATGGCGTCCATTACCGGCTCTTGCCTACACCGAAGCGAAAGCCGAGTGGATGAAGGCGCTTACCGAGTACCACGCGGCGAAGGATGACCTATGGGCGTAACCGAGCAACCGTATTGGGAGAAGGCTCTTATGCTAATGCAGGGTGACCCATCAAAAATGACAAGAGACGAGCTAATCGAGGGGCAGGTTGTACTCGTTCTCACTATGAAAGCGGCGGCAGATGAGATTGTCAGGCTACGGAATGAATGCATACGATTAGGTGGTAGCGTATGATAAAGTTCACGACGAACCAGTGGACCCACAACTTCGACGACAGCATGAGGGTGGATGTACCTAAGCCATTCGCGGGGGCACTGGACGCGCTGATAAACAAGGTGATGGCGAAGCACAACGGGTACATGACGGTATCGTTCGACATCCCGCACAAGCCGCGAACGGTGGGAGAACACTCACAGAACAATCATGTTCACGGGCACGCACGGACGATAGGCAACTACACCGGGGAAGACGTGGCAGTGGTGATATACCAAGAGTGTCTTCGGGCCGAGAAACGTGGGTATCCATGCAACATCAACGACTTCGGCGATAGGGTACCAAAGCCGTTCAAGGAAGCATCGACGCAAGAAGCGTACTATGTCATCGAGCAGATGCACGAGGACGCTGCGTTCGCCAACATCGACTTGATAGAGGAGGAGTAATGGGGTATTTCAGCAACGGTACCGAGGGTGAGTTGTACCACGAGGTGTACTGCGATCACTGTATTCACGACGAGAATGGGGATTGCGTGGTGTGGGCTGCTCACCTTGACTTCAACTACGACGAGTGCAACAAGCCAGACAGCATCCTGCATATGCTGATACCGAGATCAAAGGGTGGCGGTAATGAGAAGTGCGAGATGTTTATACGACGGGAGGAGAAATAGATGGACAGGAAGACTCTCGCTATCGCTGAAATGAAGGTGGAGTTGTCGTACCAGCAGCAGGGGAAATGCGCCGCGTGTGGCGAGCCGGTGGCCGTGCAGGAGGCAGAGCTGGCGCACAAAATTCCTCAGCGGAAGTACCTGTTGAAGATGTACGGCCCCGAAGTCATACATCACCGGCTCAACGTCTGCCTTACTCATCACGGGGCTTGCAACGACAAGATGAGCATAGGCGGTAACCCGGTGGCGATGGACAAGCTGGCGAACGAGATTCGTGAAGAAAGGAGCAAGCGGTGAAACAGACACAGACCGAGATGGTGTACGACATGCTTCTCGCCAACCGGGGTGGGATCACCCCGATGGATGCGCTGGACGATCTTGGCGTGATGCGTCTCGCGGCGAGGATAGATGACTTGCGTAGCGGTGGGCACCACATCATCACCGATACGGTACGAGTTCGGGGCCGCTACGGGTGGGCGCACGTCGCCAAGTACAGGTTGGTGAAGGCATGAGAGAAATCAAGTTTCGCGCGTGGGATACCGAAACACGGGTTATCCTTCCCACACCATCGGGGACATGTACGTTAGATTGGGACCACCAATTGGGACACGACATGCGCTATCCGGGTCTCCGTGATAGATACATACTCATGCAGTACACCGGCCTTCACGACAAGAACGGCAAGGAGATATACGAGGGGGACGTCCTAAAGAGCCCAAAGACGTTTGATATCGGCCCAGTGGTGTACGATGTGGAACTGGACGGTGGACCCGGCTTCATATGGAATCATCCCATGATGTACGTGGCGCAGATGGACGAATGCGAAGTTGTCGGTAACATCTACGAGAACCCGGAGATGATGAAATGAAGACACGCACCGTGAAGTCCTACAAGCTTACTCCCACGGCATCCGGCGGGGCGCATGTACAGATACCGGCTATCGTCTTGCAGTGGGCGGGCATCAAGCCGAAGGCGCGGGTGGTGTTCTCTGTTCGCGGGGAACGCATAACGATGGAGGTGGAGCGATGAGGGGCGTAGTAGCGAACATCTTCGCCGTGGCTTTCATTCTCGCGGCCGCCGCGCTGGTGTATCTCGTCATCGTGATGAACAGGAAACGCTGATGCCTGACACACTCGCCGATATCGCCAAGAAGACGTTGAAGAAGTCTGGCAAGCTGAACATGGACCCGGCGGCGTACACTGCCGGGTATATCGACGGGGTGAAGGCGGCGAAGGCTGTCGTCATCGAAGCACTGGAGAAGTACGGGGAGGAGAAGAAATGAACGAACATATTTCACCGTGGACGTGGCTGTACGTGTTTCTGTTTATCTTTGCGTTTTTCTGCATCGACGCCTACACGCTTACCCGGTAAAGGAGCGGAGTATGAACTGGCTTGTGCTGGCTATGGCTTTGGAAGTGGGGTGGATGCCGCTTGGCGACTTCGTGATGCGGGAACCGCCGGGGTTCGTGTCGGTTACCGGCAGCTTCTACGTTGACATGGAAGCGAGGGCCACAGCGTTCGGATTCCTGTTCGTAGGCGGCGAAGTGAAGACTTTCATGTGGCACTACGAAGGGGAGTACAGCTTCGCACCTGAGCGGATGCTGTACCAGTTCAACGCAGGAGTGACATGGGGGCCGGTGGAGATAGGGTATCGCCATTTTTGTACGCACCCTATCTCTGTCTACCTGTCATGGCCGGGGAAGGCGTTGTACGAGGGTGCCTACGAGGAGGTGTACCTTCGCTTGGAGACGAAGTGACTAAGGCGCAGCTTCGGGTGGAAGCGAACTGGCGAAATCTGGCGAAGGCTGTTCTCGACTCTGCGTTCTACGACTTGAACCCTGACGGCGCAGACCATCACGTCAACGCACCGAAGGAGAAGAAGTCCGCGATAGCGTGGTTCGAGTCTGGCCGGTTCCGTCCGTGGTGTGAAGCTGCT
>Ga0265297_10003902_pt1 | contig 25657 bp, 53 predicted proteins | sample Munlanlwell13791_FD_192502 | JGI IMG/M metagenome (GOLD analysis project Ga0265297, IMG submission 192502) | Leachate microbial communities from a municipal landfill in Southern Ontario, Canada - Leachate well 137-91 | ecosystem: Engineered > Solid waste > Landfill > Unclassified | place... | reverse complement strand
TAAAGATTAATATATTAATAAAAATATTATTGTTTTTTATATAAATATAATTATTTTTTTATTTTTTTCAGAAATATTTAGAATCATTTGTCACTTTTTCTGTTATTGTGAAATGAGAAAAGTTTCTTTTTTTCTCAATAGTAGTCTTATCAATAAGATACCCTTCAAATTCTAAATCTATATAATTTTTCAAAGTTCTATATTCTTCCGTCCTATTATCAAAATTAGATTGATCTGTTATATTTCTCAAATAACCCATAGTTCTATAATTATCTTTATTAATAGTTATAGAGTTAGCAGAGATTAAGTGAATTAATATAGTTTCTAATATTTTATTTAAATCCTGTATATAATCTGTCCAAATAGATAAACGATACTTTCTTAATATAAAAGTGGGATGTTTTATAAAAGTATATTCATAAACAGGAATAGCATTTTTTTGAGGAATGTGATCCTTATCAAAATTATTAGAATTTGAATAAATTTGTTTATCTATTAACATTTTCATATTAGGAAGTCTGTTCCATGAACTAATAGGTTCAATTCCAGTATTTCTAATAGTAATAATAGGTTTTTGAATGATTAAATCACCGGAAGCCTGCTTTTTATATATATTTGTTATCTGTTCCCAAGTTTCACCAACATTAAAGATAAAATTGATTTTTTTTAGATTATGTTCAGAATCTGTGATATATACAGGTTTTTTATTGTTGAAATAGTCAACTACAGATTCATCTAAATTCACTATTTCAAGATATGGTTCATTTACTTTAGATTTTAATTCTGACATTTATTGTCTCGCTTTACATATACAGATAATTTCAAAATCACCAAATTGTTCCTGACCATATAGTATTCTTTTTCTATCAATATTGATAATTTCATATAATTTTTGTTGCCATTCTATAAAGTTTCCATATTCTATATCATTTACTCCATAAGCAATATTTAATTTTTGTAAGAATGCAATTCTAGTTTCCTTTTCATATCTTATACCATATTCATCATTAATAGGTCTTACAATATTAGTAACTCTAGCTGGAAGTTTGATTTTATCCATTGTTATCTTTTCTTTTGATTCTCCATAAAAATTAGATTGAGTTCTCTCTTTATCAATTTTAATGTAAAATACGCTTTGAGCCATTGTTTTTTGTAAAACCTCAGACGCTACAGAATTAATAAAATTTACTTCTTTATCTGTAATAAAAATGGAAGAAATCTCGTCTTCTTTTATATTATCAGGATTATATGTTGTTATTTCACTCATTTATTTCAAATATATTTTTAACGGTGTTTGTCTTAAATATTTGTTAGTTACATCTAATATTTCAGATTCTCTTTTTAATGATTCACTAGATATAATACTATTTAGAAATTCACTAAGTTCAGATTTTAATTTGGATTGACCCTCTTTCCCTTCAATTAATAATTCTGCGTAATTCATAGTTAATTCACCGTCAGGTATAGGAACAGTTAAAGATTTACTTCTAATTAATCCTAACATTTCTTTACAAATGGCTAATGTATACTGTCTTATCCAATTTTTACTGAAATCATTTATTTTATCATAAGTTAGATTATTAAAGGGTATATTAGTAATATCAGTTGTAAATGCTGATATAGAAGCACTTAAATTTCCCATAAAAGTTGAACTTATAGCGTTTCCATATGCAGATTCCCAAGATTCAGAATCTATCCAGTCAATAAATAATCTTAAATTATATTTTGGAATAGGTGTTATAGTTAATTGATCGCCTACAATATTCCATTTATATTGACTTCTAAAAATCTTATCATAATTCTCAAACCATTGGAATCTTAGTAAATTATCCCATATGGGAAATACTTGAAACACTTTAGAATTCATTGCGTAGGCATCGCCCCTACCTAATTCGCCCATTAAAGCGAAGTTAGACGCATAGGGGTCAAAATATCTAAATCCTGATGGTGCTTTTGAATGATATACATATTTAGGTATTATTTGACCAGAATATGAAATAGGATTACCATCTGATACATTTCTCAATTCATTTTTCAAACTATATCTAGTTCTACCACTATTTGTTTGAATATATCCTTTGTTATAAGTTACTGCTCCGCCCGCACCAGCAGCAGTATCAAATTGCTGTATATATTTTCTAACAAATGCGCCACTCGGCATAGCCGAATATTGTTCTAAATTTGTATCTTTGCGTATACCTATTAAACTTAAATAACTGTTTTTTGCTTTAAATTGTGCAATTTGACTAGAATATTCAATTAGAGCTTCTTCAAAGGCACTTTCATATTGTACTGTATCTAATTCTACTTTAAGTACAGGAGCTCCTAGTCTTCGCTGAACCCATGTCATCACGCTACCCATTTCGGCAGTCATAGAAGACGTATTTTCTAAAAATAAAGCATCTAAATTTGCTGAAATCATTATTTTTTTCCTATTTTAGCACTTAACAGTTTTATATAAATATAAAAAAATAGCTAAAAGTTTTGCATTTTTCAACATTTTTTCTTATCTTTGAACTATCAGTTAATATTTTTCAATTAAATAGGAAGGAAAAAAATGACAAGAGCTGAAAAAATAACTCGAGCCGCCGTTAGATACGGAAAATTCAATAAAAATATTGCTAAAAGAATTTTCCGAAAAGAACACCAAACCTTTACACCAGAACAATTTAACGCAAATGTGATGAGAAAAGTCAGACAATTATGCTCAAATGGTCTGTTAAAAAGGGTTGGAAAAGGAGAATATATTCCTTTTTAAATATTTTTTTTATATTTATATTTTCTGGCGGTTTATAATTGAACCGCCAAGTTTTTCAAAATAGTGGAGAAAATAATGAATTTCACAGAAAAAATAAAAAACAATAAACACAAAATTATACGTGATATATGTTGTATAATATTTCTTTTGATCGGATTTTATATTGGAACTTTGTATAATTCACTAAAATTAGAATATCAAACTAAATTTTCAAAAGAAGTATTAACTTTTGATAATGTTTCAGTTGCTATTAATGAGAAAGATGAATTATTAATAATAAGTAAAAATTCCGAATCTTTAGGATTTAAGCCTTATTTAATTTTTGATAATGAAATTGGATTAAATATTTTTAATTCTTATATGGTTAAAATAAACAAAGATTATAAAAATAATGTGTTAAAATAAAAAAAAAGAGAGAAATATTTTGAAAAATTATATATTTTATTTAATTATTATTTGTGGAATATTCTTTTTTTTGTTAAATGAAGATGTGTCTAGTTCAAAATTAATAAACAAAAAAGATTCTATAAATAATAATTTTTTTAATGAAATGGTAATAAAAAGAAGTTTGCCATCATATCAGATGTATTTTTATATTAAAAAATATGCTGAAATTTATGATGTTCCATTAAAAATAGCTTTTAATATTGCGAAATATGAGACTGGATATAGAGGGCCTTCTCATTTTAATTATAATCATAGACAAATATCTTATGCTAATGCCATAGGAGCAATGCAAATAATTTTATCAACAGGTAATTTTATGTCAGATACCACATTAACTAAAAAAGATTTGTTGGAAAATATTGAATTAAATATTGAAATTTCTATGAAATATTTAAGATATTTATATGATATTAAAAAGGACTGGCATTTAGCTTGTGGTTTTTATAATACCGGATATTGGGTTGTAAATGATTATTCTAGAAAAGTAGTTAATGAAAATAAATTGTGAAAATAAATTAGATGAAAATGGTAATATTTTACCTATGAAAACTACTATTTTTGGTAGAGAATTCACTATACAATTATTAAAAAAAGAAGTAGATATTTATGAATGTATACTCTGTGGTTATAGTATTATGCCTGGTCAATACCCTTATATGGTAAGACATATGAAAAAATTTCACAGTGAAATACAAATGCCGGATACAAAAAAAAGTAAAGCTGCAAAAGTTCTTACAGAAAAGGCTTTGGTTATATCTAATTTTTTTGAATTAAAGACAGTAATAGAAACTGTATGGGTGTGTCCGGTTTGTGGAGAAGAGAAATTATATAATAATTGGAGAAAACGTGAAAAAGAAAAAAATGGTACACGTTTTTATATGACTGATAATAAATGGGTTCGTATTTGGGCTCATATGACTAAACATTTTAAAGAATTTAGAAAATATTATGTTCCACCAGTGAGATAAAAATGAACAATACAGCGATTATAGTTAAAATAGAGAATTTAAGACCTGTTCCTAATGCCGATAATATCATACAAGGAACAGTTTTAGGTTATTATAATGTAATAGTATCTAAAAATACACTAAATAATACTATAGGTATCTATTTTGATTGTGGTTTAGTACTATCAGAAGAATATTGTAAAGAAAATAATCTATATAGAAATTCTTCTTTAAATAAAGATATTAATAAGTCTGGTTATATTGAAGAAAATAGGCGTATTAAAGCAATGAAATTTAAGGGTGTACGTTCAGATGGACTATTTATGGATATTTCTACCCTAGATTATATTCAAAAAGAAATAAATTTAAAAGAAGGTAGTGAATTCACTGAATTAAATGGAAGATTAGTTTGTGAAAAATATATAACTAAAAAGACTAGAGAAAAAGGACAAAAAAATAAAACAAAAAATAAAAATGAGAATAAATTTAAAATTAGTAAAGATGTGTTTCCTGAACATTTTGATACAGAATATTTAATTAAACATGTACACGAAATTCCTGATAATGTGAAATTAATCATTACAGCTAAAATTCATGGTAGTTCTGGAAGATTTTCTTTAACAAAAATAGGTGTTAAGCCTAGTAAATTTAAATATTATTTAGGATCAATTCTTAATAAATTTGGTTTATATTTAGATTTCTCAGAATATAAAGAAGTTGTGGGTTCCAGACGTGTAGTTAAAACTAATAATTTAACATCTCAATCATTTTATAAAACTGATATTTGGCAAAAAGCATTTGATAAATATTTCAAAGGTAAATTAAGAAAAAATGAAATGATTTATTGTGAAATTGTAGGATATGAATCAGAAGATTCTCCTTTAATGGGTACTTATTCAGTTGATAAAATAGGAAAAGAATATGTTAAACAATATGGAAAACAAATGATTTTTTCTTATAAATGCAGTCCTGGAGAATTTGATGTTTATGTTTATCGTATTTCTTTATTGAATTTAGATGGCTATCAATACGACTATTCTTGGGAAGATGTTAAAAGAAGGTGTAATGAAATAGGCGTTAAATATGTTCCTGAAATAGCAGTATTAAATAGTAAAGATTTTTTTGAAGACAAAAGAAAATTAGTAGATTATATAGATTCTTTATGTGATAAACCCTCAATTATAGATAATAGACATCTAGAAGAAGGGTTTTGTGTGCGAGTAGAAGATAATTTAAGCGATTTAAAAATATATAAACATAAAGGGTTTCTTTATAAGGTTTTAGAAGGAATTATAAAAGAAAATCCAGATTTTGTTGATATTGAAGAAAGTAATTAATTTAATGCGGAGTAGGGAAGTGGTCTATCCCGACAGCCTCATGAGCTGTAGATCGACAGTTCAAATCTGTCCTCCGCAACAATTAATTTGCTAATTCACTAAAAATTTCTTATATTTATTTTGTGAAATTAACTAATAAAATAAAAAATGATTAATCAAAAAACAAAACAAAAATTCATTATAGTTCCTTGTACTAGATGTTCACGTACAGTAGAAGTAGATTCTAATTGTATAGGTGCTGTATGTTGGAAATGTACGATGAAAAACATACCAGTTGATATTAAGAATACACAAAAATCAGATAAGCCTCAGGGTTGGAAATTAATGCCTTTATTTGTAGATAAAGATGGTAATGTTTTTGAAAGGGGTGTTGAACAGCCAGAAAAGAAAAATACTCTACCTTCTACTAATGTTGAAGAAATTAAACAAAAAATAAAAGAAAAAAGATTGAAAAATAAAAAGAAAAGAGTTGAAAAATTAGCTAAAAAGGATGAAAAGTTAGTTAAAGAATATAATAAGAAAAAAGAATTAAAAAAGAGGTTGAAAAGTAATGGAAAATAAAATAGAATTTTGTGGTTCTGATGATAAAAAAAAGATATGGGACGATGAAAAAAAATGTTGTGTTGATTGTAAAACAACAGATTTTAACGGTAAATTATATGAAGATGAAGAGTTTCAACCATTAACTAGCATTTCTTTTAATTTTGTATCTTTATTAGGACAATTTGAAATAGATACGTATCAAGAATCTGAATATGAATATATTGTGAAATTTACAGATGATAAGTCTGGAAATTCGCTAAAAATATCCTTTCCAGATTTTGTTCAAAGAAAGAAATTTTTAGATAGAGTATATTCTAATAAAGAAATAAAGCAAACTTATCCTGGAATGAATGCTAAAAAAATTATTGATAGTAAAACATTATATTTTGGTGGTGGGTTGGGAATAGGATTTTTATTAAGTAAATTTTTTAAAAGAAGGTAAATATGGAAATTATAGTGTCAGAGGCGTTTCTTATCAGATTTCTTATACTTTTATTATTTTTAACAGTGTTTTTTGTTTTAATCTATTTTTATATAAAAAAAATAAAAAAGTTTCATAGTGAATTAATTGAAATGAGAAATCGTGCTATTGAAGCTAAGACTTTAAGTGAACTGCGAATTGTTCTAAATGAAATGAAACAATTCAAAGAAAATAAATTTATTGATTGGAAATCTCTTATAACAATGCACGAAATTATAACAATAATTCAAATTAAGGCTGGTTATTTAAATGAATGAAAATTATAATTTAAGTTTAGACACACAAAAATTCATTGAAAATATAGATAAAAATATCCAATCCAAACTTTTAAAAGAATATCAAAAACGTTTAAATAATTCCAAAATGAAACATTTGATTAAATATGTTAAAATATGCGGTGCGTGGCATTCTATAACAAAAACGGGTAATATATTTAAAGCCCCAAATATGTGTTATTGTTTTGGAAAATATATAAATTATAGATATAATAACAAAGAAATGTGCCGGAACTCGGAACTTATCAAAAATGATGAGCAGAAAAATGAGAACTAAAATAATACAAAATGCGATCAGAGTAAAAGATAAAATCATAAATTCTGTACACGTACATGATTGTTTAACAATAGAAGAAAAAAGGAATAGTGGCGATGTAATCGAATTTATGATAGACGGCGGTAAAGAATATTTTAGAGGAAATCGGAACTCTTTTCAAAAATATTATGAAGATAATAATGATAACGTTCCTGAATATGGTATAGAAGATTTTGAATTTGAAGATTTAAGACTTCACCAAGACACAAGCACTATAACAGAAATAAAAAATAAACTATTATGGGGTACTTATGGTAAAAGTGGTAAAGAACCTCTTAAATTTGTGAAATTAATAGATTGCGAAATCGAACATTTGGAAAATATTTTGAGAAATATAAAGAAACTTAACCCCTTATACGAATTTATAATTATACTAATCTTAATGGAAAAAAATAAATAAAAATGAATCTAGGTATAGTCGGAAGTAGAGAATTTAATGACTACATTACATTTAAAAAAATTGTTGTAGAGAATTTCAATGTCCCAAATATAAAATATATTGTCTCAGGAGGAGCTAAAGGCTCTGATGCTCTAGCAGAAAGATTCGCTGATGAAAATAATATAAAAAAACTTATTTTCAAACCCGACTGGGAAAAACACGGAAAAAAAGCAGGATTTGTTAGAAATGTTGATATTATTAAAAATAGTGACTATGTTATCGCTTTCTGGAACGGTAAAAGTAAAGGAACTAAACATGATATAACTATAGCTATGAATAACTCTAAACCCCTATTTATTTTTCTTTATGAAAAAAATGAACTGCAAACCTTTAATGTTTATTGAAATTTGTAGTGAATTAATTAGTTATAAAAGTTTTAAATTCTTTAGTTTCAAATGATTTATTTGCTCTATTAGATAGATACAAAAATAATAATAAAAAATTAAAAAGTTAAATAATTAATTTTAGATTTTATATTATCTTTGCTAGAACAATTATAATTCATTGAATCTAATTGCCATCGGTATCTATTTCCCGATTCTTTACAATACTCTGCAACTTTGATAATTTCATTTTCATCTTCAAGCCCGTATTTAGTATCTTCTGAAGAGGTTTTTATTTCAAGCAGTATGTTGATTCTTTTAGAAAGATTAGCTGCGTGTTTATTTACTTCAGCGACTAACTTAACCGAGTCTATTGAGTGAATAAATCCGGCAGATTGCATAATATACTTGACTTTATTTGTTTGAAGATGTCCTATAAAGTGCCATGTAAAATCAAGTTTCAATAAGCTCGCTTTTTCTTTTAATTCCTGCGCCCTGTTTTCACCAAAGTTGTGAACACCTAATTCGTAAGCTGAAGCTATTTCATTTACTTTATGGTTTTTTGAAACCGCAATCAGAGTAATCTCCGAAGCACTCCTCCCGGAGCGATTACACACTTCTAATATAGTTTCGTTTATTTTATTTAAATTTTCTCTAAGCATAGCAAAATTAAGATTGTGAATCTATGGTTTTTACCGTCAAAAAGCAACGATTATAAACCAAAAAAATCGGGATTTTTACAAAAAATGAGGGGCGAAAACTAATACACCGTTTAATTGAGATTCGATTATTTTCATTGCTGTTTTCAGCCCAATAAATTTTCAAGATAAGTTCTGTAATTGCATTTAGGCATTGAATCAATTACAGTTTTAAATTGTGCAAGGTCAATGAATTTTTTATAGAATGCTATTTCCTCAATGCAAGCTACTTTCAATCCCTGTCTCTCTTCAATAGTACCGAAAAAGTTTGAAGCCTGTAAAAGAGCTTCAGGTGTCCCGGTATCAAGCCATGCAATACCGCGCCCTATTTGTTCAACTTTAAGCTGACCATTTTTAAGATATTCCAAATTAACATCTGTAATTTCAAGTTCGCCACGTGCCGAGGGTTTTAGATTTTTTGAAATTTCAACAACCGAATTATCATAAATATATAAACCAGGAATAGCAAATTTTGATTTCGGGTTTTTCGGTTTTTCTTCGATTGAAATTGCTGTCATATTCTCGTTAAATTCAACTACTCCGTATCTCTCCGGGTCAGTTACTTTATATCCGAAAACAGTAGCTCCTACTTTATTATTCTCAATTGCATTGTAAAAGAAAGAAAGGTTGCCGTAGAAAATATTATCGCCGAGTATTAAAGTAACCGGGTCATTTCCAACAAACTCTTCACCAAGAATAAATGACTCGGCTATACCTCTCGGTGCCTCCTGAATTTTATAAGAAAAATTCAAACCGAGTGTTGAACCATCATCAAATAACTTTTGATAATGCGGGATTGTCTCTTCGTTGGAAATAATTAGAATATCTTTAATTCCTCCTAACATTAAAACAGAAAGGGGGTAATAGATTAACGGTTTATCATAAATCAATGTCAATTGTTTACTATACACTTTTGAAATCGGGTACATTCTTGAGCCCGAACCGCCTGCTAAAATAATTCCTTTCATTTATTCTCCTTTGTTAAAACTTTTGAATTTTATGCCAGTTCCATGCATGTTCTATAATCTCTTTTATTGTGTATTGCGGCGTCCAATTTAATACTTCTTTTGCTTTCATAATTTCCTTTTTATATAAATATAAAAAAATATTTATTTTTTTTTCATTTTTTTAATAAAATATTTCATTATTTTTATGATAATTTAATATTATGATAGATTATATCTTCAAATTGTTTTTCAATTAATATACCTTTGCTTATACAATATTCATATAATCTATTAGATTGTTCTTTTAAATCATTTTTTCTTATCCTTTCATTTCTCAAAAAAATTAATGTATAGACGGGATCATTTTTTCAGCAAAGAAGAATGCTTTAAATCCCGCTTGTATATTAGAGACATTAATAATTCTAACGAATCTATAAAAGCCGTTAGAATAAAATTGTCCATTAGCGTCTAGTCTTCCCAGAGTACACCAAGAATCGTCAAAATTTGGATTATCTACATAATTTTTATCAATTAATTTAGATAATTTAGGGTTAGCGTTATTAACCTGAACCTGGTATCCTGTTGCCGAGCCTGGTGTGGGGCAATATGTAGTAATAGTAAATCTACTATCTACGGATACAATTCTAGATGCTGTTAAGGAAGTGACGGACACTTCAAATCCTAGATAATCATTTAAATAAAGAATATTTCCTTGATTATAAACATTTAACTGTTCCATTTTTATGCCTCTTTATTAGTTTTAATTTCGTCATTATTTTTCATATTAAATCTTGCTTTAAGTAATGCTATAAGATCTGTTACATTAGAAAGTCCTATTACTAGAACAAGAAAAATAATCCATTCCCAAGACAATTCAGGTATTTTATTTGTATTATAAACAGATTTAGAAAGGGCGTTTAGCCAGTAGATAACAACTAAAACTCTTAGAATGGCTGTAACTCTAGGTTTTCCATTATTGTCATTGAAAAATTCTTTAATCCATTCAATTTGTGCTATTACCCATTTCACAATATTAACTATACTATTAAATATAGATTTCAACATTAGTTTTCTCCGTTAAAAGATATTATTAAAAATTTGTTTAACACTTTTTTTATATTTTATTCCAACAATATTATCACCATTAATAATATTTTTTGAGTAATAACAACTCAGACCATTTTCAAATTCATATTGTATTCCGGTTAGTAAATTAAACAATTCAAAATTAACTATTTTATTTACTTCTTTTTCTGTAGTATTGATATTAAAAATACCATAAGTGTTTATATATATAGATAATTTATCAAAAAAGCCAGGTTTATATTGATTATCATTAGAAATATTTTCTATTTCTTTTTTAATTCTTAAATATATATTAGAATCAATTTCAGTTTTAGCTAGTGTAATTAGCTGACCATCAGCATATATTAGATTTTTTATTATATCATTATTATCTAAGTAAATCAGACTTTTTATTGAAATAGGATCAAAATATAAATTTAAAGAATGTGAAGCATCTTTTGTTTTTAAATCAAAGGTTGTACTGCCATTATACATAGCTTTTGATTTTTTACCTTTGAATTCCACTATAACCTTTTCACCCTTTATAAATCCCTGAGCTATCCCATTCAAAACCTCAATAGAATCAATTAAAATATTATATTCAGATTCTAATATAGAGTATTTATTTTCTAAACTTTTATATTTATTCTTCAAATTTGCTACAAAAACAGCATAGTTTTGTAATGAATCAGCTTTTTGTTTTAATAAATCTTCAAATGCTTTATTATTTTGATTAAATACTAATAAAGAATCTTTAGAATCCTGTAATTCTTTATTTAGAGAATTAATTTTAACCCATAATCCGACAGAAATTATTATTAATAGTCCAATTATTCCTAATAATATTTTTGTTAAAAATGTCATTTTTTTCCTTCTTATTTTTATATAAATATATTTTTTTTTGTTTTTTTACCACATTTTAATCAAAATTTGCTAATCATTTTTATTTTTGTTATATTTACGTTGAGAAATGAGAAAAACATGAAAAGAATACGAAAAAATCTAACTGTACGTAGTAAAAAAAAGAGATAAAAAATGGGATTAATATTTGTAGATTGTGAAGCTCCATATGGAAAAGGTTCACCATCAGTCGCTGATATGACTGAATTTGGAGCAGTAGATTATGAAACAATGGACACTTTTTATGGAAAAGGCTGTTCAAAAGAGACTTTTGATGAATTTTATGAATGGTTAAATAATCATAAAACTAAAGGAAAAAGTTTATCATTTATATCGGATAATATAGCTTTTGATTGGCAATGGATAAATTTTTATTTTTGGAAATATTATGGTAAAAACCCTTTTGGACACTCAGGAAGAAGAATAAGTGATTTTTATGCAGGATTAACGGGAAATTTTAGTAATACTCAAAGGTGGAAAAGGTTGAGAATTACTAAACATGATCATAATCCGGTTAATGATGCTTTAGGCAATGCAGAAGCATTTAAAAGAATGATGAACGGTGAACGTTAATTTTCTAATTAGTTAATTTTTCACTATATTTGTAATATAAATTAAAGAAAGAGGAAAATATGGACAAAATTGAAATAATGTTTTTTTCATTAAGCAAAAAAGAAAAAGATGAATTTAAAGAATATGGCGTGGTAGCAAACAGTTTTAATCCTACAAGACATGTTAAATATAAAGATCGGATTAAAAATCAATGTTTACAACACCCAATAATAATGCCAAAAACACTTTTTCTTGTGAAATAAAATGAATAAATTTCCTAAATTTTGGTATGAATCAAACCCTGTTTGGGGCAGTATTTCTTCAATAGAAGATTTAAGAAACATAATGAAACATCAGATGGATCAATCAAATTTTGGACAATTCACTACCAAAGACGAATTTCTTAAACAAAGTTTTCAGCATAAACACGGAAGTTCGGTATTTGGAACTAGGAGTGAACATAGTGGTAAAAAATCTTTATACGATTTTCTTATTGAAAATAACGTTGATTTTAGTGAATTATAAATAGAAGGAAAAATATGAAAAAAATATTTTTATTGCTTATTTTATTATTATTTAATTCTTTAAATTGCAATTTTGAGTATGAAACTGATAAGATAAAACAACAAATGGAAGAAGAACAAAAACAGAATAGTGTTTATACGGTTAAATGTGGTAATTTAATAGGACATAAAAATTTCTATTGTGACTATTATTTTAAAACTAATAATGCCTATCAATTATTTAATAAAGATAGTGTACTTATTATAGAAATAGCAATAACAGATGGATATTATGTTTTAATAACTAGAAATTAATTTATGATAACTTTATATTTCACAATAAAATAACATTAAAAATGCACGATAACATATTTAAAGTTATTGTGCAAAAATGAAATTATATGAAAAAGATTCGTGTTAAATTAAGATTAATAGCAGATGCAACAATGTGGTTGAATACAAGATCAGATATTAATGAAATAGTAAATAATATGGAATTTAATCTTTCTATACCGTCTCATATGGTATTAATAGGAAATATTAAAGTAGAGAATTATGAAATTATTCAAAATAAAATAAAGAAAGAAAAAAATGCAGATTTTTGAAATAAAATTGACAAATAGACAGGTTAGAGAATATAATTATTTTCTCGGAAATCGTTATGGTAAAAATAAAAAATTAACTAATAAATTAAAAATAGCTATAATGGAAATGGTTGCGATACAAGCTAGAGATGAAGTAACTAAAACTGAAGTAATAGCTGAAGCAAACGAACATTTAGAAAAATATTGGGAATAAATGTGAAAAATGAAACAAACAAGTAAAAATAAAAATGATAATTTGTGCGAAGTTCACTATTTTAATATGCCAGATGGTAAATGTACATGTGAAACAGTAATTTATATAGAGAATTTAAAAGCATTAATTAATAATAAAAAACTTAATGATCATCAGAAAAAGCTAGCTATTAGAGAATTTAATGAGCTGTTATTATTAAATGATAGGAGATAAACATGAATAAAATAGACGCAAACTTTTCAGAAGCAGTAAATAATTTAAAAAAAATAATCTAAATATAACAAGTAGTGAATTACATCAGAATAGTGAATTTGTTCCAGATTAAAATTAGCAGACCCCCCTATGCTTAAAAATTCTTCTAACTATATATTAAATATAGTGTTAAATGATTTTCTTGTCTCAAATATAGGCAATATTTGCGACAAATGACCACTTGGTATGAAGAAAATATCGAAGAACCTATAAGAGATCTTGTAATAACATGAACAGTTTTAATGTGTACAAATGTGAAAAATGTGATAAATACTATCACATCCCTTGTTTATTCGTTCAAGATGCAAAACAAAAAAAAATGAAGAAGACTTATGTCCGAAATGCGAAAATCATTCAGGGAAACTTGATAAGGCAGATGTTTACAGAGGAATACACGATGATTATCTACGAAGTATTGGTGCGTTGGCAAATGAACGCTAACATCGAATTTATGCAATGCCTGATAACCTTAAATTAAAGGTTATTATGCAATTAACTAATAAATTAGCCGAACAGCCTTTTTAATAATAATAAGGTTGTGAAATCCAAAATAGTTGAACCTGTTTTTTCTAGGTTGTGAAATCCAAAATAGTTGAACCTGTTTTTTCTAGGTTGTGAAATTCACTAACCCCTTTTTTCGACAGAAAACAATCCTTTTTAAAAACCAAAAAAACCATATATGCTTTAAAAAATAATGTATATCAATCAAAAAACAAAAAAAAATAAGGCAAAAAATAAAAAAAAGGTTAAAAAAGTAAGGCAAATTGTGTGATATGGTTAAAAAAATAAATTAAATTAAATAATAATATAGCTTTAATAAATAAGATTAAATGTTATACCGGATTAAATAAGTAAACTAATAAAAATATATATATAGTGAATTGGTTTTATTAAAAGTATTTATTTTTTAAGATATTATTTTTGAATAAAAAAATACCCTGATAAAATTCAGGGTATTTAAAAGCAATGAATATTAAAAGAAAATTAATTGATTCTTTTAATATTCAGCCGAAGATACGGTTGTGGAATAACATTCTTTAAAAAGATATGAAATTTTTTTAAAGTTATTTCCAGCAAATTGTTATTTTCCAGAAATTCCTTAATAAGTAAACGGTTCCGGTTTTTTCGCTCCTCTAATATTTTTATTTCAAGCAAAATTTGATTGTCAAGTTTTGCTTTCAAATCGGATATTCGGATATCGATAGTTTCGTTTTCGATAATCATTTTCTCAATATCTCGTTCATATTTTTTCATTTCAACACCTTTTGTTTTAATTAATTTAATTTATTTACACTACAAACTTACTAAAAAGCCAAATCGAAAAAAAAGGTATAAATTCGCCCCCATTAAATTTAATCTAATGCACTATAAAAGCAAATTTAAAAAGTATATATTCATAGTGGTTAAAATGGAATTATTTAAATCTTGCTATATATCCGCTAATTTGTGTTTAATATAAAAGCTATTTCACAAAATCAAAATAAAGCTAAGATTTCACAAAATTAGAATAAAATAAAAAAAAGTATTTAATTTTTAAGATATTATTTTTAAATAAAAAAATACCCTGAATTTTATCAGGGTATTTAATACTAATTTAGTGAATTATTAATTACAATATTCTAATGCAATTTTGTAATAATTTTCTAATTCGTTTGAAGATGTACCGAAAAGAATTGAATCGGTTGAATCTTCACCTCGAAAAGATTTATGATGTGAAAAATAGTTTGTTAGAGAATTATAAGCTCCCCAAACTGTATTTTTTTCAATATCGGAAATATTATTATATATATCCAATAACGTATCAAATTTATTCAATGCTGTAGTTGTCACAGCATTCATATTTTTAATATTTAAGGCTTTTTGAAATAATTTCTCAACGTTATTTTGAGAAATTTTTGTTATTTGAAACGTTTCAATATCCCGGATCAAAATATCTACATATTTTTGGCTGTTTAAGATTATTTTTTTGCCGGTCGTTATTCGCTCTTCAAAAGTGCTAAAATGTTTTATAGAAAATTCACTTTCAAGTTGTGAACTTTTCATTCCATTAGTGCATGCCAAACGAATAGTCCTGAATTGTGCACCACTTGCACCACGTCCAGAGAAATCGTTCCAAACATACAAAATGTGTGAAAATGTTTCTCCCTTAATATTTTTGAATTCAGGATTTAAATATTCAAGTTCCATAACAGATTTAGACCTGTTTTGAAAACATTTCTTTACTTGAAATTTGCCGGTTGTTAGTGGTTCATTCAGAATCTCATTAAAAAACAATGAATTTTGAATAATATTATAGTTTTTACCGGCGGCCCCTAAAATTGTAAGGGTATTATTCGGAGTTCCTACAATTGCCTGATTTTCATATACTAAACCTGAATCAGTTTTTAGCTGTTCAAATTTAGCTGTGAAATCGATTTCTCCCATTATAAGGGCATCATCAACACTGTTAATATGTTTAAAGTTCATTATTTAATCCTTTCAATTTTAATTAATTTAATTTATTTACACTACAAATTTACTAAAAAGCCAAACCGAAAAAAGGTAAAAAATCGCCTCCATTAGTTAAAATAAAAGTATTTATTTTTTAAGATATTATTTTTGAATAAAAAAATACCCTGAATTTTATCAGGGTATTTAACTACAACGGAGACTATTTTTTTACCAGTTTTGGTTCCGGTTTCGGTTTTATAATTGAAAACAAATTTTTAATACTTTTTTGATAATTATCAAGCACGGGGTATAAAGCCCCGAAACTTGTTTTTTTCAAATTGTTTGCCGGTTTTTTCATTTCAACACCTTAATTTAATTTATTTACACTACAAACTTACTAAAAAGCCAAACCGAAAAAAAGGTATAAATTTTTACCTTGTTTTGAATTCAGATTTATATAGATTAAGATAGTGAATTAATCTTTTATAATTTGCTGAATTATTAACAATTGGCAATAATTCAGATAGTGAATTTTCAAAATCAATTAATAATTGTTTATTTACTTTCTTTTTATTCTTTTTTTGATTTCTCAAAAAAATCATTAAATTATTTAAATAACTTAATGATTTTTTTAATTGTTTATTTACTTTCTTTTTCATTATTAAACCTTTGCATATTTTTTAATTAAAATTTGATCCCTTTCAGTAAAACGAGGAATTAAATTTGAGAAATTTTTGGAAATTGTACCAATATTTTTATATGCAATTTTGGCACGTTTGGAAAGTTTAAGACTGGAATATTTATTAGCTAATTTCTCACTATATACAGTTGTGAACTGTATTGAATTTTTGTTAATAGCTAATAAAACTAGTTTTGCAGTGAATTTAAAATCCTTTCCTGCTAAAGAAAGTATTTTATTTTCGCTTTCTTCTTCTGAATTTCTTAGATTCAGATATACACGTTTTTCAATATTCATTTTTTGCTCCGTTATTAAATTATTAATTATTTACACTACAAATATGCTAAATTCACTACAAACTATCAAGTGAATTAATTAATTTATTTAATTTCTTTTGGTATACCAGGAATTTTTAATAAGGTTTCGATAGCTAATTTATCTTCATAACTGATTAAAATAGCTTTTAATCTTTTGATGAAGAGTTTCGCTTGTTTTTCTTTTTTATCTTGTTTTTTCATCACAGCACCAATAATTTTTATTTCCATACGTAATATAGTGAATTCTCTAATTGAAGTCAATATTATTAAGTAAATTAATTAGTTTAATTACCAAGATATTAAAGCGAAAGGATTATATCCTTTTTTTTTGAATTTTTAAATAAAGTTTATTAAATTCTCTAATTAATGTCAAGTTTATTAATTAAATTGTATAATGTTTTTCAGATAAATTAAATAAATTCTTTAATTTCTCAAATTTATTCGGATATTTCTTAATAAAAAATCCAATATTTGATTTCACAAAATCTAATGCTGAATTATAATTTTTTGCTGAATAGTAATCTTTAGAAAGAATAAAAGAAATATAATCTTTCAAATATTCTTCAGCCTCATCTCTATTATTAATATCTATAATAGGACTCAACATTTCAGAATAAGATAATATTGATAATTTAGGAAATTTAACCATATTTTACATTTCAAATTTAGTGAAGTAAGCACTGCCTATAACAGCATCTATACCCAATTGGGCAGTTTCGTTGTTTTTTGAAGTTTTTTCCATTTTATTAAGTTTTATCTGTTATTGAAAATTTGTGCTATTAATTGCCCAACTGGGCATAGCTGCAAAACGTTATGTGCCATTAAGCCGACACCTCCAATTTATAGTTCCTGTATCTTTTTGATGCACTAACAACATTTTCAATAACCTCATCAATAGGATTGTATTTCAAGGTTTCTATTTTCGCATAAAACTCAAAAGGTGTTTTTAAATACGCCAAGTTTGTTACTAAGGTATTTTTACTTCCAAAACAACCACCGTTTTTACTAAACCTTTCTTTTGATGCTTTTCTGCCATCAGGAAATTGATGTAATTCAAATTTGCTTTCAAGAACTTCTAACAAATTGTTTCCGTTTTGGCAAGCATCTTCAAATGTATCATATACACCGATAGTTATCATTTTGTTTTTTGAAGTGATTCCATCTTCTGTTTTTGGTGCATCAGAATACCTGAACTCTATTCTTACTAAATATTTTTCCATAAACTTCATCAATATAGATTTCTCCACTTACCACTATAGTACGTTAAAAACTTCATACCAATATTCGATATTGCAATTATAATTTTCTTCTTCAAGTTCTTTTATTTTTGTTTTACAATCTTCCTCATTACTATAAACATAAAATTATTTCGCACGTTGCTTAAATGTACAAAGTCATAAATTTTCTGAAATTTTCCATGCGTTATAATCCTTTTTTATTTACAATCCAAATATACTAAATTCTCTAATTAAAGTCAATATTATTAAGTAAATTAATTAAAATGTTCCACGTGAAACATAAAAAACCTGTCTGAAACCGGTTCCAGACAGGCATTTACCCCTATTATTTATTTTAGTTCGTATATATTGGTAGTGTTAAAATATACTTCATAACTTCATCAATAAAATCAAAATTATCTTCTAAAATCTTATCCTTTTGAAAAACTAACATTGATTTTAATTTATTACGTATAATGAAACAATTCATTAAGCCTAATTCAGCAAATTTAATATGTTGTGTTGTTATTTCCATCTCATATATAAATATAATAAATTCACTATAAAATTACAACCTTTTTAGTTAATTTAATTAAAAATCTGATGATGCTATAATAATATTGTTAGGTGAAACAATATAATTTGCATTAAAATCTTTCCCAGCGAACATCGCAGAATTCATTTATAACTTTTACAAGGTCAGGGTTGTTAGCTGTATTAACGATACCAATTTCACCTTCAATTTTGTAGAGATTGCCAGAACCATCGCCGTTCATTTCGGAATGAAAAGCACGAGTTTTGTTGCCGCCAAACCATTCGTTGTTGGATTTTAATTCTGCTGCTAATTCTTCTTTTGTCCAGTTTTTCATTTTAGAACTCCTTTTGTTTTTAGTTAAAAGTTAATCACAATGTCTAATGCTAATATCGTACTTTGTAGCCACAAAGTCAATAGGTAAAACAAAATATTTTAGGGTATTTTTAGTGACCTAAGAGAGCGAGGGCAAAAGACACCTAACTTTTCCCTAAACTGTTTAACAATTTCGACAGCATTTTTATATTCTTCTAATGTAATCGTTTTTATTTCTTTTTTCATATTTTAACCTTTTTAGTGAATTTCTCAATACAAATATACTAAATTCATTACAAATTGTCAATATTTTTATTTAATATTTCTAAGCTGATTTATTCTTTCAGTCGTATTCGCAAATGTACGATTATTAGCTTTATAAATATCTGTTAGGCGGAATACCCTACTTGATTTCGATTATATTTTTATACCAACTTAAAAAAGGTATTCTCCATCCTGCTACTTTCACCCTATATGTTTTCCCTTCTTCCAACTTCGCATATAAATCTGATGATGAAAATTTTAGGTATAGCCAACTATCTGTGTTTTCAAAAACGTCACTATCCGTAAATACTAAATATTTGCTCGTTGTGCTTTGTGATTCACCACTACCAGATGATTCTACTATTCTTTCCAACCTATTTACGTTTATTGTTGTTTCCGTAGCAGAGAGATAATATGCCGTAGTGTATCCGCCTAACAAGCAAATCAAGCCGACAACTAACATTGTCCGGCTAAAAAAGTTTTGTAATGTTTTCATAATAATATTCCTTAAATAAGTTTATAAATAATTTCCGTTGCTTGCTTATTTGCAACACCGTTATGTTCTTATACATCTATATCCTTTTTTTTCATTTTCTCAATACAAATATACTAAATTCACTATAAAATTACAACCTTATTATCTGTTTTTTTTTATTCTCGCTTTTTAGTGAATTTTTCCGTGCCTATAAACCCTTATAAAACTTGAACTTAACACTGTTTTTTATCTGTTTAATGACTTCTTAATGTCTGTAACCCCTTATAAAACTTAGACTTATAGACTTTATTCGTTTTTTTTTCTGTTTACCCTTTTTTTTTAGTGAATTTTCTGTGTCTGTATCTTATTGTGAAATAAAGACTTACAGCCACAAAAAATTAAAAAATCCATTTTTCAAATTCACTATATCGGCAAAAAAACAAGAAAATAGCTATAAAAGTGATATCAAAATGATATCAAAATAGTGATAAATTGATATTAAAATGAAAAACACCGAAATATCGTTGTAACACCGAAATATCGTTGTAGTGTATAGAAAATTGAGCGGTTCAGATAATATTATATTTTTCTTGATATTTCTCAACAAAACAGCCTACAGAAGAAATAAACCATTTTTGTTTAATAAATTCACTAAATAAATAAATAAATAAATAAATAAAGTCAATAGGAATAAATTAGTTAATTTACAATTTAATATTTAATTTTGCTTCAATTGTGTTTATAGAATCACTTGATAATAATAAAGTATTTTATCTATTAAAATGACCATTCTATAGTTAGCCAGTAAAACGGCTGGCATCTTTTTTTTCTATATATTTATTACTCTTTACTACTTTGTAATGCTGTTTATCATAATCAGTAACAATAAATTTTTTACCTATTTTCTTATTATACCAGTAGGAATCTAATTTTGATTTATCAATGACCACCATAAATTCACTTTTCTTTAAGCTCGCCGTTTTCTGACTAACTAAGTTTTCAACAAGGTTGCTTTCATTGTCTAAACCGCATGATTTTCGTAAGGATGTAATTTCTGCTATTGCATCATCATGTCCATTAACGCCAAGTCTGTTTAATAAATCTTTATATTTCTGTTCTGTTGTTAATAATCCCATTTTATACCTCGTTAGAGTGATTATTATCTGCATTAGTTACTGTGATATTGTTTTCATTTTATTACTACTTTTTCAATTAAATCTTTTAATTTTTGATTACCATTGACCCAGTCATAGCCTGCAACAACACCATAGAAATTTTTACAAGTAAAATAAGATTTAACTTCATCTGAAAGTTTTTGATTTTCTACAAATCTAAGGAAATTAAATCTTAACCCTTGCTTTTTACGGGTTTTAATCCATTTAATTAAATCTTTTTCTGTTTTCATAAATTAGTTAATTTACCTTATAATTATCATTTTGCAGTTGTTTAATAAAATTATTTAATTTTCTTTTATTATTAAACAATTTAATATCAAAAAAGGGGCTATTATCATTATGTTTTTTAACACCATTATGATAATTCACTACATATTTTATAGTTCCAAGATTATATTGGATATTATAGCATTTATTCATTTTTTATCCTTTTTATTAATTTCACAATCTAAATATAACTATTTATTTCTTTAAAGTCAATATTATTAAATAAATTAGTTAAAGACAATAAACCTTCATCAGATAATGAGAAGAAATTATTATGTCTGCCTGTATAGTCTTTATAAGATTTAGTAAGTCTTACTAATATTTCATTTCTTTTCCATCTTAAATCTTCTACACTAAAATAGAAAATATTATTATTTTCAGTTGTGAAAAAGCCTGAAATATCGAAATGGTTAGGGCTTGCTATTTGGATATTATTACAATTATTTAATTTTAAGAAATTAGTGAATTCTTTTTTGAATGTTTTATGAAAATCTAAATATTGTTTAGTTTTAGTGCTTGAGCTGATAAATTCTTCTTTTAGAAGATTAAATGTTTTTTCCATTTTATAAATCTTTTTGTTATTTGTAATTCAAATATAACTAATTCACTAATTAATTAAAGTCAATAAGAAATTATTTTAATATAAAGAAAAAAGATAAATATGCTAAAATATAATATGTAAATATTATAATAAAAGATATTAAAAGTTTTTTTTATTATTTTCTTTATTCATTGATAACTTACTTTCTTGAGTTGTTTTTAATTTAACCATTATTCATCTTACCGTTAATTTCAAAAGTATATTCATTTGCTTCAATTTCTTCAATTATAGTTTCATCAGAATTTATATAATCAATTTCTTTTTGTATGCTTTCACATAGTGAATCAATGCAATTTTCTAATAATTTCTCAAAATTTACATTATCATTTGGATTTTCTAAAAAATCATAAATAGGATGTAGTAATTCATCATCATAGCAAACACCAGTTAAAACACAGCAATTATCTAATAATATCTTAGACCTTCTAGATTTTAATGCGTGATATGGTTCTTTTTTTGACCACAAAAAATAATATTTACCTTTATATAAATAAGATTTATAATTATTCCAGATATATTTCGCAAGCCTTAAACCTGTTAATTCTTTAATATTATCTTCAAGTTCAACTGAATATCTGTTTCGATCCGGTTCTTCATAGTCAATTAGCTCCCATTGAATATTAAATATATTAGCGAACTTTTCAAAAGATTCTTCAATTTCAGATTGCCAGGGAATGCCTTCTTTCTGATTAGTTTCTCTATATTTCTCAATAACTTTTTCTTGAATTTCAGCGGATAATTCGCTAAATTCATATAAATTTATTTCAATTGTTTTCATTTTATAAACCTTTTTTGTTTATTTACAATTCAAATATAGCTATTTATTTCTTTAAAGTCAATAGGAATTAGATAAATTAGTTAATTTTTATAGCAAAAGAAAGAAAAATTAACCAGAAAACAAAAAAGATTGAATATACTATTCTTTTTATTGTATCATTTGTTCCTGTTATTATAAACAAATTAAAAGACAACATTATAGCCGATATGATTATTGAAGTCATTTAGATTATCCTTTTTAATTAATTTTATTTATTAAATTCATATTCGGGATTGTTTTCTATGTAGTAAAAAACAACAGTTTTACCTGTTCTCAATTCGCTAAATAAATCAAATCCGTAATTATCGACCATGCAGACTTCATTTCTAGCAGTATCTAATAAATAAGTCCACCCATCAGAAGATTGAACATATAAATCGTTCCAGAATAAGTCTTCATTTTCGATAATATCTTCATTCAGATTTTCTAATTTTAAATGCAGTGTTTTTTTGAATTTCTTTACAATCATTATATATACTCTACTGGTAAATTCAACAATTTTGAAATAATATTAATATGTCTTGAAGTTGTAGTTGAGAATTTTTTAAATTCTTTTTTAATTGATATTTTATTAAAATCATAATAACCAATTAGTGAATCATAAGAATAAATACGACCATCGGCTACAAACAAATTATTTTTTCTAATTACTACCATTTTATAAACCTTTTTGTTATTTACAATCCAAATATAATTCATATTCATTATTTGAATATGCTTTTTGAAAATTTTCAATATTATAAACGCCATTATTAGAAACATTTGAAGTTATGATTTCAACAGTTTCACAATTAAAATCAAAAGTAAACGAATAAGCATCTTCAATTGTTTCAAACTCTATTATAGATTTTTTTGTTCTATGATATCAAAATAATTTATTTTTACCACTATTATTTCCTTTCCGTTACGGATTCACAAACATTTCAAATTCATCGCACTGAATATGTATTCTGCCTGATAGGTGTTTATTCCAATTTCTAGCATGTTTTCTTGCCTCTTCTTTTAATTTTTTTAGAGAATCAGCCTTTACACTGCCGATAAATTCTACATTTTCTTTATTTGCATTTATATGCAATTTTGCTATATATTTCATTTACTTTCCGTTTTATTTAATTATAGAGAATTAACTGCCAAATTCAGTCTTCTTTCTTTTTCATTTTCTGATAATTTATCCCAGTCTGAAGGGAATTGAACACTATCATTAAATGTTGCTTTTATCATTCTTTTTTTCCATTCATTTTTTTCAGCTGTGTTTTCACAAAGTAAATTTCCTATTGCACAAACTGCTTTTAGTGAATTAAAAGATTCGTTATCGGAAAAACTATCAGATTTATCTATTTTTTTAAGAAGTTCAGATTTCTCATCATTTGTTAGATATTTTGTTTTATCTACTAATTTTCTAATAACAGTTTGGAATTGATATGATTCCCATGTTCTGTTTAAATAACAAACTTTGTTTTTATCTACCATTCTATTATTAATAAACAGTTCAGCCTCATGTTTAAAACCATTTCTAGTTTTTTTATATGTTGCGAAAACTTCAATATTCTCACTTAAAACAAACTTTTTTTCCATTTTTTATCTTTCTATTTTTTTTATTTACATTTCAAATATAACTAATTCACTAATTAAAGTCAATATTATTAAGTAAATTAATTAATCTTTTTTATATTTACATTCAAGCCCACAGTTCATAAGACAATATTCGAGTCTGTTAAATAATGGATAATTACTATCTTTAAATATATTGTTAATAGTACATTGTTGTTTAGGCAGTCCCATTTGTTTTAATTTTTCAATCACTTCTGGTGTACAATAATTTTGTTCTTGTATTGAGAAATTAAAATCTTTTTTTATTCTTAATTGAAACGGAGTTGGTTGTAAATTATTATTCATTTTATTAATTCATTCCTGTAACTTTGTTTATCTACAATTCAAATATAACCATTTTTATATTTAGTGTTAATATTATTAAGTAAATTATTTAACTATTTCTTCAAGAAATGCTGATTTGTTTTTAGCATTATCTTTAATAAATTTATTTAAATAATAAGAAAAGTTTTCTAAGTTCTTTAATTCAACAAAATGATTAAATTTAATAATATTATGATTAAATTTCAAATCAAGTACAATGTCACAACAAAAGTATGCAGGTATATTTTTTTTTATTTAATAATTCTATTTTACCATTAAATTGATATATTAGATTATCATGATCTTGTGAAATAGCACCGTCAAAAAATAAATGTTTTGTTTGGAAGATAAAATTCTTTTTATTCATTTTATTTAATCATCTATAAGGTTATTAAGTTTAAAAATAAATTTAGCATCATTATAATTTTTTTGTATTGTTGAACCATCATATAAAGAAAAGAAATATTTATTAAGATTAAAATTATAACCTGTATATTCTCCACGTTTATATTCGATGTCATTATGACTATAATATCCTAATTTAGAAACCGGAATATTAATAGGTTTATTTAAAAATTTTTCAAATTTATTCATCGATGTAAAAAATTTCCTCTATTTTGAAATAAATTTTTGATTTTATGAAATATTCTTTATTTTCTTCACAAAATGTAACAGATTCTTTTAGTGAATTAAATTTGTCCGCTTCATCAATATCTAAAGTCCAATAATAGCGTTTGTTATAATCTACAATTTCATATAGATAGCCATTATTTTGCAAATTTCTTATTACGAATTTAGATTTCATTATGTTTTTACTTTCTTGTTTAATTTCACAATCCAAATATAACTGTCTATTCAATTAAAGTCAAGAGTTTTATTTATTTTTCTTTTCTGTTTATATTTCAGAATTTCCTACCCACATTAAAGTTTTTCTAAGTCCAATTGTTTTATACATACCAATTCTGATTTAAATAAATTAAACATTTTTATACATAAAATTTAATTTATTTAATATTTCGCTCTCCGATTGATTCTTAAACCAATATTTATGTAAATTTTTCAAGAATATCTGG